>JAABUX010000827.1_pt1 | contig 50011 bp, 52 predicted proteins | sample 5561851 | NCBI WGS metagenome assembly JAABUX01 (sample SAMN10711883, study PRJNA513361) | rock metagenome | isolation source: Antarctica rocks | place: Antarctica: Victoria Land, Richard Nunatak red sandstone | collected 2016-01-03 | reverse complement strand
GATACCTTCTTCATGGCGGTCTTCTCCTGTCCTCGCGGACTTGGTTAGCGCCCCGAACGCTCCCAACAGGAGCGGACGAGGCGGGAGGGACCGCCATTCAAAGTTCTACGAGACTCCGGACAACCTCATGTGCGCCTAGCAGCGCAGCACGTGCCGCCTGAAGCAGTGATGCCTCTTCCTCGAGCTCACTCAATCGGCGATCGATGTCCTGTACCGTGCCGTCTACAAATTCTGGCAATTGAGAGCCTTCCTGTGGAGCGCCGAGCAGCACGGCACGAGACGCGCACCGTGACTCGCTGATCGCAGTGACTGAAAACGATACTGCCCCTGGACCTGTTATCTGCGTTCGACGAGTGCTTTCAGCCGTTGCAGTGAATTGTGCGCCTCGCGCTCGGACGTGTTGCCCACGATCATCTGACTGGCCGCACTTCCAAGGCGCCCGCCGGGCGCACCAAACTCGTTGGTGTACCGAAACGCGGTAGGCCCGCCCTCGGGTCCCGAGAGCTCGTAGCGAATCCCCGCGTGAGAGCGCGCGGGTCCCCGACCCTCCCATTCTGCGTTGTGGGGTGCGCTCACCTTGATCAGCGTCCAGTGAACTCGGAACGACACGCCGCGTACCTGCAGCACCTGATCCATCGTCGAGCCTTTCGCAAGCGGGTGCGCCGACACGTGCTTGAGGGATCGGTGAATCGTGACCCAGTCCTTCAGCCGGTGGGGATCCATGACCGTCTCCCAGACGCGCTGCGCCGGCGCCTCGATCTCGATTTCGACATGAACTTTGCTCATTGCGGAAAAGAGACACTAGCCCCTGACCGGCCTGCAGCGGGCGCAGGTCAGCCTGTGGACGGCTTCCGTGCCCCCCGCGGGGACAGCGCCTAGTAGAAGCCGGGCGGCGGAGTCTTCGCTCGAGGCCTGGGAATGCTGAACGCCTTCGAGGTCCGGAGCAGGTGTCCCTTGACGTCAAGCGCCTGAACCTTGTAGACGCCTGAGCTGCCCTTCATTCCGATCACGGTCTCGAAGCCGTTCTTGCGCCTAGTCGCCAAGCTCTTGAGATGCTTGACGTTCGGGCCGCCTAGGACCCTCCAGGAGGCAACCTGCGTGGCACCGTCCCAGCTCGCGTACACGGTGGTCTTGCCCCTCGACTTGCGTGCGGCTCCGCTCGGCGGGAAGAACGGCGTCCCAACCCACTGTTGGAGGTAGGCCCGGTAGCTGATGTCCGGGTCGGGAAAGCGCGCGTCGAAGAGCAGCTTGCCGGACTTGCTGTACTCAGAGAACCACGGCTGGCCGCCCCATCCGACGAGCACGTTTCCGCCGCGCAAGAGTTGCGCACTGCCCTGGGTGCTCGTCTCGAGCCCTACATGGCCGGCCGTGTAGGCCGCGAGGAGGTTAGCGGTGTGCGTGGTCGTGTTCAGCTTCAGAACGAGCCCGCGTGAGGGCCCGGACGGCGGAGCGAACTTGCCTGGCCCAAGGACACCGCAGCAGGCATCGTCGAACAGGCTGACCTCGTTGCCCGCGTGGAGCTCTACATCGTGCTGCCACTGGAAGGTGGAGTTGCGGCCGAAGGTAAAGCTGCTGCCCTTACCGCCCAGAGTCCATTCGATGGTGCCGGTGCTGGCCTTGACCTTGTAGGCCGCCCACGTGTTGCGCATCGACGTCACGAAGGTGCCGCTGCCCGTCAGGTTGATCGAATTTACGTGATATGCGTCCCACGGTATGCCGGGCATGGGTGACGGATGGATCTGCGACTGACTCAGAGAAATGTGCCTGAAAGCGTCAAAGGTGCTGAGGAGCTTGCCGTTCTTCAGGTCGTACTCCTGCACGGCCGAGTCGGTGAGCACGCCGCTGGCCGAGCCGCCGTACGGCGCCAGGTTCATCGGCACGTTCTTGTAGGCGGTCACCCACGCGTTGGCGCCGCTGATCAGTAGCTCGTGCGGGCTGATGATCCAGCCGTCCTTCCCCTCGAGCTTCGCCACGGTCTGGTAGCGGTCGTTGACGACGATATCCTCTCCGCTGGTGACTGCGCCCACCGGCGAGATCACGCCCTGCCACCAACTCAGCGCAGGCTTGCTCAGATAAGTCTGCGCCCTGAGGTTGAGCGAGAAGAGGCTCGTGGATATCGGATTGAACCACACCGGCTGCAGGTGGCTGTCGAGGATCAGCGGTCCGCCCTGGCCGACGAGCGGCTCGGTCATCGCCAGGTTCTTGAAGTTCGACACCATGAAGTAGCCTGGCGCGAGCTTGCGGGCGCTAGTGGGCGCGTCGGTCCGGACCTTCGGCGGATGCAGCCGGGGCGCAGAGACGAATCCGTAGGCCCCTTTGGTGGTGTACGCCCCGCGTGGGGCGGCTTGGGCGCTTGGGACCGTAGCGAGCCCTGTTCCGGCGCTGAGAAGACCCATTGCGATCGCGAGCCGGAAGCTCCGCCTGGGTCCGGAGAGGAGTTTTTCACTGAGCATGCTCTTCTCAACACGTTAACACGACGAAGGTTGCGCCGCAGTCAGCCTGCCGCGCTCTTGGACAGCCGGAATGGGTTATGGGGCGATCGCGCCGGCATCGCTCAGCGCGCGGCTAGCGGTTGCGAGGCCTCCCAATCGCGCAGCGCGCGCTCGATCGCCGCGTCGAGCGTGTGCAGCTTGACCCCCAGGATCGCCGTGCCACGATCGTCACGGGGCAGCAGGTCCTGGTGCAGCGACTCCATTAGCGGGCCGACCAGCGCGTGCTCCTCGCCTGCGATCAGTGCCGAGATCCGGCTCGCGATCGGCGTAACCGTCAATCGCTTGAAGGCGATGGTCGGGCGGTCTACCAGCATGTGATCACGGATTCGTTCGATCAGCTCGCCGTATGAGACGACATCGGGACCGCCGATGTCCAGCGACAGGCCGCGGACCGCATCCTCGGTACCGGCACGAGCAAGGAGCTCAACCGCGTCGCGCTCGTCGATCGGCGCCGTGCGATGGGTCCGCCACGCGGGCAGGGCGAGCACCGGCAGCCGCTCCACGAGGCGCACCAGGAAGCGAAAGGAGACCGAACGAGCGCCGACCACGATCGACGCCCTGAGCGCGACCGAGCCCGGTGCCCCGCAGAGCAGGATCTCCTCCACGGCCAGGCGGCTGGCGAGGTGAGCCGATAGCTGACCACTGGCCGGGAGCAGGCCCCCGAGGTAGACGATCCGCTCCACGCCCGCGCCGCGCGCGGCGCGGGCGAAGTTCTCAGCGGCCGCGCGCTCGCGTACTCCGAACGACGCGCTACCACCGGTTTTCGCCTCCATCGAGTGGATCAGGTAGTAGGCCAGGTTGATGCCGTGCAGCGCGCGGTCGAGCCCGGCGCCGGACACGGCGTCACCGGCGCACACAGGTACGCCGAGCCCCCCCAGCGGGGCACGAGAGAAGCCGCGCACCGAGTGTCCGTCGCGCAGCAGGCGCGGTGCCAGTTGCGCGCCGACGTAGCCCGTGATGCCTGTCACAAGGACGTTCATCGAGGACAAGAAAGCTACGGAAAGTGCGCGACCTTCCCGGCCCGCTGGACAGAATGCCCGCTCTTTGCAGCCACTTATACGGAGTGTGAAGTTCTTGCGCTTTCCGGGAATCGCCGCTGCGAGGGGGGGCGAAATCCGCTTTGATGCTCGCATGGCAAGTGTCCGCCCCAGCACAGCGAAAGCGAGCTGCGAGAGCTGCTTCTTTCACAAGAACCTCCTCTGCGCGCTGGCGGGGTCCGGGCCGTGTGCGACCTATCGCCCGGACCATCCCGACGGGTTGCGCCCTCCGAGCCAACTGCGCTTCGTCTTTCGTCAGGAACGCCGCATGCAGGTCGCCTGGGCTTTTCCTTCGCCCAGCGAGCAGGTCGCGCTGCACGCATAGCCGCCGGCGCCTCTCACTCGGTCCCCCAGGCCCGCCGGCCTGCGGGACGGGGCCGCCCCCCTTTGTATCCGCGGGCGCGAGGAGGCCCGGCCAGCGCCGGCGCGCGCCACCGGCGCGAGCGGATAACGTTCCCGCAGTGTTCTGGCCGTTGATCGGCGGATTCATCGCCTTCGTCCTGCTCGCCGTGCTCCTCGGCTGGGTGCTGGATCCCGCGCGCCACAGCAATCGAGTTGGCCAGGATCCCGGGCACGCCGCACACGACGGGGGGCACGCCGCACGCGACGGAGGGCACGCCGCACGCGACGGAGGGCACGCCGCACGCGACGATCACTGATCGGGCTGCGGCGCACTGCCCGTGCCGGCGCTGCCCGTGCCGGCGCTGCCCGTGCCGGCGCTGCCCGTGCCGGCGCTGCCCGTGCCGGCGCTGCCCGTGCCGCTCGCGCCTGCGCCGCTCGCGCCTGCGCCCTGAGCCTTGGCCGGCGCTCGCTGCTCGCGCGCTGAGCGGCGCTCGGATCTGCGCGCGATCCACTCCGAGCCGGCGGTGTCGGTCACGCCATGGGCGATGACCGAGAAGAGGACCACCAGCGCTGCGAGATTGAATATCCGCGTGGCCGATGCGATCCGGTCGCTGAGTATGAGCAGCGAGAAGGTCATCGTGGAGACTCCTTTGGGACCAAACCACGCCATGAAGCCCCTGGTGACGGCGTCCGTCGCGGTCCCCGTGAGTGCCGCGAAGACTGCGACCGGCCTTGCCACGAGGAGCACGATCGCGGCGATCGTCACTGCCGCCCAGCCGCCCCCAAACAGTCCGTGGAGCGTCAGCAGCGATCCGAACACGACGAAGATTCCCAGCTTCACGATCTCCACCAGGTCCTCAGCCTGGCGCGCGAAGTAGGCGCGAATGTCGGGCCGGCGGATACCGAGCGTGATCGCGGCGACGTAGACGGCGATCAGCCCGTTTCCGTGTGGCGGCAGCACTGCGATTCCGTATGCGGCAAACGCGGTCCCCAACGCGTAGAGCGACTTCTGGTGCGCGGGGATGCCGCCCTGCAAGCTCCTCTCGCCACTTTCGCGGCGGCGCCCCGTGCGACTTTCGTCGCGCCGCCCCGCGCGATTCCCATAGCGCTTCCCGGCGGGACTCCCCTCCCGTGGCATCAGGCGCGACGCGAGCAGGCCCACGAGCAGACCGGTCCCCAAGCCGATCGTCACGTCCTGGAGCACGAACCGCCACCAGACGAAGTGGCCCCCTCCGGCGCCAAGCACCGCGGCCAGCGCCAGCACGGCCGGCAGTGCCAAGCCGTCGTTCAGGCCCGACTCCAAGTTGAGCGAGTGGCGCACGATCCGCGGCACGCGTGGGTTGTTGACCACGCCCGAGGACAGGACGGGGTCGGTCGGGGAGAGCAGTGCCCCGAGCAGGAAGCACTCGGTCCACGAGAGGCTGGTCAGCAGGCGCGCTGTGAGCGCGACGATCGCGGCGGTGAGCGGCATCGCCAGCACCAGCTTGCGAAACGGTAGGTGCCAGTGCTCCTGGAGCATCTCTGCATCGACCTCGAGGCCGTCGCGGAAGAGGATCACGATCAGGGCGACCGTCGCCAGATCGGCCACGAACCCCGAGCGAGCGTCGAACCGCAGGACTCCGAGCCCGCCGTGGCCGAGGACGAACCCCGCCAGCACGAATCCCGCTGCCAGTGAGAGGAAGCTGCGGCGAACGATCCCCGACGCGAGCGCCCCGGCCATCAGCAGCGCACCCAGCACGAGCACGTCCACCCTGAAGTTGCCGATCGCGGTCGCGGGGAGCAACGGCATGTGCGAGAGCGCCGTGCCCACGCCATCAGAGTGCCAGATGACACCAAGGCGGGTTGCCACGCGGGCCTGCTCGGGCTGGCCGAGGGCCGGCGCCGCGGGTTGGCTGGTGCCCGCTCGGCCGGTTGGCTCGTGGCCGCCCCTCTTACAATTTCATCGATGACCGAGCGCGACCTGTTTGCCAACTTCGAGCGCATGAGGCGGGAGATGGACGAGCTGTTCGGCGACGTGCTCGGTCGTGCCGGGCTCGCCCGCCGGCGCGGCGGGTTCTCGCCCGCCGTCGATGTCGCCTACACCTCAGACCCGGCGCGTGCGATCGTGACCGCCGAGCTGGCGGGGGTCGAGATCGACGAGCTGGACCTGGAGATCCAGGGCAGAAAATTGATCCTCTCCGGCCGCCGCGGGCCGGCCGCGATGGAAGGCGATGTCTACCAGCAGGTCGAGATCGAGCGCGGCCTCTTCCGGCGCACCGTCGAGCTCGGTGCAGAGGTGCGCGCGCAGGAAGCCACGGCGAGCTATGAGAATGGGGTCCTGCGCGTCGAGCTGCCGCTGGCGCACAGCGAGCCTCGCCCGCGCGCGAGTGCGATCGAGGGCGGCGCAGCGACCGAGGGCGGCGCGGGTGCGGTCAAGAGCGGTGAGCGCGCGTGATCGAGATCGGAGTCCCCGACGGGGGCCCCCGCGAAGTGGCGGTCGGGGGCACGCGGCAGCTTCCCGAGAGCGTCGGCGTGCTGCCGCTGCGCGATAACGTGACCTTCCCGGAGATGCTGGTCCCGCTCAACGTCGGGCAGGAGCGGAGTATCGAGCTGATCAACGAGGTGCTGCGCGGCGATCGGACGATCGTGATGCTCGCAAGCCGCAACTCGGAGGCGGAGACGCCCACGCCCGAGGACCTGTACGAGGTCGGCGTGATCGGCGTGGTAGCGCGCATGATCCGCGTCCCGGACGGCACCTTGCGGGTGCTGATCCAGGGCGGCCAGCGCGTCCGGATCGAGCGCTGGGTGCCCGGGAAGCCGTACCTCGTCGCCGAGGTCGCCGAAGCTCCCGACGTGGTCGAGCAGACCCCTGAGCTGATCGCGCTGATGCGCAACGTCCAGCAGACGTTCACGAACATCGTCGAGGAGGTGCCCTACCTCCCGGAGGAGCTCCAGATCATGGTCGCCAACGTCGAGGACCCGAGCGCGCTGACGCATCTGATCGCGGGTGCGCTGCGCCTGAGGACCGAGGAGAAGCAGGGGCTGCTCGAGGAGGTCGACGTGGCCAAGCGGCTGCGCCGGCTCTCGGAGATCCTGGCGCGAGAGCTGGAGCTCGTAGCGATCGGCTCCAAGATCCAGTCCCAGGTCCAGTCCGAGCTCGAGAAGGGCCAGCGCGAGTACTTCCTGCGCCAGCAGATGAAAGCGATCCAGGAGGAGCTCGGTGAGGCGAACGAGGTCCAGGCAGAGGCCAACGAGCTGCGCGAGCAGCTCGCGATCGAGCTCCCCGAGGAGGTTCGCAGGCAGGTCGATCGCGAGCTCGCCCGGCTCGAGCGCCTGCAGCCGGCGATGGCCGAGTACGGCGTCGTGCGCGGCTATTTGGAGTGGATCGCGGCGCTTCCCTGGGGCAAGAGCACCGAGGACAACCTCGACCTCGAGCACGCCGAGGTCGTACTGAACGAAGATCACTACGACATCGAGCAGGTCAAGGACCGCATCCTCGAGTTCCTGGCGGTTCGCAAGCTGAAGCCCGACGCCCGTGGCTCGATCCTCTGCTTCGTCGGGCCGCCGGGGGTGGGCAAGACCTCGCTCGGGCGCTCGATGGCCCGCGCGCTCGGGAGGAAGTTCGAGCGCATCAGCGTCGGCGGCGTGCGCGACGAGGCTGAGATCCGCGGCCATCGCCGGACCTACATCGGCGCGATGCCAGGGACGATCATCCGGGCGCTGCGCGACGCCGGTGCCAACAACCCCCTGCTGATGATCGACGAGATCGACAAGATGGGCGCCGACTTCCGTGGCGATCCTTCGAGCGCGATGCTCGAGGTTCTCGACCCGGAGCAGAACTTCGCGTTCCGCGATCACTACCTCGACCTTCCGTTCGACCTGTCGAACGTCATGTTCGTCACCACCGCCAACACGCTCGAGACGATTCCCGGGCCGCTGCGCGACCGGATGGAGGTGATCCAGCTCGCGGGCTACACCGAGTTCGAGAAGCTCGAGATCGCCAAGCGCTATCTCGTTCCGCGCCAGATCGAGCGCAACGGCTTGACCAGCGCCAGGATCGGCTTCAGCGACTCGGCGCTGCGTGCGATCATCTCCGACTACACGCGCGAGGCGGGCGTTCGCCAGCTCGAGCGGGAGATCGGGGCGGCTGCCCGCAAGGTCGCCAGAAGGGTGGCGGAGGGAACCGCTACGCGCAAGGTCCCGGTGACCGAGCCGCGCGTCCGCGAGCTGCTCGGCAAGCGCAAGTTCTTCACCGAAGCGCGCCGGCGAACCTCCCGGCCCGGTGTCGCGACGGGACTCGCCTGGACGCCGGTCGGCGGAGATGTCCTGTTCGTGGAGGCGAGCGCGATGCCGGGCAAGGGCAGGCTCACGATCACCGGCCAGCTCGGCGAGGTGATGAAGGAGTCCGCGCAGGCCGCCCTGTCCTACATTCGCAGCAACGCGGCGCAGCTCTTCCCCGAGCTGCCCGAAGACTGGTTCGCCCTCCACGAGATCCACATTCACGTCCCCGCCGGCGCGATCCCCAAGGACGGTCCGAGTGCAGGCGTTGCGATGACCACGGCACTCGCTTCACTCCTGTCCGCGCGCCCGGTCCGCTCAGACGTGGCGATGACCGGCGAGATCACGTTGACCGGCCTGGTGCTACCGATCGGGGGCCTCAAGGAGAAGGCCCTCGCCGCGCAGCGCAACGGGATCCACTGCGTGATCGCTCCCGCGCGCAACGAGCAGGACATCGACGAGATCCCCGCCCATCTGCGCAAGGACCTGGAGTTCGTGTTCGTATCCACCATCGACGAGGTGCTGGATACAGCGCTCGCGCGACGGCGCGCCAGCGCGTATCGCGTATCCTGAGAATTTACTTCGCTCCACGCACCGAGGAGACCCATGAAACTACGAAGCAAGAAGCTCAAGTCGGCGGTCCCGTTCAACACCGCCGATCTCGCCAACCTTACGATTGCCAACCCTTACGTCCAGCGCATAATCGAGGATGGCGACCTGCGCGAGAACGTGCTTACAGCGCTTGACTCGACGCGGAGCGCCTATGACCGCCTCACGAATGGCAAAGCGTCGGCCAAGTCGCTGCTGGAGGACAAGAAGCTGCAGTCCGACCTGAGCGACGCGATCGAGGCGATCCGCGATGCTGCGACCTCGCTGTCCGATGTTTCGACTAAGGGCTCCAAGGGCGTGATCCCCAAGCTCCTGGTCGTTGGCGTAATTGCCGGCGTCGGTGCCGTTGCCGCGAACGAGAAGCTTCGCAAGAAGGTGCTAGACAAGCTGTTCGGCTCCGACGAGGAGTTCGAGTACACCCCACCGAGCAGCGCAGCTCCCGCCACGCCGGTGGGCGCCGCCTGATCTCACTCGGAGCTGTGCGGGCGCTGGCTATCGTGGGCTGAGGGTCCGGCGGCCCAAGTGGGCTGAGGGGTCCGGCGGCCCAGCCTGCGATTCGCCGTGCGCCGGCGGCGTGAGGCTCACCCGCTCAGCTTCGGCGAGCGCCAGGGTTCGCGCAGCCGGCGCTCCAGCTCGTCTCCGAGCTCGTCGATCGCGATCCGCTGCTGGGCGAGGCTGTCTCGGTCGCGGACGGTGACCGTACGGTTCTCCAATGACTCGTGGTCGATCGTCACCGCCCAGGGGGTGCCGATCTCGTCTTGGCGGCGGTAGCGCCGGCCGATCGCGCCGCCTTCGTCGTACTCGGCGGCGAGGCGCTCGCGCAACGCGTGGTGGACCTCGTGCGCCAGCTTGGGCTGGCCGTCCTTGCGAACCAGCGGCAGGACAGCGACCTTGACGGGGGCGAGCAGGGGGTGCAGGCGCAGGACTGTACGCCGTTCGCCTCCGATCTCGTCTTCGTCGTAGGCGTCGACGAGAAACGCCAGGGCGGCACGGTCCGCGCCGGCAGCCGGCTCGATGACGTACGGCACGTAGCGCTCGCCGCTCGCAGTGTCCACGTACTCGAGCTTCTGCCCCGAGCGCTCGGTGTGACTCTTCAAGTCGAAGTCGCCGCGGTTGGCGATCCCCTCCAGCTCGGACCACCGCCCCCCGCCGGCCTCGCGGGCCGGCGTGGCGGGAGGGGGAAAGCGGTACTCGATGTCGCTGGTGGCGCTGGAGTAATGCGAGAGCTCCTCGGGCTCATGAGCGCGCAGCCGCAGGTGATCGGGGCGGATGCCAAGCCGGGTGTACCAGTTCATTCGCTGGGCCAGCCAGTGCTCGAACCAGTGTGGCGCCTGGTCTGGCGCCACGAAGTACTCCATCTCCATCTGCTCGAACTCCCTCATCCGGAAGACGAAGTTCCCGGTGGTGATCTCGTTGCGAAAGCTCTTTCCGACCTGCGCGATCCCGAACGGCGGCTTCTTGCGCGAGAACTGAAGGTAGTTCTTGAAGTTCAAGAAGATGCCCTGGGCGGTCTCGGGACGCAGGTAGACGGTCGCGCCTTCGTCCTTGACCGGGCCGATCGTCGTCTGGAACATGAGGTTGAAGTCGCGCGCTTCAGTCAGCTCGCAAGCATCTGTGGATCCCGGCGGCTGAGAGGGCTTGCGGCCGCAGTGGCCCTCCTCTAGCTGGTCGGCACGGAAGCGCAGCTTGCAAGCCCGGCAGTCCACGAGCGGGTCGGTGAAGCCCGCCAGATGACCGCTCGCAACCCACGTCTCAGGGTGTTGAATGATCGCCGAATCGAGCGCGACGATATCGTCGCGCTCGCGCAGCATCGCCCGCCACCACTGTTCCTTGACGTGGTTCTTGAGCAGCACTCCGTAGTGGCCGTAGTCGTAGCTCGAGCCCAGTCCTCCATAGATTTCGCTGCTGGGGAAGACGAACCCGCGCCGCTTGCACAGCGAGACGACCTTCTCCATCGTGACCACATCAGCGGGCATCGCCGCGGATGCTATCCGCAGATGTGGCGCTTGGCACTCCCGTGGTAGGAGTGCCAACGGTGGGCCGGAGTGTCGGCGGTGCGCCGCTATACTGAGCGCGGGATGCCGACCTACGAGTACCGCTGTGAGAAGGGACACACGTTCGAGGTCGTGCGCCGCATGACCGACGATCCGATTGCGGTCTGCGAGACCTGCTCCGCGCCGGTAGAGCGCGTCTTCAGCCCGATCGCCGTCCACTTCAAGGGCTCGGGGTTCTACTCGACCGACTACGGCTCGGCCAAGCGCGCACGTGAGCGGGCGGAGGGGGGCGGCGAGGAGGGGAGCGGAACGCAGGCCAAGGACGAGAAGTCCTCGAAGGGCGATTCGGGCTCGGGCTCGGACTCGGGCGGGGAGGCCTCGAAGTCCGGCTCGGACTCCGGTTCGAGTTCTTCGAGGGGTGAGTCGGGCTCTGGCTCGGGCTCCTCTAACGGAGGCTCCGGCTCGGACTCGGGGTCTTCGAAGAGCGACTCCGGCTCGGACTCGGGGTCCTCGAAGGGCGATTCGCGCTCCGGCTCGGGATCCTCGAAGGGCGATTCCGGCTCAGGCGCCGGCTCGCGTTCCTCGAAGTCCGAGTCGCGACGCTCCGCCTCGAAGCGGTCCTCCCGCTCGGACTAGGCCCGCGCTGTCGAGCTCGTCGCGTGGCTGGTTGTGGCCGGGTGTCAGCAGGTGCAGCTAGGCGGCGCACTGAGATGCTTGGCCGTGCGGTGCCGGATTGGACTCTTCGCGGCTGTCTTCATTGCCGTAGCCTTCTTTGGCACCGCCGCCTTCTCAGCACCCGCTGCCGGTCTTCTCGCCGCCAGGCGCTCGGGCTCCTGCTTCAGACGGGGGTGTGATTCACGCAGGAGCGCCGGCGCGGGTCCGGGGCGCCGCTGGCAACGCCGCGCGATCGCCTGAAAGTTGCCAGCACGATTTACGCTACCCGTTCATCAGCTTCGCGACGGCGCGCCTGACCGCGCCCGGGGTGACGGTGAGCGCGTCTCCGTAGCCGGGCAGCGTCTGCGCCCCGGTCGGCTTCAGCACGTCGACCGGCGCCGAGCCACCGATCTCCGATGCGGCGAACATGCTCAGCAGCTTCGGCCCACCCATGTCGGTGCGCAGCACCTTGGGCGCGTCCCAGGACGCCCAGGGAAGGTGGAAGAACGTGCTCAGCGAGAGCAACCTGGACTTGATCGCGTTGAGGATCTGCTGCTGGCGGTGCGCTCGCGTGAGGTCGTTCTCGGCGGGGTTGCACTTGTTCTCCCGGGTGCGGGCGAGCGTCAGCGCATCGCGGCCGTTCAGGTGATGGTTGCCTGGCGCCAGGTACAAGGAGAAGCCGCCGTTCTTGGTGCCGCCGCTGATGTCCGAGCAGATACGGGGCGTGGTGACGTCGACGCCGCCGATCGCGTCGATGAACTTCGGAAAGGCCGCGAGGTTGACGACGATCAAGTGATTGATCTTGGTCCCCGTGAACTGCTCGATCGTCTTGATCGCTAGCCCTGGCCCGCCCAGCGCGTAACCGGCGTTGATCTTGGCAAGGCCATGCCCTGGGATCTCGGCGACGGTGTCACGCGGGATCGACAGGCGCCGGGAGGCCCCGCCGCCGATCCGCCACAGCATGATCGTGTCCGAGTTGCTGCCGGCGTCGCTGGTGTTCGCGCCCGGCTCCTTGGATCCATTCGGGCGCTGGTCGGTCCCGAGGATCAGCACCGTGTCGGTCGAGGTGAGCATGTTCGGACCGGAGCTGAGCGCGGCCTTCGCGGAGCCGGGGAGGTTGCCCTGCTCGATCTGCGCGCTGACGAAAAAGAGCACCAGCGAGAGCAGGAGCCAGGCGCCGATCAGGAGCGCCAGGTACTTCAGCACCCGCCGCGGCGTGCTCCGGCCCACCCGCCACCCGGCGCGGCTGCCGCGGCTGCCGCGGCTGCCGCGCCGGCCAGAACCTGGCTCGCGGTCCCCGCGGCCGCGGTCGGGCCCGACGAGGTCCTCCTCGCCGCGCAGCCGCGCGCGAAGACCCCGCGGCCCGGCGCGATAGACCTTGTAGGGGCGCTCTTGCATCGCGGCTGCATATAGTGACGGCATGGCGACTCCGTGCACCATCGGCGTCGACATGGGCGGGACGAAGCTGCTCGCCGGCGCCGTCGACTCTGGACATGAAGTCCGTCATCGCGTCCAGCGCCCGGTCCTCGGACTTGACCAGGCCGCGCTGCTCGATGTCGCCGCGCAGGCAGTCTGTGAGGCTCGCGAGGGGGCCGGTGGCGATGTGGCGGCGGTCGGGTTCGGCATTCCCTGCATGATGGACCGGCGAACCGGCAGCGCGGTGCTCGCCGTCAACCTGCCACTGGCGGACATCCTCTTTGCCGACGTGATGGCGCAGCGCCTCGGCTTGCCCGTTTTCGTCGATAACGACGCGAACGTGGCGGCGCTCGCAGAGCACCGCGCAGGGGCCGCACAGGGTGCCGGGGAAGCCGTGGTCCTGACGGTCGGGACGGGGATCGGGGGCGGCTTGATCCTCCGGGGCGAGCTCTATCGCGGCGCGATCGGCGCGGCTGCCGAGCTCGGCCATGTGGTGATCGAGGCCGATGGCCGGCGCTGCCAGGGCAACTGCCCGAACCGGGGCTGCGTCGAGGCGCTCGCGTCGGGCACCGCTCTTGCACGCGAGGCGCTGCGCATCGCGGCCGAGCGCCGGGACTCCGGCCTGTGGCGTGCGCTCCAGGACGGCCGCGAGCTGGCCGGGCCGCTGGTCACCGAGCTCGCGCACGCCGGGGACGCGGCGGCGATCGAGGCGATCGAGCTGATCGGGGGCCGCCTGGGCGTGGCGATCGCAAGCTTCGTCAACATCTTCAATCCCGAGGTGGTGGTGATCGGGGGCGGCGTAGTTGCCGCGGGGGAGCTGCTGCTCGCGCCCGCCCGGGCCGCGGTCGCCGAGCGGGCGCTGGCGCCCTGCCGCGATTCGGTGCGCATCGTCGCCGCGAGGTTCGGGGTAGAGGCGGGGATGATCGGGGCAGCCACGCTCGCGTTCGAAGGGCTGGCAGGGCGGGCCGTATGAGTGCGCGGCGGCCGTATGAGTGGCCAGATGCTACGAACGGGCGAGAGGCGCTGTGAGCGGGCGCCTGATCGTCTGCCCGACGCCGATCGGCAATCTCGAGGATGTCACGCTCCGCGTGCTGGCGGCGCTGCGCGATGCCGATGTCGTGGCGTGCGAGGACACACGGCGCACGCGGGTGCTGCTCGACCGCTACGGGGTGAGCGCGCGCCTGGTCAGCTACCACGAGCACAACGAGCGTGAGCGCGCGGGCGAGCTCGTGGCGCAAATGCGTGAGGGCGGTGTGGTGGCGCTGGTCTCCGACGCGGGCATGCCACTCGTGTCCGATCCGGGCTTCGTGCTCGTGCGCGCGTGCGTAGGAGCCGGCTTGGCGGTGGAGGTGCTTCCGGGGCCCTCAGCGGCGATGGCCGCGCTGGTGGCCAGTGCGCTACCGGCGGACCGTTGGCGCTTTGCCGGCTTCTTGCCGCGCAAGCGCAGCGACCTGGAGCGGGCGTTGCGCTCGCCGGAGACGCTGGTCGCATTCGAGTCCCCGCGCCGGGTCGCCGCCTCGCTGGCGGTCCTGGCCGCGATCGACCCCGAGCGCCCGGCCGCGGTCTGCCGCGAGCTGACCAAGGCCCACGAGGAGGTGGTGCGCGGAAGCGCCGCCGAGCTGGCTGCGCGCTACGCGGCCCAGCCGCCGCGCGGCGAAGTCGCGCTCGTGGTCGGGCCGGCTCCTGCGACGGCGGTCGAGATCGGCCCCGCGCTGGGGGCGCTACGGCGGCTGGTCGCCGCGGGCGCCAAGCCGAGAACGGCAGCGGCGGTGCTCGCCGAGCTGACGGGGTGCAGCGCCAATGCGTTGTACAGGGCGTTGACGGCTGAGGGCTGAGGGCTGAGATGGCCTTCTACATCACAACCCCGATCTACTACGTCAACGCCCAGCCGCACCTCGGCCACGCGTATACGACGATCGCCGCTGACGTGCTCGCGCGCCACATGCGCCAGCGCGGGGAGGATGTCTTCTTCCTCACCGGCACCGATGAGCACGGCGAGCCGGTGGCGCAGGTTGCCGAGCGCGAGGGGATCACCCCACGCGAGCTCGCCGACCGCAACGCGGAGCGCTTCAAGTCGCTGATGCCGCGGCTGGAGGTCTCCAACGACTTCTTCATCCGCACCTCCGATCCCCAGCACGAGGCGCGCGTGCAGGAGATCCTGCAGACCGTGTATGACAGAGGGCACGTCTACGAGGGAATCTACGAGGGCTGGTACTGCCCTCGCTGTGCGGACTTCAAGACCGAAGCCGAGCTCGGGCCGGGCAACACGTGCCTGATCCACGAGATCCCGCTCGATCGCCAGCGGGAGGAGAACTGGTTCTTCCGCCTCTCGTCCTTCCAGGAGCCGCTCGAGCGCCTTTACCGCGAGCATCCGGACTTCGTGCTGCCGCGGATCCGCTTCAACGAGGCGCGCTCTTTCGTGGCGCAGGGACTCCGGGACGTTTCGTTGACCCGGGCGCGGCTGCGCTGGGGCATACAGGTTCCGTGGGATCAGGAGCAGGTCTTCTACGTCTGGTTCGACGCGCTGCTCAACTACGTCACCGCCTTGTCCTATGCCCCTTCGCCGATGGAGACGGAGTCGGTGAAGGGGCAAGGCCTCTTCGAGCGCTTCTGGCCCGCGACGGTGCACCTGATCGGCAAGGACATCCTCAAGTTCCACGCCGTCTACTGGCCGGCGCTGCTGATGGCGGGCGGGCTCGAGCTTCCGCGGCATCTGTTCGTGCACGGCTTCCTGCTGATGGACGACAAGAAGATGTCCAAGTCGCTTGGCAACGTGCTCGATCCGTTCGAGGTGATGGACAAGTACGGGACCGATGCGCTGCGCTACTACTGCGTGCGAGATGTCTCCTTCGGCCAGGATGGGAACGTCTCGCCGGCGGCCTTCGAGTCCCGTTACGAGTCAGAGCTCGCCAACGAGTACGGCAACCTCGCCAGCCGCACGATCGCGATGATCGTGCGCTATCGGGATGCAACTATTCCCGCGGTCCCGACGGACCCGTCGCTCGCGGGTGACTTCGAGGCTCTCCCGGAGGAGGTCGCGGCGCTGCTGGACCGCTTCGAGCTGACTCAGGCGCTCGAGGTCATCTGGCAGCGGGTCAGGCGGCTCAATCGCTACGTCGAGGAGCGTGCGCCGTGGCGCCTGGCGAAGGACCCCGCGGCTGCCGATGAGCTCGACAGGACCCTCGCCTCGCTGGCGGAGGGGATGCGCGCCGTCAGCGTGCTGCTGGCACCGTACATGCCCGCCACCACGAGCCGCCTGCTGGGCGCGATTGGGGCGCCTACGGTCGATTACGCGCGGGCCGGCTTCGCGGACCGCGGCTCGGGCGCCCGGGTGGAGGCGATCGAGCCCCTGTTTCCCAAGCAGCCCCAGTGATCGACAGCCACACGCACCTCGACTCCTGCGACCCGCCCGACGCCGAGCTCGTCGGCGCCGCAGAAGCGGCGGGGATCACGCGAATCCTCACGGTCGGGATGACCGGGGCATCCTGCCGCGCCGCGCTCGCGGCCGCCGAGGACTTTCCGCAGGTGTTCGCCGCGGTCGGCCGGCACCCGAACGAGGCGACCGGCTTCGACGACGGCGACCTCGCCGAGCTCCACGCGCTCGCGGCGCACGAGAAGTGCGCCGCGATCGGCGAAACGGGACTCGACTACTACCGCGACCACGCCCCGCGCTCTGATCAGGCGCGCGCCTTTCACGCTCAGATCGAGCTGGCGCGTGAGACCGCCAAGCCGCTCGTGATCCACACCCGCGCCGCCGCGCACGACACGCTCACGGCGTTAACCGAGCGAGCCCGGGGCGTGCGGGTGATCCTGCACTGCTTCTCGATGCCCGAGCGGCTCGAGGAGTGCCTCGAGCAGGAGGACTGGTGGATCTCGTTCGCCGGCAACCTGACCTATTCAAAGTCCACGGAGCTGCGCGCCGCGGCCGCGCGCATCCCCGCCGAGCGCCTGCTGGTCGAGACCGACGCGCCGTATCTGGCGCCGCAGCCGGTGCGCGGCACCCCGAACCAGCCCGCGAACGTCGTCCACACCGCCCGCGCACTGGCCGCGCAGCGCGGCATGTCCTACGTGAAGCTCGAGCGCGAGCTCGAGCGCAGCGCCGCCGCCGTGCTCGGATGGTGAGCGCCCGCCGCCCGCGCGAGGACCCGGCCCCGGGCCCGGGCGAGGACCCGGCCCGTGGTCCGCGCGAAGACCCCATTCAGCGCCCGCGCGATCCCGCCAGGCGCGCGCGCACGCGGCGCGCGCGCGGCCTCGGCCAGAACTTCCTCGTCGATCCGAACATCCTCGGCGTCATCGAGCGGCTGGCCGAGCTACGCCCCGAGGACGTGGTGCTCGAGATCGGCGGCGGCTTGGGGATCCTCTCCCAACGCCTGGCGGCGCGCGCGCGTCACGTTCATGTGGTGGAGCTCGACCGGAGCCTCGAGCATGATCTGCGCGAGGCATTGGCGCCCTTTCAGAACGTCAACCTGCACATCGCCGACGCCCTTGCCCTCGATTTGCGCGTGCTCGAACCACCGCCTGAGAAGGTGGTCGCGAACCTCCCCTACGGGATCGCCGTCACCGCGATCCTGCGCACGATCGACGAGCTGCCGAGCGTGCGCGAGTGGGTGGTGATGGTCCAGCGCGAGGTCGGCGAGCGGCTGGCCGCCGCGCCGGGCGCCGGCGCCTACGGCGTGCCTTCGGTGCTGGCCCAGCTCGCGTGCGAGGTCCGCGTGCTGCGCCCGATCGGTCGCACGGTCTTTCGCCCGGTGCCAGGCGTCGACTCGGTCCTCGTCGGTCTGCGCCGCATCTCCTGCGGCGCCAGCCCGGAGCTGCGCTCGCTCGTCCACCAGGCGTTCGCCCACCGCCGTAAGGCCCTGGCCGGCTCGCTAGCGCTCGCTCCGGAAGCTGCCCCCGGAATCCGCGAGCACGCCCGCGAGGCACTCGCCGCGATCGGGCACCCCGCCGGCGAGCGCGCCGAGCGGCTGAGCCCTGACGAGTTCCGCCAGCTCTCGGAGAAGCTGCGCTGAATGCGGGCGACGGGGTGAGGCTGATGGCGCGGGCGCCGGGCAAGGTCAACCTGTGCCTGCTCCTCGGCGCGGCGCGGGCCGACGGCCGCCACGAGCTCGTGACGGTGCTGGAGTCGGTCTCGCTGGCCGACGAGCTGGAGCTCTCGACGCTCGCCGGCGGTCCAGACGAAGTCCATTGCCCCGGCGTGCAGGGACCGAACCTGGTCTCACGCGCGCTCGCGGGGCTCCGCGCGCGTGACTGGGGCGCACCCGCGGTGCGGATCGAGATTCGTAAGCGCGTGCCGGTCGCCGCGGGGATGGGCGGAGGGTCCGCCGACGCGGCCGCGGCGCTGCGCTTGGCGAACGAGCTGGCGCCGGTGGCAGCCGGCCACGTCTTCTCGATCGCAGCGTCACTGGGCGCGGACGTCCCGAGCCAGCTCGCGCCCGGGCTCGCGCTCGGCACCGGCGCCGGCGAGGTCGTCACGCCGCTGGCCCCGCTGGCGCCGCATGCATGGTTGCTCTTGCCTTCAGACCGCCAGCTCTCGACCGCCGAGGTCTACCGCGAGGCCGATCGGCTGGGGCTCGCACGCAGTCCTCATGGGCTCGCCCGCGAACGCGAGCGGCTTGTGTCCTCGTTGGAGGAGCGCTCCCCGCCGGTGGGGGAAGGACTCCGGCTGCCGGGGGAGCGGGCCCGATTGCCGGCAGCGCTGCTCGTCAACGACCTGCAGCCGGCCGCTCGCTCGCTCTGCCCGCAGATCGACGACGCGCTCGTCGCCGCGCTCGGAGCCGGCGCCGAGCACGCGATCGTGTGCGGATCGGGCCCGACCGTCGCCGGGCTCTTCTGGGGCGAGGATGCGCGCGACCGCGCAGAGGCCGCTGTGGGCGCCCTGGGCGGCCACTTTCCGCGCGCGTGCGCCGCCGTTCCGGTCAGGGGCAGGTTTGAAGATCCTGTGCCAGCCTGACGGGCTGGCACAATCACTACCAACAGTCATGAGCAACCAATCGATCACTTATCTCGTCGGGGCTTGCCTCGGCGTGCTCGGCGTGGGCGCATTCGGCGCGCTCGTGGTCGTGCCCGCCGTTACGGCGTATCGGCGGCCGCTGCACCGGGTCGCCGTCGTGATCCTCTCCGCGTACGTCCTGGCCGCCCTGATCGGGGCGGGCGTGCTCCTCGGAGCGCTGGTTGTGGTCGAGTGGCCGCGGATCTTCTAACCGCGTCCGGCAAGGTCGCCTGAGGTGGCCGGCGATGCTTCGCGGGGTAGCGAGGCGCAGCGGGCCGGGGACGCTCCGGGGGTCGGCCGCGCTCCACGCCGCGACGGGGCGCCACCCGGCGCGCCTGACCTGCGCGCGCTGGCGGAGATCACAGACGCGGTCGAAGCCGGCGCGGGGCTGCCCGAGGTCTTGCGCGCCTCGGCGCGGGCGCTCGACGCGAGCCTGATCCTGATCGACCGCTCGGCGGCGGTGCTGGCGGTCGCCACCCGCTCTCCGGCCGACGAACGCTCCTTGATGCGCGATGCCGGCGACGTGAGCACGATCGAGCTGAAGGTCGCCGAGCAGAGCGTCGGTCAGCTTCGGATGCGCGCACGTGAGAATGCCCCCGACGGAGCGCTGCTGCGCCTCGTGACGACTTTGATTGCCTCGGAGGTGGAGCGCGTGCGTGCGCCCGAACGGGCCTCCGAGGAAGCCACCGCCAGCTTTCAACGGGCGGTGCTCGAGCACCGCATCGAAGACCGGGAGGATCTGATCGCCCGTGGCAAGGCGCTGGGCAGCGACATAGGCGCCGGCGGCAGCGTGGTGGTGCTCCGCGCGCGTCCCCGCAGCCCCACCGAGGACGACTGGCGCCGGCGACTGCTGGCGGTCGCGAGCAGAGGCGCGAGGTCGATCGCGTCCGGATCGATCGCCGCGCCAGCTAGAGACGACGCCGCAGAGATAGTGGTCCTCGTCCCCGACGCCGACGGAGACGCCGGCCGCCGTGTCTCCCGCGCGATCATGCGCGAGCTGGAGTCCGGTCTGCCGGGCTTTGCCCTCGCGATCGGGCGCAGCCGTCACGCCGAGGACCCGCGGGACCTCCACCGCGCCGGAAATGAGGCGCTGCTGGCGGTAAACGTCGTCGAGGGTGACCCCGAGCGCTCCGAGCTGGCCTTCGAGCAGACGGGGACTTACCAGCTACTGCTCCCGCACATGCGCGACCCGGCGGAGCTGCAGCGCTTCTACACCGAGACGGTTCGCCCGCTGGTGACCTACGACGAGCAGTACGAGACCGACCTGCTGGGCACGCTGTCCACGTTCCTGGAGTGCGACGCCAACGTCAACGCGACGGCGGCGCGACTGATAACCCACCGGCATACGATCCGCTACCGCTTCGAGCGCGTGCGCGAGCTGACCGGCCTCGACGTCTCCTCGACGGATGGGCGCGAGAAGCTGTCGCTGGGGCTGAAGGCGATGCGCGTGCTCGGCATCGCCGCCCCGCTCGGACCGGCGAGCGAGCGTGGCGCCGAGGGCGGACGGGTGCCGCGGTAGGGCCAAAACGGCCCCTGGCCGTCAAGCTCACCGACGCGAGGCGCAGGAGCACGACGCTGTCGCTGATGGTCAAGCCGTCGTAGGCGTGGCCGCCGAGGGGCAGCCATCAAGGTTTGACGATTCGGCGACGGCCACGTCCTGAGGACACCCGATCAAAGCCGCGCATCAGATGCGCACTACGGGCACACTTGCGGCGAAGTCTGAGAAGTCCTCGTCTTGGGTCCAGACTTCGGCATCGTTGACGAGCGCGGTGGCGGCAATCCAGGTGTCGTGGATGCGTGGCTTGCGCCCCGCAGCAAGCACCGTCGCGGCGAGCCGCGCGTACGCCGATCCGGTCCGCTCGTCGATCGAAACGGCCGCTCCCAGCGCCCGCACTTCGGTCAAGGTTCGCAGCCGCTGCGCTCGCGCGGTCGCGCCTCGTGCGACCAGTACGCCGAGCTCGAGCTCGGCGATCGAGACGACCGAGACGGAGACCATGTCAGGCAGCGCTCGCCTGACCGGACGTCCCTGTTCGGCGGCGATGAAGACCGACGTGTCAAGAATGGCGCGGGTCACGCGGGCTCGACGAGCTGCTCACGCAGAGGCGCAAGGTCGTTCAGCAGGCCACGATCGGCGGGTGCGTCGCGGAGTACCCGCTCCATCGCCGCGCCCGAAACCCACGCCGGTCGACTTAGCGGCGCGAGTTCTGCCACGGGCCGGCGGCTGACGGTCACTGTGAGGCGCTCGCCGGCCTCGACGCGACGCAGAACAGCAGCAGTGTAGTTCCTCAGATCGCGGGCCGCTACGTCGCTCACGCACATATCGTAGCACCCATTCTACATTCTACGGTTGATCGACCTCCTCGGTCCGCGCGTCACGCTGCCGTATCGCCAGCCTGCGCCTGGATAACCCTATGTGCCGCCAGCTCGCCCGCGATCATGAGCGGTTCGGTGTCGCGCAGCGCCCGCGCCAGGACGAATGCACCCTCCAGGCAGCAGAGCATCGCGATCGTCAGCTCACGCGATTTCTCGGGACTGATCCCCGCCGCGGCGTATCGCCGGGAGCCGGCCGCGATCCAGCTCTCGAACACCTCCGCGCATGCCTGCCTGAGCGGCTCGCTGGCGCTGGAAACCTCGAGCGCGATCGTCGCGATCGGACAAGCATCGGCATAGTCGGTCTCGCGCAGGTGCTCGGCGGCGCCCTGAAAGAAGGCGCGCACGCCGGTGACGAGATCGGGCGCGGAATCGAGCACCGCTGTAATGAGCTGCTCGTAGATCGCCCCCGAGGCGCGGATCGCCTCCGCGCCGAGCTCCTCCTTGCCGCCGGGGAAGAAGTGGTAGAGCGAGCCGAACGGCGCTTGGGCATCGGTCACTATCTGCTTGACGCCCGTCGCGGAGTAGCCCTGTTTGCGGAACAACTCAGCGCTCGCATCGACGATGCGCTCTCTCGTACTGGACACGCTTGCTAGTCTATCGCTAGAGCGATCAATCCAGAGGAGGAGGAGGGGATGTTCTCGTGGCTGACAAAGAAGGTCATAGCTCACAACATGGCGCGCTTGCGTGCCGGCGATCTCGGCCGACGCTGCGGATGGACGCCAGGGACGTGAGGATGAGCTTTCCGGGTGATAACTCCTGGTCAGGCGCGTTTCACGGTAGGGCGGAGGTACGGCGCTGGCTAGAGCGGTTCGCGCGCGTCGGCATCCAGATCTTCCCCGACGAGGTCGTTGCCCACGGCATGCCCTGGAACCAGACCGTGTGCGTCCGGGGGTCGGTCTACCTGAAGTCACCGCTGGGCGAAACCGTGTACGAGAACCGCTACGTGATCTGGGGCCGGATGAGGTGGGTTCAGCTTCAGGAGTACGAGGTCTACGAGGACACCAAGAAGGCCAAGGCGCTCGATGACTACCTCGCCCTCCATGAGACTGAGCCGGCCGTCGTGTCCCCGCGGCGTTCGATCAAAGCCGTGGCGTATGCCTTCAAGCGGTTGGGGATCGCTTGACTGAGCGCAGAGCGGTGATCGGCGACCCAGCGATAGGTTCGCTCCGTGAGCGTTGGCGCACTCCTCAGCAGCGCCGCGGGGACCGCGCCGCCGGGTAACAGTCGCAGCAGCGGTGCCGCCGCGGCCCCCGCCGAGAAGCGCCGGCCGTCGGGCGCGATCAGGTGCCACGACCGCATCCGCTCCTCGGCGCTCAGATCGGCGAGCACCGCGTCCGCCGCGGGTGTCTGGATGGCTACCGGTGCTAGCTGGTGCTCGCGATCGAGCACCAGCAGAGAGGCGAGTGACGTGCGGCAGAAGCCACAGTCGGCGTCATAGAAGACCGTCCAGCGCCCGGGCGCAACCGACGCCGGCGGGTTGCGTCCGGGGCCGCCCGAGGGGATCGAGCCGGTATCGTGCTCGCGCGCCATGTCGATCGGGATCATCACGGGTTCGGGTACCTATGCGCTTCCTGGCTTCGACGCGGCCCAAGCGGTGATGCTCCAAACGCCATTCGGTGCCGCCGCGGTTACCCCCGGGAGCTATGGGGGCGTCGATGCGCTCCATGTCTCGCGCCACCTCCCTGGCCACGTGAGGCTCTCAAACCACGTCTTGCACCGCGCGAACATCTGGGCGCTCAAGGAACTGGGCGCGAGCACGGTGATTGGCTGCACGGCGTGCGGAGCTGTGGACCCATCGCTGGAGCTCGGTTCGCTGGTGGTCTTCGATGACCTGCACTTCAGCTCCAATCGTCTGCCCGACGGCTCGCTTTGCACGTTCTTCACCGAGGAGGGCGATTTCGCCCGTGGTCATTGGATCCTGCACGGAGGCCCATTCTCGCAGCGACTGCGTGCCGCGCTGCTCGCTGCGGCAGCGGGGGCCGGTCATCGAGCCCGCGATGGCGGCGTCTACGGGCACGTCGATGGCCCGCGCTTCAACACGCCGGCCGAGATCGCGGCCCTCGCCTCGTGCGGTGTGACGGCGGTCTCCCAGACCGCCGGACCCGAAACCGTGCTCTGCGGCGAGCTGGAGCTCCCGTTTGCGCTGGTTGGCTTCGTCACCGATTACGCGAACGAGGTGAAGCCCGGCGAGCCGACGCCCGTCTCGAAGCTGATCGAGCTGATGGGGGCCAGCACCGCGATCTTCGCCGACGTGCTTCGCGGCGCGCTGGTGGCGCTGACCGCCGCTGGCCCCGCACCCGCCGCCGGAGCCGCGCCCGCTGGGACCATGTTCCGCTTCGAGCAAGGCTGAGCGCCCGGGGAATCCGATCACGGCGAGCGCGCCACTGCTTCACTTGGAGACGATCGTCTCGCTTTCGCTCGGAACCTCGCTGGGGCGCCCGCACAACAGCGGGACGCTGCACCACGGCGACGCCATGTCTTGACTTCGCGATCTGAGGAGCGGCGCAACGGCAGTGGGCGCACCGAGCTGAATGCTCCAAGGCTCACTTCGCTCGTCGGTCCTCAGCCGGAAAGTAATCCGGCCAGGCTGCACCAACCGGCCCCCGCCAGCGATGCGATCGCCAACCCCAGAACATAACGCGCGGGGCTTCCAGCCTGTGGTGTGGTACCGGTAAGCCGCACGAAGGCTCCATCCGCCGCACCAATCATCAGCAGCGGGAGCAGAAGCCATAGCAGGCGCTCCGCCGTCGTGGTGGGGAGCTGACCTTCACCGTTCACGGACATCAGCGCGAAGAACAACCCGACGAGGCCTGCGACGGTCGCCAGCGTAGCCAGGAACCCGAGGCCGAGACCCAGGAGTCGCCGGGTGAGGGCCGGACGTCTTCTTGGCGCTCGTTCTGCCCAGCTAGGTGCGCCGACCAGCAATCCGGCGAGGAGCGTGACAGCTACCGCCGCGGCGGTAGCACCGCTTGTGTCTGACCACGTAGTGAGCAGCCCGGCGGTGAGGCCCTCGCACTAGCCACAAAGATGCGTCGTTCAACGGCCGGCGTAAAGCGCTCAGCCCGCTGATCTTGGTCTTGCACGGTGAATCGCATTATCGCTGAGCAATCGTCCTGCTCCGACTGCCGGAGCCATCCCGAGCATTGTCGCTGATTTCGCCGACTGCGAAGGCGGCCGAAACGGGCCGTGAGCGGCCTGGTCGACGTTGCAGCGTGGCGCTCAGACGAGCCTCGCCATCGGGCCTAGCTGCTCGTGGGTGGTCGCTGTGACCATCGATCCGTTGAGACCGTTCGCGATCGTTTTGTGGGCCTCCCGGCATCGATGCCGAGAGAGCCTCATTTGTCCGAGGTTCGTCCCGCGCGTCGACATGAGGGGGTCATCACTTCGTGCGAGTTCATGCGGTCGCGCCCCGGTAGGGCCGGCTACACTGACCATGGAATGAAGAACACCAATAGCGGAGGCAACATTCATGAGTGACAAGAACGTGGACGAGGGTAAGGGGCGCCTCAAGGAGGCCGCAGGCAGTCTTACCGGCGACCAGCGCCTCAAGAAGGAGGGCCAGGGCGACCAGGCCAAGGCTTCGGTCAAGGACAGCGTCGACAAGGTGGCCGAAAAGGCCAAGCGCGTGCTCGACAACGACAAATAGGCACTTGCCATGCGCGTCGCCGCGGCGACGCTCATGGCGAGGACGGGGAGATCCCGGGTCGCCCTGCAACCCGCAGGGGGAAGTCCAACCGCGGTTATCTGGTGGCCGCGGCGGCATCTGGAGTTGTCATCGCTCGCGCTGGTGGCACCTAGGGGTGCAGCGACAGCTTGTTTGTCGATAGTCCGCGCTTCGGCACTGTGGCCGAGATTGCGACCTCCCTTCGCCCGGCGAGACGGCGGTTCCCCAGACGGACCCGAAGCGGTGCTCTGCGGCGGCGGTTAAGAGCGAGCTGCGAGCGCCGTCAGGCGGTTTGCGGTTCGGGGTCCCCACCGAGCATGAGATAGCTTCACCTAAGCCGTTTGCTCAATACTCTGGGGAGTGGTGTAATCGGCAGCACAGGGCACTTTGGATGCCCAAGTTCTGGTTCAAGTCCAGGCTCCCCAGCTTTGCAACTTGGTGCGAGACTGCCTCAGCGATGAAGCGCGAACTTCTTCGTCGCGATCACGACGGCGATGCATTGGCTGGCAGTGGGACACGCCACCGCAGAAAGATCGGCGCCCGACTCGTTCTCCCCATGGAAGCCGTCGATCGCGTGCGCGGCCGGATTGCCCGGCGCGGTAGGGTCAAACGTCACCTCCCGGCCGTGGTCACCGACGGCTGTGCATTGGCTAGCCGACGGGCACGCGACTCCGGTCAGGGTGCCCCCGTTGTCGATCGTGATGGGCGCTGGGTGACCCGGTGCGCTCGGATTGAACGTGACCTCCGGCCCGGCTTTGTCGCCCACCGTGCACTGACTGGTAGCCGGGCAGGCTAATGCTGCAAGGCCGGGACCAGAAACGTTGGGCTACCGAAGATGGGCAGCACCATGGGGCGACCGGAGGTGTTGAGCGCAATTGGGACAGACCACGAAAACGAATCTGCGCTCGCAATCGCCGAGGCGCTGGCCAGCGTGACTAGCGCGGCCAGACCACGACGGTGAAGGAGCTCCACCGACCAACTGCGCCCCGCACGCCCCGCACGCCCCGCACGCCTCTCGTACTCGCCGCCAACCTCCTAAAGCGGACCAACCACCGTGAGCGCCGCTGCGGGCGCCCTGGCCGGGGAGAGGGCGGGCGATGGCGCCGCGCCATTGTCCCACCTGGCGGCGGAGCCCACCAGACAGTGGGGCTCGTAGCGCATAGCTCGCTGGCGCCGCTCGTTGGCGCCGACTCGCTGCGCACGCCCGCGCTCGGCCGAGCCCGCCGGCCAATCGCCAGCCCAATGGCGGGGCATCACCTACAGCCGGCGACGCCTACCGATCGCCTACGATCATGCCGTGCGCCGACGGGAGGATGAGCCGTGACCGCGCCTGTTGTCGTGATCCTCGCCGCGGGACAGGGAACGCGGATGCGATCCGCTACGCCGAAGCTACTGCATCCCCTTTGCGGGCGGCCGATGATCGCTTGGGCGCTTGCAGCCGCGAGGGAAGCGGGTGCCGGGAAGATCGTCGTCGTCGATGGCCCGGAGCGCCGGCTGGAGCCGGCGCTCGGAGGCGGGGTCGCGCTCGCCGTCCAGGAGCAGGCGCGCGGCACGGCCGACGCCGTCAGGGCCGCCGGCGCCCACTTCGGCGCGGGCGCCACCGTGATCGTGATCCATGGGGATGTCCCGCTGATCAGAGCGCAGACGATCCGCGAGCTGGCGGAGGCCCACGCGCATTCGGGAGCCGCGGCCACGATGGCCACGACGGTCCTCGACGATCCGAGCGGATATGGCCGCGTCGTGCGTACCCCCGAGGGGGCGGTCGAGCGCGTCGTGGAGACCAAGGTCCCCGGCGACGCGACTGACTTCGAGCTGCACATTCGCGAGATCAACACGGGGATCTTCGCGTTCGAGGGCGGTGCGCTGCTGGCGGCCCTGCGCGAAGTCTCCAGCGGCAATGCCCAGAGCGAGCTCTACCTGCCCGACGTGCTGCCGATCCTGCGCTCGCACGAGCGAACCGTGCTTGCGCACGAGATCGCCGATGCGGATGAGACGCTCGGAGTCAACGACCGCTGCGACCTGGCACAGGTCAGGGCCCTCGCGCAGCAGCGCATCCACGAGCGCCACATGCTGGCCGGCGTGACGGTGGTCGATCCTCACGCAACGGTGATCGACGCCGGTATCGTAATCGGCGCCGATACCGTGGTCGCCCCCTTCTCGAGCCTCCATGGGAGCACCCGGGTCGGCGCCCGCTCCACGATCGGTCCGCTCGCGACGCTGATCGACACGCGCGTAGGGGAGCAGGCGACGGTGCTCCACTCCTACGTGCAGGACGCGGACATCGGCGACCGCGTGCGCGTCGGGCCATTCGCGTATCTACGGCCCGGTGCGGTCCTGCGCGAGGGGTCCAAGGCCGGAACGTTCGTCGAGATCAAGAACTCGGACGTCGGTCCCGGCTCGAAGGTCCCGCATTTGAGCTACATCGGCGACGCCGACATCGGGCGGGAGACGAACATCGGTGCCGGGACCATCACCGCGAACTACGACGGTTACCACAAGCACCGCACGACGATCGGCTCGCGAGTCAAGGTGAGCGTCGATACGGCATTTATCGCGCCGGTGAGCATTGGCGATGACGCATACACGGCGGCCGGTTCTGTGATCGCCAAGAACGTGCCGCCGGGTGCGCTCGGCGTCGCGCGGGCGCGCCAGGAGAACATCGAGGGGTATGCCCGCACCCGCGAGCAGCGAGAGGCCGCTCGGGCGAAGGAGCCCCAGCGCCCGCGCGAAGAGACCCAGAGCTAACGTGAGCTTCTCACCATCACGTCATCCGCCCCGCGTAGACTTGTGAACACCATGAGCCTGCTGCAGACGCGGTCGGCGCCCAGCGCTATGGAGCTCGCCTACAACAAGCGGCTGATGCTGGTCGCCGGGCGCGCGAATCCAGAGCTCGCGGCGAAGATCGCCTCCAAGCTGGGCGTAGGGCTCGGGGGCATGACGCTGAAGACGTTCGCCAACGGCGAGGTCTACTGCCGTTACGCCGAGTCGGTGCGCGGGGCAGACGTGTTCATCGTCCAGCCGACCTGCGGCAACCGGGAGGCCGGCCTGAGCGCGAACGATGCTCTGATGGAGCTGCTCGAGATGATCGACGCGGCAGTCGGTGGCTCTGCGCACCGCGTGATCGCCGTGACGCCCTGGTACGGGTACTCGCGTCAGGACAAGAAGTCCGCCCCGCGCGAGCCGATCAGCGCGCGGCTGGTGGCGCGCATGCTGGAGTCTGCCGGGAGCGACCGGATCCTGACGATGGATCTGCACTCCGGGCAGATCCAGGGCTTCTTCCAGAAGCCGTGCGATCACATGACGGCGCTGTTCATGCTCACGCAGTACTTCGGCGACCTCGGGCTCGAGGATCTCGTCGTCGTGGCCCCGGATGCCGGCCGCGTGAAGCTCAACAAGAAGTTCGCCACCAAGATCGGCGCCGATCTGGCGATCCTGAACAAGGAGCGCCCCGCCCAGCAGGTAGCCGAGATCAACTACGTGATCGGCGAGGTGGCTGGCAAGACAGCGGTGATCGTGGACGACATCATCGACACCGCCGGCACGCTCAAGGCCGCAGCCGAAGCCGTGCACGATGCGGGCGCCCGGCGCGTGTACGCCGCGGCCACGCACGGCATCTTCTCGGGTAACGCCTGGCAGAACCTCGCCGACGCGCGCTTGGAGCAGGTAGTCGTCACCGACACGATCCCGCTCGCGCCGGGAGCGCCGGATACCGTGCGCGTCCTCTCCTGCGCCGACCTGCTCACGAGCTCGATCCGCCAGATCTTCACCGACGGCTCGGTGAGCGAGGTCTTCGGCGGCGAGAACCTGCTGTTCTGATGGGACGTTGAAGCAGCGCCACGGTGGGCGAGCGCGACGATCCGGGGTTCGGTACGCGCGCTCAGAGCGAGCGTGCCGCGCGGCTGATGGAGGTGCTCGGCTTGAGCGACGAGGAGCTCTGCGCACTGCTCGGCGCCGATCCGCTGACGCTGCTCTCGGGTCAGCTCGAGCACCGCGGCGAGCTCCCGATCCTCCTCGATCTCCTGGAAGAGAGCACGGAGCGGGCCGGGCCGGCCGTGCTCGCCCGCTGGGTGCGGGCGAGCGGACCTGAGGGGCGCCCGATCGACGCGCTGATGCGCCGTGACTTCGCGGCGTTCGAGGACGCGCTGTCAGAGCTCGGCGAGCGCGGGCTCGTGCTGCGGGGTGGGGGAACTTGATGCGGTCTATCCGTCTACGGTGCCCTGCGCTGCCAGGGGTAGGATCTGTGCGTTCCCGATGCTGATGGTCGCTGGTCCCGCCCTGGGTCCGGGTGGGTCTCGGCGGATCAATGTCCCACCTGCTCTTCGGGGGGCCGTTCGCCGACGCGGTCTGGTCCTCGACCGGTGCGCTCGCCGTGGTGCGCGGAGGGTACGTCTGGGTTCGCAGCGCTGGGCAGCGGGCGCTGCGGAGGCTCGCGCGCGGTCGATCTCCCTCCTGGTCGCCGGACGGCCCGCGGATCGCGCTCGTGCGCGGCGGCTGGGTGCTCGTGGTGCGTGTGCACGGTCGCGCTTCGCGCCGGCTGGTGCGGGCCGCTGCCCCCGCGTGGTCGCCGGACGGCTCGGCAGTGGCCTACATCGGTGCTAGCGGCGCGGTGAAGATGGTGGCGGTCAGGGACGGATGTACAAGGCATCCTCTGCGTTTTCGGAGGGTATGGGGGTCTCTTCCTCTCGACCGATCCCGCCCGCGGTCAAGCCGCCTGGTCGAACGTAACGCTGGACGGCATCGACATCGGCGGCGTATCGGTCGGCGGCCTCGATATCACCAGCGTCTCGTACCCGTCGGCGGCCCTCTGCGTCGCGGTCAGCTGCCAGGGTGACATCGTCACCTCCACGCAGCTCCAGGGCGGCGCAAGCCTGGAAGAGCGCAACCGTCGATGTCCCGTCTTGCGCCACCGCGCCGGGGTGCGACGCCGAGCAGATCTTCGCTTACGACGACAACGGCATCCCGGTGCTCGACAACACCGTCGGGACTGGGAAGACGCTGGCGAACCTCGAGCTGTCCGGCGACCTACTGACCTGGACGGACGACGGCGCCCCACGTAGCGCCACGCTCAAACGACCCAACGTCTCCCGCTGGGGCTATTGGATGAGGCGCCCGGGCCCGGCTGCGATCGGGGCGGCGGCAGTCGCTCAAACTTCAGGGCCGTATGAACGTATCCGGGTCTGGTCCGATGCGCTCCCCGGTGTCGAGCGCCTCGATCGCAGCCATTTCGTCGTCGCTGAGCTCGAAGCCGAACACGTCGAAGTTCTCGGCGATGCGCTCGGGCGTGACCGACTTTGGAATCACCACGTTGCCGAGCTGCAGGTGCCAGCGGATCACTACCTGAGCGGGTGTTCTGCCGTGGGCGTCGGCAATCTGCGTGATGGCAGGATCATCGAGCGCGTCACCCTGCGCGAGCGGACTCCAAGCCTCGGTCACAATCCCGAGCTCGGCGTGCTCGTGGCGCAGGCCGGACTGCTGAAAGTGCGGGTGCAATTCGACCTGGTTGACGGCCGGCGTGACTCCGGTTTCATCGATCAGGCGCTCGAGATGCGCCGCCTGGAAGTTCGAGACGCCGATCGTCCGCGCGAGCCCCTGGGCCTGGAGCTCGATGAAGGCCTTCCAAGTCTCGACGAACTTGTCGTGCGCGGGGACCGGCCAGTGGATCAGGTAGAGGTCCACGTAGTCGGCCTCGAGTTGATCCAAGCTGGCTTTCAACGCGCGGGGCGCCTGTTGGTGACCGTGGTCGTCGTTGGCGCACTTGGTGGTGATGAACACGTCGTCGCGATCCAACCCGGCGGCGTGGATGGCCTGCCCGACGCCCGCCTCGTTGCCGTAAGCCGCCGCAGTGTCGATGTGCCTGTAGCCGGCTAGCAGCGCGCGCGTAGCGACCTCGGTGGTGTCCTGCGGAGGGACCTGGAACACCCCGAAGCCAAGTTGGGGGATCCCAGCGCCGTCGTGCAGGGGAATACTGGGAGGCTTGCCGGAAGAGCGCATCTTACAAATGATGCCCGTTTTGCTCTACGCCCACACATCGCTACCCCATTACATCGCTGCGCGCGCACATCGCCGGCGGACGGCAAAGCCTAATCCGCGTCCACCGACTCCTTGCCGGGCCAGATCCCGGTCAGGTAGTGAAACCACGCCGCCCCCGCCCTGTCCACGGCCGCGGCGACGCCGGCCGTGGTCGCGCCACCGAGTACGGCGGCGATGAGCATCTTGGACCAACTCGTGTCGGCCGTGGTCGGGGTTGGTGGCGACTCGTCGTCGAGCAGCGACCAGACGCTCTTGAACGCGCTCTCACCGAGCTTCGCGCCCAGCAGCGTCGCGATGATCGCGAACGGCTTGTAGACGAGCTTCATGTGATGTGGAGCCTACCCCGGAAGCGACTTCGCGTGCCCACTGCGCCTCCCGTCCAGCCATCCGTGCCCGGCATGCTCCACGCGGCGCTAGACGGCGACCGCGGGTTGTGGCTAAATAGTAAACGGCTAGACGCCGACCCGAAAGGAAGTACGCGCATGCTCGACGAGGATTCCAACCGACCAGGTGAAGCAGGCGAGGAGCTGCTGCGCCGGGCGCTGCTCGACGACTCCTCGGCCGTCACGGTGTCGCTTCGCGTCGGCGGGCTGCCGTTGAGCGAGGAGGTCACGGTGATCTTCCACGGGCGGCGCGACCTCGGGACGCTTCAGACCTACGTCGCCTACGGTGGCCGTGGCGCCGGTGCAACCGTCGCCGCGAACGAGCTCATGCGGGTTCCGTGCGACCTCGACCTCGCACACGCCGGCGACCGTGAGGAGGCCGAGCAGCTCTATGTCGAGCAGGCGACGGCGCTACGCGACGCGCTGGTCGGCGCCGACGTGGTGCTCGACGTTTGGCGGGAGCCATTGGGCGAGTTGATCGGCAGCAGCGTGACGATCGACCATTCGATCAAGCTCTCGGTTCGGCTGCCCGCCCACCGGCTGCTGCCGACGGCTCTGGTCGCCTCCGACTCGCAAGTGGTGGTCACGCCGGTCTGCGGAGCGCGAACGCTGGCGCAAGGGCGGCCGCCGCTCGGGATCGCCTGTGCCCAGCAGGACTTGACCCGCATCTACCCGCTGGCCGACGACCCCGAGCGCTGCGTCGAAGACTTCTTGGATCTCGCCTCCGTGCACGCCCGGGCGCTCGCGCAGCGCCTGGACCATCAGGAAGCGTCGGTGCAGCGCTTCATGGAGCTGAGCGACCCGGAACCCAAATCCTAGTGAGGGCCTACGAGGTAGGTACCGTGCGCAGCAGTGGGCCGTACTCGCCGTCTCCGTCTTGTGCTGATCGCGATCGCGGTGCTCGTGTTCCTCGTGGTCAGCGCGGTGCTGGCGCGGGTCTTCAACGCGGATGGAGCAGAGAGCGCCGCGATCACTGAACTGGTGAAAGTGCAAGCCCGCGGCGATCGGGCCGGCATGCTCGAGCGTATTCAGGGCTGCCGGACCAGTCCCGCGTGCCAGGCGCGCGTGGCGCTTGACGCAACTGCGCTCAGGCGCCAGGGCAAAGTCTCGATCTTGGAGCTGACGCCATCGACGGGATCTTCCCTGGGTGGGACCCTCGGGACGGCGCGGGTCGCGTGGGACGCGGGCGGCTCGCTGCCGGTCGTGCAGTGCCTCCGTGTGCGCCGCACGGGAAACGCATTGAGCGGGATACACATCGAGCTACTCGAGATCAGCGCGCGGATCAAGAGCAGCGCGGACTGTCCGCGTCGCTTCTGATGGGTTGGGGGCGGCGCGGCGCGGGTTGTGGACGGGCACGGCGCGCAGGGTTGTGGAGGAGCGGGCCGCGTTTGAACGGAGCGGGGGTCGCACTGGGCTCAGCGGTGCGCGTCGAGCCACCTGGTCAGATCCGCCAGCGGCGCGCCGGCGATCGGGGTGAAATCGTCGGTGAGCACGCTCGATGCCGGTCCGAGGGAATGTCCGAGCCCGGGGTAGAGCTTCAGCGTCTTGTCCCTGGAGCGCAGCGCCCGCTCGAAGGAGCTTGCTCCGGCGGCGGGCACATTGGCGTCGTTCTTACCCTGCAGGATCAGCGTCGGCAGCGTCAGCTTTCGAGCCTCTGCTGACTGAGCACCGGCAGCGCCAAGCCGGGCCGGTAGATGTCAAACGGCTCGCCGGGCAAGAGCAGAGCCGCGACGCCCCGGGGCACGAACGGAACGAACTCGGTGTCGAGTTCCAGCACGCCGTCGTGGTTCTTGTCCAGTCGTGGGTTGATCGCGAGCCGGCCGGGAGAGGCGCCCGCTCGCGATGCCAGGCCGCCTGACCCGGCGGAGCTCGATCTCCCCGCCCGACGAGGGGCGGCGACGTCGCGAATTATGCTCTTGGCGACCAAGCCGCCATCCCCGGCCGCCGAGCGCGCCAGCACCGCCGAATCGACGCGTCCACCGGGGGCCAAGGAGCGCAGATAGGGGACGCCAACCTGGAGGATCTGGTCCTCGAATATGCGCGGCCACGGAGCTACGACCCGGCCCTGAACGATCAGGCCGGCCACTTCGGGGTGGGCGAGCACGAGAGCGGCGGCCACTGTGGAGCCCTCGCTCCAGCCGTAGACGAATATACGGTGGGCATCCACGTGCGGATCGCGCTGCGCGGCGCTCAGCACACGTCCGGCGTCGGCGAGGAGTTGGGCGAGGGTGTAATCCGTGCTGCCCTTGCACGGCCCGGTGACGCCGCGCTTGTCATAGCGCATCACCTCGTAGCCGCGTGTGCTGAGGTAGCACGGTGCGAAGAGCTGCTACCGCAGCCGGTCAGGGCTGGTGCAAGGCAGGCCAGCACGGCGATCACAACGATCCGGCATCTCATCGTCACTCCTCAGGTAGCTCTCCTGGGAGTATGCGTTACCGGTCGGCCCGAACCGGCGTGCGCTCGGGCTCGCGTGCTGGCCGTCGCTGATGGGCCGGCCGGTGGTCTGCGAGCCGTCCGGGCTCGCGCAGCCGGATGCGTGCCTGCTGGGCATCGGCGAGCGGGATCCCGCCGCGCGGGGGTGAGGGTCGGGTCGGCGGGCGCCGCGGTCCCTTGCCCCATCCATCGTCAGAGCCCTGATCGCCGGGCGGTCGCGGATCCGAGCCTCGGCGCAGCGCTGGGATCAGCAGCACCGCGACGCATCCCAGTCCCACGAGATGCACTCCGGCGACCATCAGCATTAGCTGAACCTCGCCCGACATGCCCAAAAGGATACCGCGGCGGCGCTCTCTGTAAACGCCCTCTCTCGGCATCGATTTGGCCAGGACCGGCGAGTTGCGTTCGATCGCCGCGCGAACTGTCGCGTTTGGAGCCCGAGGGGTGGGCGCGAGACGCGATAGTTCGGCGAGAGCCTCTTGTTGGGCGCGCCGATCCGCGGACGACCCTCCGGCGATTGCCGCGCTACCATCGATTGCCGCTGATGGCCACCAGGGAGGAAACCAGCGCCGCTCTCCGTGTCGCCGCGCGAGAGCCCGCCGGCTCGCGAGCCGCACGTCGCCTTCGGCGTGAGGGCAGGGTCCCCGGCATCGTCTATGGCGGCGGCTCTGATCCGGTCCCGTTCCAGGTTGACGCAAGGCTTCTGCGCCAGGCGCTTGCGCATGGAGGTGCCGTGCTCGACCTGAGCGTCGATGAGCAAGGAACAGCCCCGGTGGTGCTCAAGGAGCTCACCCGGCATCCCGTGAGCGGCGACGCGGTCCACGTCGACTTCTTGCGGGTCAGGCTCGATCAGGCGATCGAGGCAACCGTCGTGCTCGAGCTGACGGGGGTCGAAGACGCGCCGGGGGTCAAGGAAGGGGGCGTGCTGGAGCATGTCACCCGTGAGCTGAGGATCGAGGCTTTCCCTAACGACATCCCTGATTTCCTGCGGCACGACGTCTCGGAGATGCAGATCGGCGATACGCTGACGCTGGATGCGTTGACGGCGCCGGCGACTGTGACCTTGCTCGACGAACCCGAGACCGTCATCGCCACCCTCACGCCGCCGCGTCTGCAGCTCGAGGACGAGACCGAGATCGAGGAGGAGGCCGGCATCGTCGGCGAGGACGAGGCGCCGACGCAAGGCGAGAGCGAGAGCGGCGAAGCAGACTCGGGCTAGGCGGGCATGTCGCTCACGGGTGGCGCCAGGGCGCCCGTCGACTGGCTCGTCGTGGGACTTGGCAATCCAGGCGCGCGGTACGCCGGCACACCCCACAACGTGGGCTTCGAGATCGCGGCTGCGCTCGCCGATCGCTGGGCTCTATCCAAGGCCAAGGGCAAGTATCGCGGGCTGCTGAGAGAGGGCCGGGCAGGTCCCGGTGGCCCACGGATCGCAATCCTCGCGCCGCAGACCTACATGAACGACGCGGGAGAATCAGCCGGACCAGCGCGCGGCGCGCTGAAGGTGCCGCTGGAGCGCGTGCTGGTGCTCCACGACGAGATCGATCTGCCCTTTGGCGCGGTCCGGGTGCGGACCGGGGGTGGGCTCGCCGGCCACAACGGCCTGAAGTCGCTCAAGCACTCGCTTGGCTCGGCCGGCTTCTCGCGGGTGCGGGCCGGCGTCGGGCGACCGCCCAGCACCGACCCCGATCTGGTCGCGGCATACGTGCTGGGTTGCTTTTCGCAAGCGCCTGAAGAGGTCGCGCTGCTGGTGGCGCGGGCGGCTGACGCGGCGGAGGAGCTGGTTCTGGGGCAGGCGCCGCCGACCTAGACTGGGGTGGATGCTCCACTCGCTCCTGGCCCACGCCGACGAGGACCCGCAGACCGCCGCGCTGGCTCGCGAGGGTGGACGCGCGTTCGTCTCTCAGTCGCTGCGGGCATACCTGATCGGGGCACTAGTCGATCGCGAGCCCGGGCGCCCCGCGATCGTGGTCGCCGGCGACGATCGCGGTGCGCGGGAGCTTGCGTCCGCGCTGCGGGCGTGGCTGGAGCCCCGAACGGTCCGCTACTACCCTAGCCGCGGGGTCACCTACGAATCCCACCTGGCCCCACCGGCGCATCTGGTCGGCCTGCGCATCGCCGCACTCGACGCGCTGCTCGACGCCAAGCTCGCCGGCGATGGCCCAGTTGTGGTCGTGAGCGCCCCCGCGCTGTCGGAGAAGGTGCCCGACCCGGCGCTGCGACCGCATGGGTTCACGCTGCGGACCGGTGAGCTGATGGATCTGCAGGAGACTGCCCGCGACCTCGTCGCGGCCGGCTACGAGCGCGTGGACCAGGTCGAGGACCGTGGGTCCTTCGCGGTTCGCGGCGGTCTGCTCGACCTCTTTCCTGCGACCGAGGATCGCGCGGTGCGCGTGGACCTGTTCGGGGACGAGATCGAACGCTTGAGCTGGTTCTCGACCTTCACCCAGCGCTCGCTTGGCGACGCGCAGACGATCGAGGTCGCGCCGGCGGCCGAGCTGGCTGCCGAGCACCGCGAGCTGGCCGAGATCGCTGCGCTCGAGCAGGCCGCCGATCGTCCGGACATCGCAGAGCTGCTCCCCGTCGGGGACTTTCACCCGTTCTTGGAACTAGTGGCTCCCGCCGGGGTAGTGGCTCCCGTCGGGGCGGCTGCGCCCGGTGTGGCGGCTGCGCCTGGCGTGGCGATCCTGATCGCCGGCGAGGAGGAGGTCGGCCCCGCGCTCCGGGATCACTGGCAGGACGTGACGGCAGCCTTTCACGACGAGGACGCCCATCACCTGTACCAGAGCCCGGAGCAGATCACGCAGGCGCTGGCCTTGCGCGCGCAGATCAAGCTCTCGAGCATCGATCAGGACCAGCCGTTCTCGTTCCGGGCTCAGGCTGCCGATCTGGCCGCGCGGGGCCTGAAGGAAGCCGAGCCTGAGCTGGAGAAGCTGGTGCGCTCGGGCTACCGGACGGTGGTCTCTTTCGGGCGCCGCGGAGAAGGTGACCGCGCCGCGTACAACTTGGGGCGCCTGAAGGTGCGCTGGCTCGACTCGGGCGAGAACGCCACGCACAACGGACAAATAGGGCCGGCCGCGGCCGGCCCCATAAATTTCGTACACGCACAGCTCCAGAGCGGCTTCATCGCGCCCCAGTTCCACCTCGCGGTGATCCCCGAGCACCGCCTGTTGCGGCGCCGGCGGGCGGCGTCGCGGGGGCCTGAGCGCGGGCGTGGGGTCCTGCGCAGCTTCGCGGAGCTGTGCAGCGGGGACATCGTCGTCCACGAGGATCACGGTCTCGCGCGCTTTGCCGGCTTTGACACCAAGACCGTCGCGGGGGTCACACGCGATTACCTCTACCTCGAGTACGCGGGCTCCGATCGCGTGTTCGTGCCCGTCGATCAGCTCGCCAAGATCAGCCGCTACGTGGGTGCGGGCGGAGCGCATCCGCCGCTGTCGAGGCTTGGTGGCAGCCGCTGGGAGACGCTCAAGGCGCGTGCCAGGCGCGCTGCCCAGGAGCTCGCGGGAGAGCTCCTGAACCTCTACGCTGAGCGCAAGCGCCGTCCGGGTCATGCATTCGGACCTGACACCGACTGGCAGCGGGAGTTCGAGCACGCTTTCCCGTTCACCGAGACCCCTGACCAGCGCGACGCGATCGAGCTCGTCAAGGCTGACATGGAGGCTCCCCGCCCGATGGATCGGCTGATCTGCGGGGACGTCGGTTACGGCAAGACCGAGGTCGCGCTGCGCGCTGCGTTCAAGGCGGTTCAGGATGGAAAGCAGGTGATGCTGCTCGTGCCGACGACGATCCTCGCCCAGCAGCACCTGGGCACCTTCTCCGAGCGCCTGAAGGATTACCCGGTCACGATCGAGCAGGTGTCTCGCTTCCGGCCGGCGGCCGAGCAGCGCCAGACGGTGGCGCGCTTCGCTGCTGGGAAGCTCGACATCCTGATCGGCACCCACCGCCTTCTTTCGCGAGACGTGCGCGCCAAGGACCTCGGGTTGCTGATTCTCGACGAGGAGCAGCGCTTCGGCGTCAAGCAGAAGGAGCTGGTGCGCCAACTGAAGCTGAGGGTGGACGTGATCTCGATGAGCGCCACTCCGATCCCGCGGACCTTGCAGATGTCGCTGGCGGGCGTGCGCGAGATCAGCGTGATCGAGACCCCGCCGGAGGGCCGGCGCCCGGTCAAGACCTACGTGGGGGAGTACGACGAAGAGATCGTCCGCCGCGCGCTCGTCCGGGAGCACCAGCGAGATGGACAGGCGTTCTTCCTGCACAACCGCGTCGAGTCGATCGAGGAGACCGCGGAGCGCCTACGGGCGCTCTGCCCGTCGATGCGCTTCGACGTAGCCCATGGCCAGATGGACGAGCAAACCTTGGAGCGGCGGATGCTGCGCTTCCTGCGCGGTGACGCTGATGTCCTCGTGTGCACGAGCATCATCGAGTCGGGAATCGACATTCCGCAAGCGAACACGCTGATCGTCGAGCGCGCCGATGCCTTCGGGTTGGCCCAGCTCTACCAGATTCGCGGCCGGGTCGGGCGCAGCGCTCAGCGCGCGTACGCGTACCTGCTCTATCCGAGCGCGGCGGCCCTGAGCCCAGAGTCCGCACAGCGGCTCTCGGCGCTGTCTGACTACACCGAGCTCGGGGCGGGATTCAAGGTCGCGATGCGCGATCTGGAGCTCCGGGGAGCGGGCAACCTGCTCGGCGACGAGCAGTCAGGGCATGTCGCGGCGCTGGGCTTCGAGCTCTATTTGCAGATGCTCGACGAGGCGGTCGCGGCCGCTGCGGATGGGGCCGCTGCGGATGGGGTCGCCGCGGAGGACTGGGAGCCCGTCCGCCTCGACGTGAACGTCGATGCGTACATTCCGGCCGACTACATCCCCTACGAGCACGCCAAGGTCGATGTCCATCGCCGCATCGCCGGCGCGCGGGAGGTATCGGATCTGGGTCTGCTACGCGAGGAGCTCGAAGACCGCTTCGGTGAGCTGCCCGAGCCGCTGCGCAACCTGGTCGCGCTGCAGCAGGCTCGGATCAAGCTCGGCCAAGCGGGTGCGCGGGCCGTGAGCTTCAGGGGCGATCGGCTCGCTGTCACGCCTGTCGAGCTCGACTCCGTGCGCGCCAAGCGAATCCGCCAGGAGATCCCCGAGGCGCTGTACGAGTCGGGCAAGTCTCAGCTCTCGGTGCGCCTTCCGGCTGATCCGGGGGCGCGCTTCCCAGCGGTCGTGCGGGCCGCTGATGTGCTGCTTGCAGTGACGCGGGAAGCGGCGTAGGCACTCCAGACCGCTACCATCAGCCCGCACTCGATGAAGCTTCTGAGGTATATCCTGGCGCTTTGCGCCTTTGTTGCGCTCGCTGCCACGCTCTCTGCGTGTGGAAGCGGCCTCCCGGGCGATAGCGTCGCCGACGTGGCGGGCAACCCGATCACGACTAGGGCGCTGTATCACCAGATGTACGTGGAGTCCGTCCAGATGGTGGCCCAGAGTCCGGGCGCGCCGGTGATCACTCCCATCGATCCGCCGGGCTTCGCAAACTGCGTCGCCCAGGTGCGCAAGGTGATTCCGATGGATGCAAAGGCCCCGACCGCGCGGATCAAGGCCGCTTGTGCCCGGGTTTTCACGGCTCTCTCGAGCCAGGCGCTGGACCTTCTGATCAAGGGCTACTGGTACCAGCTCGATGCCGCGGCGGCGCACATCACGGTTTCCAATCCCCAGGTTCAGAAGATGTTCGAGACCGAGAAGAAGCGGTCGTTCAAGAACGAGGCCCAGTTCCAGAGCTTCCTGGCCCAGTCGGGCACGACCGAGCAAGACATCCTATTCGGGATTCGGGCGTCCCAGCTCTACGAGAAGCTGATCGCCAAGCACACCACGAGCGTCACGAGCGCGCAGATCAAGTCCTACTACAGCATCCATCGCAGCCAGTTCGGGAGCGCCGAGAAGCGCGATATCCGGATCGTGCTGACCAAGACGGGCGCCCAGGCGCAGGCTGCCAAGGCGGCCCTGGCGAAAGGAAAGAGCTGGAGCGCCGTGACCAAGCAGTACTCCACCGACGCCACGACGAAGAACAAGGGCGGGCTGCTTGCAGGCGTCGTAAAGGGATCGGAGGACCCCGCGCTCGACAAGGCAGCGTTCTCGGCGCCGCTGAACAAGCTGCTGGGCCCCGTGCACGGACAGTTCGGCTTCTACGTCTTCGATGTCACGAAGGTCACCCCGGCCACACAGCAGACGCTCGCGGAAGCGATGCCGAAGATCAAGTCCGAGCTGACCGGCCAGCAGCAGAGCGCCGCCGTCGCGGCTGTCGAGAACGCCGCGCGCAAGCGCTGGCAGCATAAGACCACGTGTCGCGCCGCGTACTCGATGATGGACTGCAACGGCTACAAGCCCCCACCCCCGAGCCGGGCACCTACGACCACCGCCCCCACGCAAGCACCCCCGCCTCCTGCGAGCACCCAGCCTGTGCCCCAAGCGCCTCCGGCGAGCACTCCGAAGAAGAAGCCCTAACGGCGTGAGCTCCGGGTCGCCGGAGGATGCCCGCAAGCGCTCGCTGGCGCGTCTGGAGCTCGCGTCGCGCGCCGCCTGCGACAGGTTTTGCTCCGCCATAACCGAAGGAGGCCGTCGACAGCAATGAGCCAGATCGAGCAGGTACACGCCCGTCAAATCCTTGACAGCCGCGGCAATCCGACCGTGGAGGTCGAGCTCAGCTTGCGCTCGGGCGCGTGGGGCCGCGCCGCAGTGCCCTCCGGAGCGTCGACCGGCGAGTTCGAGGCTGCAGAGCTGCGCGACGGCGGCTCGCCGTGGCTGGGCAGGGGCGTCACGAGGGCGGTGGACAATGTCAACGGGGAGATCGCGGAAGCGGTGCGGGGCCAGGACGCGTCAGCTCAGGCGGCACTTGACCGGACACTGATCACACTCGACGGTACGCCCGACAAGTCGCGTCTAGGTGCCAATGCGGTGCTTGCCGTGTCGCTCGCAGCCGCTCATGCCTCCGCCGCGGAGGAGCGCATGCCCCTGTGGCGCTATCTGGGCGGTGAGAGCGCGCACGTGCTCCCGGTGCCGATGATGAATGTCCTCAACGGCGGCATGCACGCGGACAACAGCGTCGACTTCCAGGAGTTCATGGTAGTTCCGGTCGGGGCGCGCACGTTCAGCGAAGCACTTCGGATGGGCGCTGAGGTCTTTCACAACCTGAAGGCGACGCTGAAATCGAGAGGGTTGTCGAGCGCGGTGGGCGACGAGGGCGGCTTTGCGCCGGACCTGAGCTCCAACGAACAGGCGCTCGAGGCGCTGATCGCGGCGATTGCAGCCGCCGGCTACGTGCCGGGTGACCAGGTGGCGATCGCGCTCGACCCGGCCGTCTCAGAGCTTTATCGCGACGGGGCTTATGTGCTGGAGCACGAGCGGCGCACGCTGAGTGCGGACCAGCTTGCCGCTTACTGGACCGAGCTCGCCGGCCGCTATCCGATCATCTCGCTCGAGGACGGCATGGCCGAGGAGGACTGGGCTGGGTGGACGACGCTGACCGATCGGCTGGGCAACCGCCTTCAGCTGGTCGGAGACGACCTGTTCGTGACTAACCCGAAGCGGCTAAAGCGCGGCATCGACAACGGGGTCGCCAACTCGATCCTGATCAAGGTGAACCAGATCGGCACGCTGACTGAGACGCTCGCTGCGATCGGCATGGCCCGCGAAAGCGGTTATACGGCGGTGATCTCGCATCGATCGGGCGAGACCGAGGATGTCACGATCGCCGACCTCGCGGTCGCGACGGGCTGCGGGCAGATCAAGACCGGGGCACCCTCCCGAACCGACCGCGTGGCCAAGTACAACCAACTGCTGCGAATCGAGGAGGCCCTGGGCGCAGACGCGGTGTATCCCGGGCGCTCGGCGTTCCGGGCGTGAGCTTGCAGCAGGAAGGAAAGCCCGCGTGGGCAGCGAAGCGCGCACCGGATGCCCTCAGCCCGCTCCGCGCCAGCAGCCCACGCCAAAGAGGCGCGTTCGCCATCGCCATCTCCCGCCCCGCGGTGGGTGGCTTCGCGAGGACCAAAGCCGCGAGTGCGATGGGACCGTGTCGGGCGGGTCGGGCTGCTCGTGGTGCTCGCGGTCGTCGTCGGGCTCTACGTTCAGCACACGCTCTCTTATTTCGAGGTACGCGCCCAGTCTCAGGCGCAGCTCGCGGTCGTAGCGCGACTGGCGCGCCAGAACGCCGAGCTTGCTGCGCAGCAGCGTGCCTTGAGCGACCCGGCGACGATCGAGCGCGATGCCCGCGTGCTCGGAATGGTCCGCGCGGGCGAGCGTCCCTACGTGGTTACTGGCCTGCCCCAGCACTGAAGCGCCCAGCCGCTGCCGGGGCGGGGCGCGGTGGTGGCTGGGCGGGGCACGGTGGTGGGGCGGGGGCCCCCTGAGCGTCGTGCGCTTCGAGGAGGCGATCGGCCTCTGGCGCGAGGGACAGCGACGGCTGGCTAGCGCGCAGCCACCGGAGCGCCCCGTGCTCGAGCGTGTCACCGACGAGATCGTGCACGAGCTGCGCCGCCGCCTGGGCGGCCCGTTTACGACCCAGGAGCTGGCGACCCTTTACACCGAGCAGGGAACCGATTGGTGCTTTGCGATTGCCACCCGGGTCGCGCCCCGTGAGCCTGGTGCTTGGGATCTGACCACCGTCGCGGGAGCTGCGTTTGCGCGCTACACGCGCGAGGCGAGCGACTACGCAGGCGGGCGGCGATAGCCCAGGAGTAGGTAGCCGCTCGAGGGACTAGTCAGTCCTCATCCTCGGGCTCCTCGCCCCCAGCCCTACGGATCACTATCTGGTCCTCTTCGATCGCGACCTCGACCGGCCGATGACCGGCCCAATACTCGGCATAGATCGGGTCGTCCTGAACGGCGGGATCAAGCCACAAGCCGTAGCCCTCCTCGCCGTGTTCGAACGTAGCCTCCAGTGGGCTGGAGCTCTTTCGTCGTCCGCGTGCGCCACTCCTTCCCCCGCGCCTGCCCCGGCGGCGCGGGGGAGGCTGCTCCTCTCCGTCCTCTCCGTCCTTCGCTTCCTTTGCTTCCTTCTCCTCTTCCTCGGCGCGCTTGGCCTGCGCCGCGTCGAGCTCCGCGGCGACCATCGCGTCGTCCTCGGCCCTCAAATCGATTTCGTCGTCGTAGTCCGTAGCGGTGCCCGGCGCTTGCGCTTCGCCGCTGCCCGTGAGATCCTGCGTGCGCTTGAAAGCTTGGATCTGCTGCACGGTGGCCTCGAGCTGGTGTGCGATCCACGCGTCGGTCCGTCCTTGACGCACCCAGGCGCGGATCCGGTTGAGCTCGGGGCGTAACGATCGACGTGGCATGGCTTCAAGGAGACTATTACAGGCGGCGGCGTAACGGCGTAACGGCGCAACGGCATCACGCGCAAGGGCACGAGCACCCACGGAGGTACGGGCAAGCCTTCAGTTGACGTCGCGGGAGGCGCGTCGCCCGTCCTGGCTCAGAACGCCCTGCACAAGCGTTTCCAGCCGCTATTCTGGCGGTTGGGCGGTGCTGGCGCGCCACGGATCGGACGGCCGAGCCGGAGCGCCCTGTCTGCCTTGTCAACCACCAGGCGAGCAGGGAGGCACTTCGATGTTGGTATTGACCCGCAAGTCCAACCAGAGCATCATGATCGGCGACGGCATCGAGGTGTCCGTGCTGTCGATCATGGGCGAGAAGGTGCGGATCGGCATCCAAGCCCCGCGGGACATTCCGGTGTTTCGCAAGGAGGTCTATCTCGAGATTCATCAGGAGCGGCTCGGCGCCGAGGAGGACGTGGGCGACGAGGCTGACGCTGAGAGCAACATGGGCGACGAGGCTGATGCTGAGCTGCCAGGACTGGACGGACGGGGCTAGAGGCCCCCTGTCAGTCCAGCAGGTAGTAAAGCGTTGCGAACATCGCCACCGTCACGATCGCGGCCGTGGCGAGCAGTGAGAGCACGAGCAGCCAGAAACGCATCGAGATGCGCTGCTTGGCTCGCTCATGCGTTCGCTTGCGCGATCGCATGATGGCGCGGCGCCGCAGGGTCTCCCGGCGGCCGCGATCTAGCTGGGTCTCGTGCCGGAACTCCTGCTCGAGCTCGGTGAGGCTCTGGCGCATCTTCATCGCCACTGCACCGAGCCTACCAACTTGACATGCGGCGTTAGGCTCCCGCGCGTGGAGCACCGCCTCAAACCCTTGCAGCACAACTTCACCGGTCCGGCATACACGATTGGGATCGAAGAGGAGCTGATGATCCTCGATGCCCAGTCGCTGGAGCTTGTCAACGGGATCGAGACGCTGCTGGAGCCCGCTCCCGCGGGCGAGATCAAGCCCGAGCTGATGGAGTCGGTATTGGAGGTCTCCACCGAGCCCTGCGAGAACATGGCCCGAGCCGGCGAGCAGCTACGCGCGCTGCGCCGCCAGGTCTCACAGACGGCGGCGAGCAGGAAGCTCGCGATCGGCGCGGCCGGCACGCACCCGTTCGCTAAGTGGGAGGACCAGCGGATCGTCGCCAGGCCGCGCTATCGCGACCTGATCTCCGCACTGCGCTTCGTCGCGCGCCAGGAGCTGATCTTCGGGATGCACGTGCATGTGGGGATCGACGACCCCGAGAAGGCGATCCACGTGGCGAACGGGATGCGCGTGCATGTTCCCATTCTGGTCGGGCTGTCGGCAAACTCTCCCTTCTGGCGAGCGGATCAGACCGGACTGGCATCGACGAGGATGCCGATCTTTCGTGCGTTCCCGCGCGTCGGCATCCCCCCCACCTACAAGAACTGGGAAGACTACGAGCGGCGAATCGAGTTCATGACTCGCGCACGGGTGATCGAGGACTACACCTATCTGTGGCACGACGTGCGTCCCCACCCGAGCTTCGGGACCGTTGAGGTCCGGGTGATGGATTCACAGACCCACATCGAGCACACGCTTGGGCTGGCCGCTCTCGTCCAGGGACTCGTGCGTGAGCTGGCAGAGCATTTCGCTGCCGGAAAGCGCTTGTCCCGCTATCCGTTCGAGATGCTCGACGAGAACAAGTGGCTGGCGGCACGCCACGGGCTCGACGGCGACCTGGTTGATCTGCCGAGCAGCGATCGGGTGCCGACTCGGGCGCTGGCGCGGCGGCTGATCGACCGGATCCGCGACCATTGCGTGGATCTCGGCTCAGAGTCCGAGCTGGACGCGGTCGAGGATCTCCTGGTACGCGGCAACGGTGCAGCGCGGCAAGTAGTGGTCTACGAGGCCAATCACGACCTGCGCGAGTTGATGGCTGAGATCGTCGCAGCGACCGCCGCATAGGCCACTGGCAGCGCTCGACCGCGGAGATGCCTCGCAACGATCCAGAACCCGTCCCGGCGCTCCGGGGGTGCCCACCGAGGGCTTCTGGGCGCCTCTACAATCGATCTTCGTGAGCACGGGTGGCCCGGATCTGTTCGTGATCTGCAAGAGCTGCGGGTCAGAGGTGAGCCCCTACATCACAGAGTGTCCGTATTGCGGGAACCGGCTGCGCAAGCGTGCCCCAAAGATAGGTCGCGACGGCCGCGTTTCCGAGACGCAGCGACGGTCGCGCCCCAAGTACTCGCTGCCACCTCTGCGCCGCGACGAGATCCCCGGAATCCGAGTCGACTCGCGGCCGTACGCCACGATCGCTCTGATCTTGCTCGGGATCATCGGCTGCCTGCTCTGGCGCACCGCGTTGGTGGACCAGCTCGGGGTGAACGGAAAGCTCGGACCGCACTGGTGGCGCCTCTTTACCGCCACCTTCACCTACGACAACACGGGCTATGCGTTCGTGGTGCTGGGCGCGATCGCCTTGTATGGCTGGTTGCTGGAGCGCCGGCACGGCCCGGCGTCGGTGATTGTCTTGTTCGTGCTCGGTGGCGTAGGGGCAGTCGCGGTGACCGCGGTCGTTTATCCCCACCCGGTGGTGCTCGGAGCCGGCGGCGCGGCGCTGGCGCTGCTCGTTGCCTGGGCGATCCCCAACTTGATGTCATTGCGGGCGGGCGCGGAGATCGATGCTGACTTGATCGGAACCGCGGCGATCGCCGTCGCCGTCGCCCTGATGCCGCTCGCCGTCACGGATGCGAGCTGGATCGCCGACGGGGTGGGTGTGCTGGCGGGATTGGCCCTGGGCTTGCCGCTGGCACGAGGGGCCGCGCGGCGCGCGATCAGAAGACGCTGATCGTGCCCGGGGGGCCTTCGACTAGGCGACCCACGACACTTCCCGGAACCCGAGCGCAGCCTCCGCTTCACAGCCGTCGAGACGGCCCCTGCACCGAGTGGCTTGGTGAGCACGAGCGTGTCTCCGGCCTGGCCGCCCGCGTTCGTGATCAGCTCGTCGGGGTGGACTACGCCGGTGACCCACGCACGTATGATCCTCCAAGCGAGTGCCGGAACGCGCCTACACCGACGCCGAGCTGGATGCAGCGATCGCCGCTGTAAGCGATCCGCAACGATTGCGCGAGGCACAGGATCTCGTCGCACGCAGTGCGCCTGCATTGCGACGCGTGCTCGATGCTGCGCTTTCGGAGGGGGGCTGGTTTGATCAGGCGCACGAGCAGGCGGTCCGCGAGGCGATGGGCGCCGAAGATCCCGACCAGCGGGCTCGAGCTGTGCACGGGCTACTCGCCGAGGAGACTCACCTGGCGATGCTCGTCGGGGTGACGGTCGGCTTCGAGCTGGCTCGCGAGCTCCGTCACAACGGGAGCCCTCCAACCATCCGCGAAGACTGAGTCTCCCTGATCCGCGTCCTCCTGCTGCACAACCGCTACCGCGCAGAAGGCGGGGAGGAGCGCGCCGTCGGGGACATTGCCGCGCTACTGATGCGGCACGGGCACACAGTCGAAGTGCTAGAGCGCCGCAGCGCGGAGGCGGGTCGAGCTCGGGCGGCCCACGGGCTAATCACGGGCGGCGTCGATTCCAGTGAGGTCACCGAGGCCGTGCGCCGTCTCCGGGCCGATGTTGTGCATGCTCACAACCTGCACCCTCTATTTGGTTGGCGCGCGCTCGCCGCAGCTCGCGCGGCCGGAGCGCGGACGGTGCTCCACCTGCACAACTTCCGCCTCTTCTGCGCGATCGCAGTCGCCTACCGGGACGGTGCACCGTGCTTTCGCTGCAGGGAGGCTAATACGCTCCCGGGACTGCGCTTGCGCTGCCGCGGTCCGCTATCCGAGGCGGCGCTCTATGCGGTTGGCCTTCACAATCAGCTCGCGCCCCTGTGTCGTCATACCGATCGCTTTGTCGCCGTGAGCGGAGCGACCGCACGGCGCCTGGTCGAGCTGGGTCTGCCGGCGCGGCCGACTCTCGTGATCCCGAACTTCGTCCCCGCGGCTTGCATCGCGCAGCGGTCGAAGGCGCAGGAGGGCGAGTATGCGCTCGTCGCCGGCAGGCTGGTGCCGGAGAAGGGCTTTGACACCGCGATAGCCGCGGCGCGCGCAGCCGGCGTGCCGCTCGTCATCGCCGGCGATGGCCCTGACGAGCGGCGCCTGCGTGGACTGGCTCGCGGCAACGAGGTCGAATTCACCGGACGCCTTGATGCCGGCGCACTCGCCGCGGCTCGTGCGCGGGCGGCGGTCGTGCTCGTACCCTCGCGCTGGGAGGAGCCGTGCCCCTACGCCGTGTTGGACGCGCTCGCTGCGGGGGTGCCGGTGCTGGCGAGCGATCGCGGTGGACTCCCGGAGCTCGTGGGAGCCGGTGACGTCCTGGGGGCGGCGGACCTCGGCGCCTGGTCTGAGAAGCTGCGCGATCTGTGGCGCGACCCGGCGCAGCGCGCAGCGCGCGGAGCGCGGGCGCTAGCGCGGGCGCGGGAGCGCTTCAACGAGGATCTCTACTACGACGCGTTGATGCAGGCCTACGCAGGAGCGGGTGCACCGGTCAGCGAGACCTCCGAGTAGCCGATCGTCGCTGCCGGAGCACCCGGATTGTCTATCCTGGGAGCGTGGGCCGCCGGCTGCTGCTTGGAGTGCTGCTCCCCATGCTCCTGCTGTGCGCGGCGTGCGGGAGCTCTGGGGGCGCGGGCCAAGCCTCCGGCGTAGCCGCAGGAGGCTCGAGTGTGGCGAAGTCCTCGTCACCGGCAAAGGGGCCGTCGGCAAGGGTCCCAGCCGGAGCGGGCACGGCCACCGCCGCCACGACCCGGGGCTCACCGACCGCGGGCGCGCACGTGCGGTTGCCGGCCACGTTCACGATCGGGGCGGGTGCGAGCCTGCGGCCAGCTTCGATCAGCTCACCGGCGGACCTCGCGGTGGAGCTGACATTGGTCTGCACCGATAGCGTGTCGCATCGGGTAGTGCTCCGCACGCCCACGGTGCATGCGTTGACGGTGCCGGCTCGCGGGCGCTCGTCGGTCCTGATCGGAGGCCTGCGCTCCGGCCGCTACGAGCTCCTGGTCGACGGGGCGCGGCGCGGCGCGCTCTTGGTGGGCGGCGAGCCGGGCCCATGAGCCGGCGCAGTGTGTTGAGGCCGCGGGGCCCTAGCCGTCCTGCGCGACCCGGGGGGCCGTTGCCGTCTCGTGGGGCCCCGGGTCTCAGCCGTACGACCGGGCCGAGGGCCCGTCGCCCGGGGCGGTAGGACGGTGGGAAGCGTTTCGGACAGGTGCCGGCCCGGCGCAGGCGCCGGGAGCTTCGGCGCTGGTCCGGAGTCGGGCTTGACAGCGAGCTTCCCCTGTCCGGTGACGGTCGAGGGGGCCTTGCCGGATTGAAGCTGTTTCGCGTTCGGACCCTTGGACTTGGATCCGGCGGGGTCCTTGTTGGTCGCGGCTACGCGGCCATCTAGCCCGCCGGGGTGGCCACCCAGCCCGGGGCCCCTGTTGAGGGTGCCGTGATGGCCTGTGGTGGCGGATCGGTGTGCACCCGCCCGCCGGACCGAGGTGCCCGGCGATCCGACCGCCGCCCGCAGCGATCGGATGCCGTGCGCGTGAGCATGCGGGCGGACGACGGCATGGTCGACCTCGACGGCTCCGGCGGTCGCCAGCGCGGCGGCCGCCAGTCCGACAGCCGCCTTGGTCGCTATGACTCCGACGCCCGCGGAGACAAATCCGCCCGCCGTCGAGCCCGCTACGACTGTCGAGCCAGCGGCGGCAGCCGAACCCGCGAGCGCAGTTGAGCCTGCGGCCGTGGTCGAGCCCGCGGCAGCGCTCGCTCCGGCGGCACCTACGCCCGAGCCAGCCGACGCGGTCGTGGCGCCCGAGCCGGCGGAATGTCCGAGGTGGATCAGCGCGAGCTTCTTGAAGACCACCAGCGGTCCAATCGGCATCAGCACGGCGAGCGCCTTGTTGGTCTGCCTGAGCTGAACGCGGAACGTCGAGCAGCGCTCGCAGGTGCGCAGGTGCCGGCGAATCAACGGGCTGGGGCGCCGCCGAAGTCCTTCGGCGATCTCCCCGAGCTCGATCCGCACCTCGTTGCAGGACAGCAGCCGCGCCTCGGAGGCTTCGGCCAGCGACACCCGGGCACGAACGAGGAGCGACTTCACGCTCGGGATCGTCGCCTCCATCGCCTCCGCGATCTGCTCATAGGACAGCGCATCCATCTCCCGCAGCACAAGCGCCGTCTTCTGGGTCTCGGGCAGCTCGTGGATGTCGCCCACCAGCAGCCTAAATTCTTCACGGTCATGCACCTTGTCGGCGGTGCTCGCGCCGTGGTCGGAAAGGTGCACGTCCATCGAGTCCACGCCCACGGCCCGTGCACGTCGCAGATGGTTGAGGCTTCGGTTGCGCGCGATCCGGTACAGCCACGGCCTGACGTTGAGAGACCGCTCGTCGGCAAGGATCGCATTGAACGCGGCGGCGAGAACCTCCTGAAGAACGTCCTCGGCATCTTCGCGGCACCCGAGCATGTGGCGGCAGAAGGAGAGCAGCCGCGATTCATACCGGCTGACTAGCGTTTCGAAGGCAGCCGTGTTGCCCCGGCGAGTGAAGGCGACCAGGCGCTCGTCGGACTGCAGTCTGAGCAGGGGCGACCGGCCGTGCAGGCCGACTCCACTGGGATATTTGAGCGCTGAGACTTCCATCCGGCTTACTCTGAGGACCTCCCTTGCCAAGAAACACGCTAGCAGTGAGTTAGTTGCGCTTTCCGCGCTCGTGCTCGCTCGAGGCCGCGCCGGTAGGATGGCGACTCGAGCCCGGGTAGACAAACTGGCAAAGTCCGCGCGCTTAAAACGCGCTGCTCGCAAGGGCATTGCGGGTTCGAGTCCCGCCCCGGGTATTCAGATGCGTCGACCTCGCGGGCCGCCAGCGCGGCGTGGCCCAGAGCCCTTTAGGAATCGTCGATTAATTGTTTGAAGGGTTGATCGAGTAGTTCCACTCGCCGTGGAACGCGTCGCGGGTGAGGTTGACTGCGGCCAGCTCGGCATCGGTGACCTCGACCTTGGGGTACTTGTTCT
>JAABUX010000826.1_pt1 | contig 50054 bp, 64 predicted proteins | sample 5561851 | NCBI WGS metagenome assembly JAABUX01 (sample SAMN10711883, study PRJNA513361) | rock metagenome | isolation source: Antarctica rocks | place: Antarctica: Victoria Land, Richard Nunatak red sandstone | collected 2016-01-03 | reverse complement strand
AGATTCGAAAGCGTTACGTTACCACGCTGCAGTGGAAGGTGCCGCTCGATCTTTGCGACTTGTGCTGCTGTAAGTTCCACCACAAAAGTATAGCACAAAACTATTCCGTTGTGTTAACACGCCCTAAGAGAATTGTCTCGGTGTATTTCGCCGCAGGGCTACTAGGCTGTGAAAGCCATTATGCTAATCACTTTACGGGAACGTGGCGAACGCAGGTTGCAGATGGTCTGGGCAACACGTACACCAAGGAGTGCCGATTTCTGACTTACAAGCTTTCATGCAGTGACAACAGGCGAATCAATCACGATGAGACGCGATACGACGCCTCGTACAAGGTGACGTCTGAAACGGACGCCGATCCGGATAGATCTGGTCTCCACTTCACGCTCCTGCCGGACCAAAAATTAAAGGTGACGGCAACGGGGCCAGACGGAGGCAACTACGACGGCCTGTATACGCGAGTTGGTGGTGTAGACGTTGTGCCCATGCCGCGCGAAACGTACGGGCACCCTCCAAAGGCAACGCCGATCTAGAGAAGAGAAAGCCGGCGTTCGCGATGCGTCGACGAGCTGAAATCAGTACCGCATTCCGATGCCCTTGCGCGGCGACTCGATGTCGGGATCCTGCTCGACTCTTCGTGCAACTTCAGACTCGGTAAGCGACGGTTCGAGCTCGAGGGCGCGGTCTAGCATGCTCTGACCGATCGCGTCCATCTCCCGCGCCGCAAAGAGACCACACGGCGGCTCAGTATCAAAAGACTCGCGCCAGGCCCGGCGCCAGGCACGCTGGAGTGTGAACGTCGTCTCTTTGCGCGCGACCGCGACGGACGCGCGCAACGCATCTCGATCGCGCTGCAGCAGCTCGTTTGCATCCTTGATGCCGTCCGGCAACCGAAGCCGCGCAAGAGTCGAATCGTCGCATAACCACTTCGTGATCTCGCGCGCCGCCCGTTCGCCGGCGAGGTCGGCGTCCGTCGCGATGATGACCTCTTTTGAGATAAGCGCTTGCCGAAGCCAATCGGGGCGGTTCTGTGCGCCGCAGAGCGCGATCGCTTCGAGCCCGCACTGCTGCAACGTTATCGCGTCGATCGGTGCCTCGACGATCGCGCAAGTATCGGCCGCAAACGCACCCGGCGTCGCAAAGACGCCGCCAGCGACCGCGCCGACCGTGAGCATCCGAAGCGGCTTCTCATCCTCGCTTCGTGCCGGCCGCGCCTCGAGCAGTCGCCCTTGAGCAGCGACGACGTTACCTGTGGCGTCGCGCACAGGGAAAACGACCGCGGGCCCAAGTCCTCGCGAGAGGCGTCCGTCGTCCCGCAAGACGTCCTTGTACCAGGACGCGGCGAAGCGCACGTCGCCAAACGGTGGTTCAAGACCGCGGCCGCGCAAGTATGCCTCGCCGGCGCTGCTCCCGAGTGACTCGCACCCGCGAAGCGCCGTCGCGAGTCGCTCGAGCTGCGCTGGTGACGGCGCTTCGCGGGCAGCCTCCCGGCGGAGTGCTTCTTCTCGCCGGAGAGCCGCCTCGCGATCGTAACGCTCGCGCAACTCTCGCCGCTCGGCTTCACGCTCGACCTCGCGCCGATGCTCTGCAGCCCACGCGAGGAACGGCTGCTGCCGATACGTTCTGACCGCCGCGTCGACCTCGACGTGTTGCTCGCGTCGGATGCGCGCGGCTTCTTTCTCGCGCTGCCGCTCCGGCAACGACGACGTACGCGCCGTCGCTTCTGCAGTGCGCGCCAGGATGTCCCTGACCTCCCGATTCTGCTCGGCCTGCAACACCTTCATCTCGGCGACCCACATTTGCCGAAGCGGGTCCGTCGCATCGTCCAGAGCGCGGCGCACGGCCTTGGCGAAGGGCGTGTCGGGGCCGCCCGTCCGACGAACCATCTCATCGAAGAGCAGTGCCGACGTCTTGGGCTCGAGTGATGCCGGCGAACACAGCCGCTCGAGCAGCTCTGCCTTCTGCAGCCGCGTGTGAACGTGCAACGCGTTCTGACAACGCGTCAGCGCGACGTGGGCGCTTCGAGCATCATCGCTCTTGCCGAGCGTCGCGATGACCATAGGATCGCCGCGGCCCTGCGCTTTGTGGGTCGTCACCGCCCAACCATATTCGAGCCAGGGATAGCGGGCCGGGTCGACGTTCACCACAGTCCCACCGTCGAGCTCGACGCTCACACTCTTGGGGTCGACGCTGCGAACCGTGCCGAGATAGCCGTTTAGTACGCCGAGCGTCTTGTCTGCGTTCTTCGTAAATTGCACGCGGTCGCCGGCGGCCAGTTCGCGCACGCCTCGTTCGAGCCGGAAGCGCAAACCATGACCTTCGAGACCAAGGGCGCCACGGATCGCGCGGTTCGTGTAGAGCGCGTCTTGGTGCGAGAAGCCGGGCGCGAGGACGCGGACGCCACGCTTCGATGCGTCGATAATGTCGGCGGCCTTCGCCTCGACCTCCGCTTTCCGACTTTCGTGAAACAGCACGTGCCCGCGCGTAACAAACTCGTGAACATAGACGCCGAACGCGGCCGGGTCTTGCCGACGGATCGCAGCGGCGCCGCGCGGGACGGCAGATCGCATCCACTCGACCTCGCTGCCCTCGCGCTGTCGATAGCTCAGCTTAACTTGGCAGTACGCCCCCGCTTCTTCCGCCGGCGACCGTAGGACGCGCATGGTGTTGCCGGCCTCGATCGTCGGAAGCTGCGCCTCGTCGCCGATTGCGAGCAGCGTCGCGCCGCGCTCCTCGCATCGTCGTTGGAGCGCCTGCAACGCGTCGAGGGAGACCATCGACACCTCGTCGACGACGACGATCGCGCCAGGATTGACCACTTCGGTGCCGCCTGCAGCTTCAATGACACGCGCGCGGGCGGTGTTCAGACTGTTAATGCCTGAACTATTGCCGAGTGACTCGGCTGCCAATTGAGAGGTCGCGAACCCACACACGTCTCGGTTCGTGAGTTCCGCGTATCGTCGCACGACCGCCATAAGGGTCGACTTCGCGCTACCCGCGTTGCCGTGCAGCAGGCCGAATCGGTGCGTGAGCAGCTCGAACGCGGCGATCTGCTCGCGCGAGAACATCAGCCCAAGTGCCGCCTGCTCGTCAGCGATTGCCTGCTCGAGCGCAGCGCGGTCGAATTGCGGATCTTGCTGCTGCGCCAGGCGCATGACGCCGGCGACGACGTCGCGCTCGAGCCCGAGCTGCTCGTGCGTCGTATAGAGTGCCTGCTCGCCGTCGTATGAAAGCCCTTTCAGCGTTTTGTTGCCGCGGATCGCCGCGTCGCTCAATTCCAACCATGCGGCGTCCCCCACGCGATCGAGGACCCAACGGTCGATATCCTCGTCGAAAAACGTCGCGTGGCCGCTGGCGATAAGGTCGCGCGAAATGCGGCCCGGGTCTTGCTCGACTACCAGTCGCGCCTCATCCGCCGAGCGATCGAGGTCGCCGAGATCGTCGAGCCACGCACGCCGCCGCTGCGCGACGACGTGGTTGAGCTGCTCCACCGTGGTGCCGTTGCCGCCGGCGTCGACTGCGCTTGGCGCAATCCATTCCGAACGCATCGGCACGACCGTAGAGGTCGGCAACCAGCGCGCGTAGTGCGTGATCGGCTCGCCAAACTCGTTGCGTCCTTCGGCGACGGTGGTGCCCTTCTCGGCGCGCTTCATCACGCGCATGGCGAGCTGGCCATCGGCTGTACGCTCGATCGTTATGGCGAGATTTGCAGCCAAGCAATGCGCGTCGGCGCGCAGCGGCATCTCGCCTCGGCGATCGCACGTGTCGAGATAAGTGCGGATGGAATGGATGAGCCGATCGCGCCGGTCCTCGGGGCTCTCCAGACCTTCGGAATCTTCCAGCGGACTATGCATTTGAGCGTGCAAGAGGTCGTACGCTTTCTTGGACCGATGCAGCGCCCAATCCGACGCGCTAGCCTTCGCGACGCGCTGCGTCGGAAGCCCACGGTCGCGGATAATATACAGCCCCTTCCCGGGCTCCATGGCGAACTCAAGCTCCGTCTCCCGCATGGCTTTGGAGAGCCGCCAATCGTCATGGAGGCGGTTGTACGGCCGTAGCGTCTCGCTGCTGACGCTCGCAAGGGCCACGTGGACGTGAGCATGTGGCTCGTCCCGATGGACCGCGAACACGGCGGCATGGCCACCCCAGCCGGCATCGTTGACGACGCGGTTCGCGAAGGCGATGAGCTGCTCGTCACCCAGTCGTCCGCTCTCGTCGGGGCTGATGCCGATGATGCAGTGGCGCACCGGATCTCGGACCCGGGGGTTCGTCCGATACAGCGCCTCCATCTCCTCGGCGGCCGTAGCGATCGACACGATCCCGCGCGACCAGACCATGCTCGGACGCCCCGTGAGCTGCCCGTTGACCGGCCGCCACGGCTCGTTCGCGCCGAGGTCCGGTCGCATCCGAGCCTCGTCTTTGACCGAACGCAATTCACCACGCTGCTCGCCCGAGAGCGGGTTGTCGCGCGCAAACGCATGGGTGGTCTTGACGGTGAGTTCTTCGCCCAGGATGTAGTTAATCGCGGCCCTCGCGCTTGAGCGACCTCTCAGGGGCGCGCGTGCGTATTTACCGACGGCCACGTTCGATTACGGCTGGTAGCGAGGGTCGACCGAGTTCCAATTGCTGTCCTCACTCCCGTCGAGTTCAAGGCGCCGCTCGGTGTCGTTTTCGATGATGGGCGCCTGCTGCTCGAAGGCGTCGGCGATGACCCGCCGCGCGAATTGCAGTCTATCCTTGGCCGCCTCGACGTCGCCCCGAGCGAGGGCGGCATCTGCGTCGGCGATCGCTCCCCCGACGCGCTGGTCTGTTGCAGCGGACTGCCAAACCGTCGTCACTGGTTGGTGTAAGATGAGATAAGCGATATACTCGCTATAGTCGAGGCCGGCGGTATCCGCGTCGCGCTTCGCTCGAGCCACGACGGAGGGCGCTACGCGCAGATTGAATTGCTCGTTCTTGCGGCTCATCTTACACCCGCGTTCCGTCGTCTGGCTAGCCAGACCTCCCTTGGGGGGGGGCCACTTTCCTTAACACGGTGAGAGGCGATTCGAAAGAAAGAGATCGATCACAGGGCTGAGATCGGTGCAGGCGTTGTGGTAAAGTGTCGAAAAGTGCTAGGTGCGGAGTAGACGAAAGCGACAAACGAGAAGCGTTTTTACGTGAAGAGAAGATGCGATGAGGTATGACGTGGATGTGTGCGTCGGATGACCGTGCGAGACGGCGAACGAGTAAACGATGACGCGTTCGAACGGAAGCTCAAGGCGGCAGAGGCGGCACTCGCAGCTGCAGCGGAAAGGACGTACACGCGAAAGCAATCCGTCGCATCCAAGTCTGCACTGATTGTGGCGCTACGACCGCGCATTGAGGCGCTAAAGGCGAAAGGCGCAACATGGGGCGAGATCGCCGAGATACTGGCGCCGACGGTCGGTGCGACGAAGGCAACGATCCGAGTCGCGTTGGCTTCGGCGGCGAGACCACGGAAGCGTATGAAGTCCGCAGCGCTGGCCCAGCGGAAGCCAGCGAAGCAAGTCGCCATGTCGGGCCGAGTGAAGCCGGTCGAAGAACCGCAGGCGATGGCTCCAACGGCACGGCCGCCAGCGATGGAGCACGCTGCTTCTCGGAATGCTGGTCGGAAACCGTGACGCGATGGATGTGATAACACAGACGAAAACGGCCAATGTAAAGACGGCGAAGCCGAATCAGGGCACGAAATGGATCGGGATGCTGCTCAAGGACAAGGGCGGCACTGGGGCATCCGTCGTCGCGCGGTTTCTTGCCGAAATGCATGAGGAGCGTAGGACGGGTGCCTATCTCGTGGACGGAGACGGGACCACCGCGTCGCTCAGCAAGCACTTTGGTCTACCGCGTGAGAATGCTGATTCGAACTTAGCCAATCCGGAAAATCCGGTGCACGCGTTCTCGCTGCACGGGACGGAGCGCGATCGCGATGCCCTTGCAAACCTGCTCGAACTGGACGAAGCGAAGGTGCTGGTCGATCTGCCGGCCACGTCGCTTACGGTCGTCAAGAAGATCGACAAAGAGTACGCGTGGACGAGCCTCCTTGCTCAACACGGCTGGCGACCTACGATCATCTCCTGTATCACGCCGTTCGAGGAGTCGATGTTTGATTTGGACGATGCGATGGAGCTTTTCGGAAAGCGCGCCGACTACGTCGCCGTGGTGAATCTCGGGGCAAATGCCGAGGACCGCAGCGACTTCGCCATCTGGGACCATGGCGAGATCAAGAAGCGGTTCTTGCTGACCGGCGGCACGGAAATCGAGTTCCCGCGGCTGAAGCCTGGTATCCTCGCCAAGCTGCAAATGTCGCCGAAATTAACGTTCGCTGCGGGCAAATTTGACGGGCGGCTCAGCGTAATCGACCGCTCTCGTCTCGCCATTTGGTATGCCGCTGCCAAAGCGTCGCTAGAGCCCGCGGAGGCGTACCTTGGCTTCTAACGGGGCGCGTTCATCGCCGTTTGACCTGGCGATCGAGGCCGCGTCCGCAAAAGAAAAGGCGCGTTTGCGCGAGATCCGGCTGCGTTTGAACGTTCCCGCCGACTCGCCGGAATGGGGGATGTATTTGATCCTCGCGACGCCGATACTGGAATTCGAGGCGCAGATCGCGGAAACGATTACGAAGACCGTGCGGACCGAGGTTGCGTCGGCTCTGAAGACCGTGCCGGCGGCGACGGTCGGTCGCAAGCGCGACCGCTTGCGCTGGCCGCTTTCTGTCGCGGCCGTCGCCGGTGGCTTGTTGCTGCTGGCCTTTGGTTCATTTTCTGGCGCTGTCGCTCAAAGGACGCTCGACGTAACGCAACGGCTCGTACCACCCCGAGCGGCGATTCACGTTCCGTGGGTAGTGTCGGCACAAGCGACGATCGCGACGTGGCCGGTGTTTCCGTTCGTTGTCGCGACGACGATCTTACTCGTCCTTACGGTCATTCTCGGCGTGCGCAAAAGCGGTCCGGCCTATCGGAAAATCTTCCCGTAGCCGGTGGGCGAGACGTAGCGACGCGTCGAGCAAGCGGCGGTCCGCGTCTTCATAATCTGTTCGCACGGCGTTAACAACGCACGGCGATACTCGAGCGCATGAGTGATTCAGAACGGAACCCCAGCCCATCCGAAGACGCCGACGTGCTGGCGCTTATCGAGCTCGGTCTCGTCGAGCGAGCCGTAGACGCGGCCGGCCGGGCCGGCTATCGCGTCAGCGGGGCGCTTCGCAGCCCGAGCTATGCACCGAACGAGGCGCTTATCGCGCGGCTCTCATCGCGACGGAAAGAGAGGCGGGACACGCTTGTCGGCGCATCCCGCCTCAGCGGCTAACGATCGCGCAATTTGTAGCCGACGCCGTGGACTGTCTCCAGTCGATCGCACCGCGACCCTAACGCCTGACGCACACGGCGCACGTGAACATCGACGGTGCGATTGTTCTCGATACGCAGTGACGCGTCAGACGGCCATGCGACTTCGAGCAACGTCTCCCGTGAAAGAACGATTCCGGCATTGCGTGCCAGTTCCGCAAGGACCGCGAACTCCCGCTGCGCTAGGTCGATCGGCTCTCCGTCCACGGTCGCTTCGTGGCGTTCCAGATCGACTGCGATCGGGCCGACCTGGAACACGCTACGCTTGTCGGGTGGCTTGATAATTGCGGGTAGATTCCCGAGCGCCGTGAGTTCACGGACAACCTCGCGCGCGATTGCCTTCGCGAGCGAATCGATGTCTTCGACCGAGAGTGCTATCCCCATCTGGGCCTCCTTTGCCGGTGGTGCCGGCGGCTGCTGATGGGGTCCGTTTAGGGGAACGTGGCGAGCGGTGCAATGACGGCGCGTTAGCGCCGAGGCGTGGACCGGAGCGCGAAGCGCGAGGACCGGAAGCCGCTCATTGCACCGCTCGACGCGTTCCCCTATCCTCTCGAATCAGCTGCGCCGGTACCACCGGCAAAGAACGGCTCGGGCGTAGCACGTGCCAAAGGACGTTAAGTGTAAGTCGCTATTGCGAGACCGGTCTTTTCAATCGCGCGTGCAAGAAAAGGCGCGCAAAAAAAGGCCAGCTAGTAACGCGCGAGCGACCTAGCGAAGCTCCTCAATGAGCTCGTCCGCAAAGGCCGGCTCGATCGTTCCCGCTTCCTCGAGCAACTCTTTTTGCAAGATTCGTGAGGTTGCCGCGAGGCGGTCGTTCGAGCGCCTTAAGCACCGCCACTGGCGTGTCGCAAATAAACACCGCGTGGCGATCGATTTCGTCATCGCGCAGCGTACGTCCGATCTGCGAAAGAACGTAGGCGCCCGACGTCGTGCGATACGGTGCGAGTTCAGTCCAACGAACGGACTCCGCCTCGCGCGAAGATACGACCGCGAGCCGTTCGCCGCTGAAGCGAAGGTGTTTCAGCCCTGAGCGTTCGAGCGTGTAGGTCTGCATGGGCGATGGTCCCGCGGTCGGGCGCGCGCGGGGTCTGTCGAACGCGCCGGAGTAACTGCCCCCTTTGTTCCACGCGCGCGAAGAGGGCCCGCGCTCAGCGCGGAGCCCTCCGTGTCACCGGCGACCTTACTCGCCGACGCTCCCACTGCTTGCGGCGCCGACGAACTCCTCGTCGCACTCCGTACGGTACCGCAGGTTAGGGTCGTCCTCGCTTTACCTCAAGGTCCTGGTGCAGACAGACTTCGCCTTCTTCATCCGTGCTCGGCGCGGGCTGGTCGTCGACGATCTCGTAATCCTCCAAAACCGCCTCATCGAGACCGCGCGTCCCGATTCGTCGGGCGTACCCGACATAATCTTGCTCTCGGACCGGCTCGAATAGGCTCAACGCGCGCTCCGTCGCAAGGTGCGCGCTCACCTCACCGTTATTTGGAACCAGTATCCCTCTTAACGTCCGGCTGGCTATAGCGCGGCGTGGTATTTGCCGACGATTTATCGCACCCGCGCGGGTAAGGTTCTTGTTTCGAGAACAACGTTTTTTGCCGGGGTGGCGCGCATCTTCGACAAATGCAAGACCCATGAAACTCCTTGTTTCGCTGGGAGCCGCACTGCTCTCAGCGGTTCTTCCAGTCGCTGCGTCCAAAAATCCCGCGGTCATTCTTGCGACGACGACGAGCACGCAAGACACCGGGCTGCTTGACGTTCTGGTTCCGGCCTTCGAACGTTCAACGCGTTATGAGGTAAAAACCATCGCCGTTGGTACGGGAGCCGCTTTAGCGATGGGCGAGAAGGGCGATGCCGACGTGCTGCTCGTTCACGCCCCAAAGGCTGAAGAGAAGTATATGGCCGACGGCCGTGGCCTCGATCGCGCGCTCGTCATGCACAACAGCTTCATCGTCGTGGGCCCAACTTCGGACCCGGCCCACGTCAAGGGCGCGATGAGCGCCCTTGACGCGTTCAAACGCATCGCTGCGGCTGGCGCATCGTTCGTTTCGCGCGCCGACGACTCAGGAACCAACAAGAAGGAGCTCGAGTTGTGGCAAGCCGCCGACGTAACACCTGAGGGTGCGTGGTATATCAAGTCGGGCAGCGGGATGGCGGACACGCTGCACATTGCCTCGCAGAAAGCAGCATACACGCTGACCGACGACGGAACGTATCTCTCGCAACGTTCGACGCTCGAACTCACTCCCGACGTCGAAGAAGTCAAGGATCTCCGAAACGTCTATCACGTGATCGTCGTAAAACCGATTGCTGGGCGGGTGGGAAACCTCGCCGGCGCCCAGGCGTTCGCCAAGTACGTCGTGTCGCCCGAAGGCCAACGGCTCATCGCGTCGTTCGGCAAAGAGCGTTTCGGACGGCCGCTTTTCAGCACTGACGCCGCGTCAGTGCCCGCACCCACACGATAGTAATGAACTGACGCGTCCTGCTCGAGACAGCAGCGCGATCGGTCGGTATCTCTCTGGCCGCTACGGTTATCGCGGCCTGCTTCGCAATTGCTGGTGCAACCTGGATCGCTTACGGCCGATCGCGCTGGCGCACGTTCCTTCTCGGCGTTTTCAACATCGGTTTAGGGCTACCACCGGTCGCGGTTGGGCTGGCCGTCGCGTTCACGTTTTGGCGCAGCGGTCCGCTCGGGTCCCTCGACCTGCTCTATACTCCCGGGGCGATGATCGCTGCACAGACGGTCGTCATTACGCCGCTCATTGGGACGCTCGCGGTCTTGGCGCTCCGCGCCGTCGACCCATCGCTGAACGATCAACTCCTGGCGCTCGGCGTTCCTACGAGACCCCGCCTCTGGCTGCTCGCGCGGGAAACGGTCCCCGGACTTCTCGCCGCAACGCTGGCCGGCTTCGGGCGCGCGATAGCCGAAGTCGGCGCCGCCCAGATGACAGGCGGTAACATCGAAGGGCAAACGCGCGTGTTGACGACTGCGACGATGCTTGAGGTTGGCAAAGGCGAGTTCGGCGCGGCCTTTGCCGACGTCGCAGTTTTGCTCGGAATTGTGGCTGTCGTTGCCGGCGGCGTGCTCGTGTTGCAAACGCGATGGCGATAGGCGCGCGAAAGGTCGTCGCGCAGCGTGGTCACTTTCGGCTCGCCGTCGACGAGTTCTACGCCGATGCAGGTGGGACGGCGCTGCTCGGGCCCAATGGATCCGGAAAAACGACGCTCTTGCTCGTCCTACAAAAGCTTCTCCCCTACCAGGGAAGCGTTGAACACACCGGCAGATGTGCTGGCGTCTTCGCGCAGCCAGCCGTCCTGCGCGGATCGGTCCTTTGGAACGTCGTCGTCGTCGCGCGCGCGGCGATCGGTCTCGACGAGAGAGCGGCCCAGCAGAAAGCTCAGACGATGCTCTTGAGCGTTGGACTTACCGACGTGATAAGTCTCGATGCGCGAAAACTCTCGTCGGGCCAGCGTCAGCGTCTCGCTTTAGCGCGTGCGCTGGTGCTCGAACCGCAGATTCTCTTTCTCGACGAGCCCTTTTCGAACGTCGACGCCGACGGTCGGCCCGCGTTACGAAATCTCATAAGCGACTTCGTCTCGCGATCAGGTTGTACGTTGGTGCTCGCGACGCAGAATCTCGCCGACGTCGTGAGGCTCTGCAAGAAAACCGTACTGCTTGAAGTCGGACGGGCCACTGGGCTGCTCGACGCGGTCGCCATCGACACGAGCCGTCATCCGTATCTGCAAGCGCTCGTTGCGGAATCTCGGTTGCGAATCGTACCCTAAGCGGTGTGCAGCATCGAGAACCGAGGCTCTCTCATTTTCATCGTCGCGTGCGAACTATGCTCATCTAATCAACCAGTTTTAGCGGCTGGGAACGTGATGCCCAACGTTCCAAAATCGGCAGCGCTACCTTCCTGATCGGCGCCCGCGAACACATCGGCACGCCAGGTGATCGCGAATCCAAGAAATCCGGCAGCCGCGACCGCGGCTTCCAACTCTGCTTCGAGCAGAGCACCGGCAATGCAACCTGTCCATAAATCGATCTTTTGCTTCGCGCTCTCGGGCACCGCACGCTGAACGAGGATGTCAGCAATTTGCAAACGACCGCCCGGCTTTAAGACGCGGTGCATTTCGCGCAACGCGGCGGCTTTGTCCGGCATGAGGTTGAGCACGCCATTGGAGATGACGAGGTCGGCCCAGCCTTCGGACACCGGTAGCACCTCTCCGTATCCCTCACGGATGTCGGCTTGACTGAGCCCACTTGCTTCGACGGAACGGCGCGCCTTGGCAAGCATTGCCGAAGTCATATCGACGCCAATCACTTTGCCGTTTGGCCCCACCATCTTGGCTGCGATCAAGGTGTCGATCCCGGCACCGCAGCCAACATCAACGACCCGCTCCCCTCGCTGTATCTCACCTAAGGTAAACGGATTCCCCGTCCCAGCAAAGGACTCGATACTCGCTTCAGGGATGCCCGATAACCACTCGTCATCGTAAGCTAGAATGCCGGCGAGCTTGCGGCCCGTATGGAAATGAAACTGGCGATTGGGCTCCAGCGCGACGGCCTTGTATTCGTCTTGGATAGCGTGGCGCAACTCGTCAATATCGAGCTCGATTTGCGTTACGACCGATGATTCTGCCACTACAATTCCCTCCTAGTTGAAATATGCGAGGCGATGTACACGGACGATTAGTCCGACTACTGCCCGTACCGCCCGATGCTTCGCGGTAAGCTACGTCATTGGTGGAGCGGGCGATGAAGATCATCCCGCGCGGTTGGTCGCAATCATCTGCAGAAAGCCTGCGGGCTTGGGCGGCAGTCCTGCGGAAAGCGCTGCGACGAACTGATCTTTGTCGTGGTGCTGCAATGCATCGTTGAAGCGCCTTTCGAAACCGATGGTCGATGCCGGCTTTCCGCTCATCGCGCGGCCGCATGGACTTCCGGAGATGTGCGCGGGATACACTTCGACATAGTCGGGCAACGAAAGCAATTTCGTGTGTAAGGAATCATACAGCTGGCACGCAGCGCCTTTGCCCCCAAGATCCGGTCGACCGACGTCGCCGACAAACAGCGTGTCACCCGTAAGCACCATCCACGGCTCATCGCTTCGGGTGCGATCGGTCACGAGCAACGATTGACTCTCCGGGGTATGTCCGGGCGTGTGCAGCGCGCGAACGACCACATTGCCAAGTGAGATCTCCGATCCGTCATCGAGCGGCGTAAACGGGAAATCGACATCCGCGCTGCGATGGAAATAGATTGGCGCACCGGTCTTAGCGGCGAGTTCGCGCTCACCGGAACGATGATCGGCGTGGACGTGGGTAGCGATGATCGCCTCAATCCGCATGCCGCAGCGGTTGGCGATTTCTAAATATTGAGCGACCTCGAACTGAGGATCGACGACCGCCGCGCGGCCCTGACCGCCTCAACCGAAGACGTACGACGCACAACCCGTTTCAGCTCTTAGCAGCTGGCGAAAGATCATAGTTGAACTCCTACAAGTGAAGCGGTGACGGTTGGCGAATGTGTTTCGCGCATCCGGACGGCGACGATTGCGCCGGAAACGAACGTGAGCGCGGCGACGACTTGTATCGCGGCGCTTTGCCCGAGGGCATGCGCGACGACACCAGAAATGAGCGCGCCGAAGGCATAGCCGGAGTCGCGCCAGAGACGGTAGACGCCGACCGATGAGGCCCGTACGAGCGGATCGACGACATCGCCGATTGCCGCGAGAAGCGTCGGATAGACCATCGCGGTTCCCGCGCCGAGCAGGATGGCTGCAAGGAACCAGATCGAAAAGTTCTCCGGCACAAGGAAGAGCGCGATCGCGAGGCTTTGCAGCCACATGCCGCCGGCGATCAACCATTTGCGGCCGACGCGATCGGAGAGCGCTCCGGTTCCCAGCTGGAGAAGACCCCACGTGGTCGGGTACGTAGCGGCAAGAATCGCGATGCGCTCGACGCTCAACCCTGCAAGCGCGAAATATAGCGGGAGGAGGCCCCACACGAGTCCGTCGTTGAGGTTGTTGACGAGACCCGCTTGGCTGATGGACGAAAGGGTTCGATTGCGCCACGAAACCTGGGCGAACAACGTAGAAAATGGCGCTTGTGCAGATGGAGGCGCCGCAGGTTCCCGGCTCTTGCCGGCGGCTTCCCAGCGAGCGTGACCGTGGGTTTCACGCACCAAGAAGACCGACAGCACGAGCGCAGCGGCCACGGAGACAATGCCGATCGCGAACGGCCATGGCCGCAAACCATACGTTTGCGCGATCGCACCGGAGAGATACGCAGCGACGCCGACGGCGAGATAGCCGGCGAACTCGTTGAGACCCATGGCGAGTCCGCGCTGCTTGGGACCAACGAGATCGATCTTCATCACAACCGTCATCGACCAGCACAACCCCTGGTTGATACCGAGCAAGACGTTCGCGAAAATGATCCAACCCCAACCCGGCGCGTACATAAGCAGAAACGGAATTGGGATCGCGATGAGCCACCCTGCGACCAAGAGCGGCTTTCGTCCGGTCCGATCGGCGTTGCGGCCAGCGAAAAGATTCGCGAAAGCCTTCGTAAAGCCAAACGTGACGATGAACGAAAGCACTGCCAGCTCCGAGCTCAGTCCAAAGATACGTTGACTGACCAGCGGCAACACGTCGCGCTCGATCCCCACCATCGAGCCGACGAATGCGTTGATGAGTACGAGCAGCCAGAACTGACCGGCATTCGCGGCGAGTCCGAGCCGCACAACCTTCGGCTCAGCCGACACGTGACAGTTCCTCGCCGGCGGCCTTCCATTCGATGGGTCCCAAGGCGAGCCGCGTCGCCTCGAACCCGCGATTGCGCAGAATTGCGACGGCCTCGTCGGCAAAGGTGCAATATGGTCCACGACAGTAGGCCACGTACCGCTTGGATTTTGGAAGCGTTACCTTGCCGGCTTTCAGCGCGTCGAGCGGAACGTTGATCGCTTGTGGCAGATGTCCCGACGCGTACTCCTCGGCGACACGCGTATCGAGCAGTGCCACGCGCGGATCGGCGATCAGCGCGCGCACCGTTTCATAATCGGCGATTGGCGCGTCGCGATCGCCCAAATGCTTTCGGACCGCTCCGGCGACGGCGGCGTCGTTTTGCTCGGCTACTTCGCGCACGCTTCGCAGCAAGCGAAAGACATTTGCGCCCGATGCTCGGTAGAAGGCATAGGTACCCCGACGTTCGACGACGACGAGGCCACACGCGGCGAGGACCTGGAGATGTTGCGACGCGTTGGCAACCGACAGCGCGGTCTCGGCGGCAACGTCGGCGACGGTCCTCGGCCGCTGGGCGAGCAGTTCAAGGAGCTCGAGCCGATGCGGATTGGAGAGAGCAGCCGGAACCCGCGCGAGCGCCGCATAGACGTCATCTTTGAAACGTCGCTTGGCGGCAGGACTTAGACTACGGCTTTTCATATTCAAGTAATATCTTGAATACTGTCGGAGGGCCTCCTGCCCAGAATCGACGCGAGGTCTCGTGCAGGACGTAGACAAGAATCTGAACCGCCTGGGCGCGGCACATGACGTGCAAAAACGTCTCTTTGAGCGACTTGACGATCTTGGAATCGCTGTGACGATCGAACCCTATCCCGTCCATCGGACGGTGGAGGAGGGCAAGGCCTTACGCGGCCAGATGACCGGCCAGTTTACGAAGAACTTGCTGTTGAAAGACAAGAAGAGTCGGCTCTTTCTGGTGGTCGCCAACGAGGATCTCGTCATCGATCTGAAGACCCTCCACAAGCGGATCGACGCGAGCGGTCAGCTCCGATTCGCACCAGCTGAGGAGATGCGGACGACATTGGGTGTCGAGCCTGGAGCGCTGACCCCGCTCGGGATTATCAACGACGGTGGCATTGCGGTCACGATCGTGGTTGACGTCGGCTTGCTGGCGGTCGACCAGATTAATTTTCACCCGCTGATTCAGGCCGAGAGCCTCGGCATTCGACCGACAGACTTCCTGAAGTTTGTTGAATCGTGCGATCGCCAGCCGCTGTTGATTGACTTAAACGGCGCCTGAAACTGCGTGTCCAGTAAAATGTCCGGAAGCGTCACGCTCGGATCGAAGTCCCACGCTTGCGCTCCAGTGCCGTCGATGGCCATCGAAAGTAGCGCCTCGAGCTGCGCCGCACTCGGCCGCGTCGCGCGGTAAAGTTCGCACATCGCGTTTCCATGATCGTCGGATTTCGTGAACATTCACGCGCTGGTAACCGGATTCCACACGCCGTCATTAGCCTTCATCGCCTTGCGGCAGAACTTCGTGCGGTCGTCGCTGATAGTGTAGAGCGTCGTCATTGGTCTGAACCCTTCTCCGCCCGAGGCGGTCGCTGTTGATGGGTCCGTTAAAGACGCGGACGCGACGGAACGGCGCAGCGAACAAGGGCGGCGTAGCCGAACGTGGACCGGAGCGCAGCGAGGACCGGCAGTGTCCCTTGCGTTTCGGCGTGGCAGCGGCTAGGACCCCAAGCTCAACAGCGGCTGACTCGGGTAGAGAACGCGTAGACCTTAACGCTCAACACGGTCTAACTGGCGACCTCAATACACGTCATTTTTATCATGGCAAAGCATCGGCGGCTATGAAATGTCGCAGCACACAAGCTCGAAGCATGGCCGCCGCGTATCCAGTGGGTCAAATACACCGCGCGTGGATTCCGCAATAAAGCCAACTTTGTGACCGCCATCTATTTCCATTTCGGAGGCCTCGACCTCACGCCGAAACCCACATGAAACCCGGAAGACCGAAAGCTTAAAGTCTATAAGTACGACAACATTGCGTGCGCGATTTCGTCCTTGCAGATATCGCCGTGACCGGTGATGACGGGGCTCGGTCCATCGCCACTGATGTTTACGACGAAGGGCGTGGTCGACGGCGCGTCCGGATAGGTACCCCCGACGGCCTGGAGGCTCACGTTCGCCAGGACTTGTGGAGTATGTTGCGCGCCGTTGCGACCCATACCGCCGTACTTGTCGTCGGGACCGCCGTAGACCGAGGCCGCCACTTGATTCATCAGGCGACTGGCCGTCGGATACATGATGCCGACGGGAATGTCGTGCGCGCTGTGCGTGATGAGCACGGGACCCTGCACCGCGCGATTGGTGAGCACCGCTTGAAACGAACCATTGGCTTTGTTACCGTCCCAATCGGTTGCCAGCCCGTTGTGTGAATACGCGGCTTCGAGCAGGGTCATGGAATCGACGTGGGCCGGCGGTACCAGCGCGTTTGCGAGCGCGGTAACCAGCCGCCCACCGAACGAATGGCCGATTAAATGCACCCTGCGCTTGGGGACCGATGCGGCTTGCAAGGCTCGCACCAAGCCGACGGCTCCCGTGCGGCCGACGATTCCGGCGCGGTCCTTCATCGTGTAATAGGTACACACGTTTCCGAACATTGCCGCACCGTTTTTTATGCTGTCGCCGAGATTGAAACCGGCAGTTCCCGACGTGCCGACCGGACGAACGGGCTGCGCTAGGCGTTTGAGCACCGTGCGCCCTTGGAGATTGGCGACCGTTTGCAACGCTCCGTCGAGCCCTTCGTCGACCTCGTAGCGCGACGGCGGAATCAGTTGGGCGATCAGTTGAACGTATTGATCCTGAGCGAGCGGGTTGACGGAAAGCGTGGGAATCAGTCGCCGCGCTGCCTCGATGTTGGCTGCGGTTTTCGGCTTGTCGGCAAACATCACTTTGAAAAGATCGAGTTGAGCGTTCAATTGCGCGTCGAGCGGATCGCCGGTCGCCGCAGCACCGCCGGGTATCATCGCCGTATCCGCAAATTTTTTCGACGGCCACAACAGCGCGAGCACCGCGTAGGTTTGCGGCGTTTTGCCGTGCGTCGCCGCAACTTTCCCGAACGAGTCGAAGAATTGGTGGTAAAGGTCACGTGCTTGCCCCATATCGTTGTTCCAACCGTGCGAGATGACGAAGACATCGCGAACGGCCTTCCCCCCGTCGTCGGCGCCCAGAAAAGCGAGGGCTTCTTCTTGCTGACTTGGATCGACGAGATGGCCGCCGGTGTCGAACTCGACATCGAAAGCCGCATAGGGTCCGTAATTCGTCACCGTTGACTCCTTCGTTAAGCGCCTTGCAACATGCCAAAGAGATCGATGAGCCCCGAGCCTTGCACGTGCGGATCGCGTCGCAGATCGATCGCGGATGCGCGCACGATCTCGAGCACGCGCTCGGGTTCACCGATGAATTCGCGCCGCACCGACAAGAATGCGGCGACGACCCCGCTGACGTGCGGCGCGGACATGCTCGTGCCGCTATCTTCCGCATACGCAAAATCGCGAATAACGCCGTCGGCGGGCGCGGGCAGATATCCCTGAACTTTCTTCTTGACGGTCCCCGTCGCACAGGAGATGATGCGCTCGCCGGGCGCCACGACGTCTGGCTTCATGCGTCCGTCCACCGTCGGGCCCTTCGAAGAAAAGAACGACACGCCGTACGTGTGCGGTTTCTCGCGATGCGTCGATCCGACGGTGATGGCGAGGCCGGCGTTGCCGGGGTCGGCGATGCTCGCGAGCGCACCCGACTGGCCGGGCTGGACCATCCCGTTTGCGTCGGTCGATCCGGGAGTCCAGCCGAAGTTGCCGGCCGCGCACACGACGACGACGCCGCTTCGCACGAGCCGGTCGATGGTTCGGCACAGCGGTGAATGCCCGACGCCATACGTCTGGGGGTCGGGAAGATAACCGGCGCTGAGATTCACGCCGTGCACGCGCGGATGCGCTCCGTAGGGCGTTGAGTTCCATCACGTACTCGAGCGCCTGCATCGCGGCGATGTCGTCGCCGTCGCCGGCGTCATCGAAAATGCGCAAGCTGAGTATTTTGCATTTCGGAGCCATGCCGCGGATCGCCGACACGTCGTGCAGATGAAATTCGTTTGGCGTTCCGTCCTCGGCGATGGACTGCACCGCCGCGAGGACCATCGGTCCTTTCGGATCGCACTGCCCGGCGATGATGCCCGCGACGTGCGTGCCGTGCCCGTCGGGATCGGTCAACGGGTCCGCAGTCGAGGTCGGCGAGAAGTTTCTGGGTAGCAACGGAGCCGAGTTCAGGATATTGTCATAGGTCTTGAAGTGCGGATGCGAAGCGTCGATGCCGGAATCGAGCACGGCCCAAACGATGTCTTCGCCCAGCGCCATGAATGACGAATGGGCGGCATCCGCTTTGACCGTGCGAATCGATTCGATGGTGAGACGTTTGAGCGCCATCGAATTCCACACACGGCGGATCGCCCGAAGGGTGCGATGTGGGGCTGGCGGCGGCGTCTTGGCTAGCGCTTCTGACGTTTGATTTGGCTCCGCCCGCGCCAACGCGGAATTCATCGCATTCGCGCCGTCCATCGCGAGCACGCTGTTTAGCTGGGCCTGATCGAGCTTGACGTAAACATAGTCGTTGACCAAGTCGGCGTCATCGCGCGCGAGGGCGGCATCCCCCGCGACGCTTTGCACGATTTGCCGGACAACGGCCCTGGCTATACGCATGCCTTCGGGATAATCCGCGTTGCATTCGATGATCATCCAGCGCGCTTCGAGCGGCGCTTGTGCCATCAACGCGACGAGCGACTGCGAAGTTACGTTGGGAAGAAGCGCTTCGTGAACCGCTGCGTGCGCGTTGTCGCTGGGCTCAGGCGAGGTTGGATCGTTCATGGCTTCACCATTCAGATGCGTCGGACCCTCGTTCCCATTTGGCCAACGTTGACGCGAAAGTTAGACGGGACACTCGTTGATCAAGTTCTTGCACACTGGCGTACTTTGGTGTGACTGCGAGCGCATCCGGGAGCGTGTCCAAGTTCGGGGCAGGCGGTGGGGGGAGTCCTGGGGAGATCGGCCATTTCGAGCAGGACTGGATCGTCGATCCCGAAGATCAACAGCGATTGCCTCGGGCGGAGAAGCGACGGAGACCAGCGCTCGATCACTTCGAGTGCATGCCGTTCGAGCGATTCGAATTCCGGTGGAAAGATCGCGTGCGCGGCGATGGTCACGCGCCGTCCCCTCTCGCTCGGGCCGCCCCGTCTCTCGCGGCCTCCAGTGCGGCGGCGGCCGCCGCATTGTTGCCGTAGGTCGCCCAGTCGTGCGCCGTGCCGTCCCAGATCGTGTCGGCGATATCGGTGCGCGCCCCGTGCGCCAGCAGCATCTCGATCATCGGCAGGTCCCGTTGGCGACGGCCTGATGGAGCGCGGTGCTGTGTGTATGCACCGGCAGGTATGCGTCGATCTCGGCACCAGCTACAAGCAGATCTTGCGCCGCCTCGCGTTCGCCGTTGATCACAGCCAGGCCGAATGCGGCGTAGCGGGACGCGGGATCGACGTCGGCGACGTGCGCTGCGAGGAACGCGCGGTCGCCCAGGGCGCCCGCGATCGGTACGGTCATCGGATGGCCCGTCGCGAGCACGTCGCGAATGGGTGTCAGCTCGCGGTGCGCGGCCGTCACGGCGATCGCATTGTCGCTGGGCTTCGCGCCGGCGCCGAGCAAGAGCGCGACAAGCGGCGTTTGGAAGCCGTGTTCGCGCGCGATGCGGCCGCTCATCACGAGTTCGAGCGTAAGCCAAACCGCGACCTTCTCATCACCGTCGTCGCTCACATCCGTATCTTAGACGCGCTGCGCAGTCGCGGCGTGTCGTCGAGCTCTGGCGCCTGCTCGATTGGTCAACTGCTTCGCGTGAAGCGTCGGCCGAACAACCTGCATGTTGTCGCGGTGACTCACGCCCAGGGAGTCGTCCTTTGCAAAGTGCGCGGCTGCGAACCGCCGATCGCCATCGACTTTCGTCGGGAGCTCATCTGCGGCGGCTTCGCGCTTGGCGGGGTCGCGCGTATCTGCTCCATAAACGGATGCGTGCTCGGCCATTAAGGCGTAACCTGCGAACGCGAGCGCCCAACCCGCCACCGTCTATGCGGCCGAGCTAGTTTCCGACGCGTGGTCGTAAGTCTTCTTGCAAGGCAGATCGATAGAAAACGGATGTATGATCCACAAAAGAGAGCGCGCAGACGATAAGAACACCAACCCACGCCCAACGGTGCATCGTTAGCTCCGGGGCACCGGAATTCAACAGTACGAATAACGCTACGGCGGGTCCAGCGTTGAAAATGGCTTGAAAGATGAGGCCGAAACAGAGTTGAGCGTATGTCATCGCGAGGCCTCGCGATGACGTATTATAGTTTCAATGAGAGTCGCCTTTCACCACTCGTTGTCGAACGGGAACGCACGCAATCGGAAGAGCGGGAGCTACTGCGCGAGCGCTCCCGCGAGCGAGGCATTGAACGTGACGGTCCGGATATCGGCTGGAGTCGCTAAAATTCTCGATGCTCGCTCGCCGAGCTCGTTCAGCAGGTCGTCGACCCAATTCGGCAAATCGTTGATCGACACACGTTTGTAACGCTAAGGAGTCGTGAACGTGGCCGAACCAAAACCACCTCCGCCGCCGCCCGTTCAAGTACCATTTCGCGAAGGCAACAAGCCGCTTCCGCGGCCATCAAAGTAAACAACGCGCGACTAGCGGCGTGCCTCAGTCACTTTTTCAAACACGTCGCTTTCACGGAATGCCTTGGAGGTGAAAGACCTCTCTTCGTTGCCATGCTGCGATGACGTAACGTCACGATACGATCGACGGTCGATTGGGCTCAGGCATTGGGGCTGGCCCAGCAGTGGCGTGATAAGCAGCGCAGCCGGCTCGATCGGATCGAAGGGAAGGTCGCAACGATCCTTGCGGGGACCATCGCAGTTCTCGGCTTCGTCCTCGACAAATTTACCGGGTGGGCGGGGTCCTTGTCAGCGATTCTTCTCCTGATACCGCTTGGCACGCTGCTCATGGCCTTGAAGACAGCGGTTTACACGAAGTGTCTCCGGTGCCGCTCCTCGCTCTCTTATCCGACGAGCGTCCCGATTTAGACGTGGCGCATCTCGTAAGAAACTACGTTGATGTAGCAAAGTCGAACGACCCAAAAGTTGATCGGAAGGCCAAGTTTTTAGATACCTCGTTGTGGCTGCTATCTATCGTTATTGTGGCGATCGTTACGTTGAGGGTCAGCGTCGACGCTAATGCGATGCCGGCGAACACGGCGCTGGCGTCGGCAGCAGCCTCCTCACCTTGGGTTTGGATTGGCTCGCCAACAACTACGAACGTCCTTTACCTCTTTCTTCTTATCGCCGCGATCGGGACGCTTGTTGCGAACCTCCGAAGCGCGAGTGCATCAGAAAAGAGCGCGAAGGCGTCGGAAGCAAGCGCAGAAGCGGCTCGTGAGAACGCGATTGCTTCCAATCGCGTAGCCGAAGAGACTGCGCGGCTTGCGGTTGAAACGACCGAATCGACAGCTCTATCTCGCGAGGCAATAGCTGCCGAGGATCGTCGGCACAGGGAGACGCTTCGGCCCTTCTTGATTCTCGATGCATCTCTCGTCGTTACGAATCAGGAGCAGATCGTGGAACCGAACCATTATCGCTACACTATCGCTCTGACCGTCTTTGTCAAGATTTAGGCCGCGATCGGCACTGACGGTTGGGCTTCGAGGGCGGTGAGGCAAAGGCGAAGCCGGTAATAGACCACGGTTGAGAGTTGTCGCTTGAGGGCTCGCATGGCGCCGCGGTGCGTCTTTCCTTCGAGTCTTTTACGATCGTAGTAGAGGCGACCGGGATGATCTTTTGAGCGGATTTGGCTTAGGGCGATTACGTGCAGTAATCGGTTTAGCTGGCGGTTTCCACCAGTGTTGATGCGCACGGCCGAACTGCGGCCGCTCGACCAGGAAATTGGTGCGGCATCGCAGCGCATCGCGAATGCAGCAGCGTCGCGAACGTTGCGTAGATTGCCGCCATGGCCTACGAGTCCCGCTGCTGTTACCGTCGATACGCCGTGCATCGCAAGCAGCTCAGGAGCGATCCGGCGGAGCAAAGGGCGCAGGAGCGTGTCGATACGCTTTTCTCGCTGCACCGAGAGTACGATGTCTTCGACAGTAAAGAGAACCTCGTCGACGAGGGCGTCAACCGCTTCGTTCTTTCCCCGTAACGCTTGGGCAGCATCGCGAATGTTCTCAAGGACACCGACTCGAGTCAAGTCAGCGGGGAGCGATTTGATATCGAGGCGCAAAGCAGCGTTGCGTAAGCGATTCACGTGCTTCGTCCGCTCGCGAACGAGCCGATCACGTTGATCGTATCGAAGTCGAATTGCTTCTCGTTCGGCAGACCACTCGAAACGAGGTAGACGATCGGATTCTCGAAGCACCGCTTCGGCAATCGCCTTCGCGTCGAGCGGATCTGATTTCCCGCTTTGACTCGCGCGCTTACGATGGCGCTTCGTGAATGAACCGGGAACCTCGAAAACGACCGCGCCCGCTTCTACGAGGCACTTTGCGAACGCACTACCATAGCATCCTGTGCTCTCCAGCCCCCATCGTACCGCCTCAAATTCCGAGGCAGCGTCCAAGGCTTGTTGATATCCCTCGGCCGTCGTCTCGATCAAGAGCTGCTTTTGCAGTTGACCTACCGAATTAAGGAAGACGATCGAATGCGTATCTTGATGGCAATCGACACCAGCGACAACCTGCACTGCAAGCCCTCACGACGGAAAAGCAGATCGGCGTAACTTTATTGAGCTCCTAGCGCCCGTCTTTCCAGCCAGCATCTGCTTTGAAAGGTAGTATCCGCCGGCGGGTCAGAGGGAAGGCCATGATGGCAGATATGTTCGGAGCCAGAACGGATACCTGAAGGCAGTATAACCATAAAGATATGTTCTCATTGGGCCGTGTCGAACGGTTCCGGAAACCCGAGAGGGCGGGTCGGTACGTCCGTAGTGCTCTTGGGCTTTGAGCTCGTCTTTTAGATTGATGGCCGACCCGAATTCCGCTATCCCGAGAGATCGGACCGTATCGTAGGCAAGCGTTCGCCGCGAAGCCTGTATTCATCAGGGTGATCGAAAAGGGATGGCTTACTGCAACGAGGATGCCTGTGGAAATTCTTGGGCTCGATGTCGGCAAGCGCGAATTGCACGCGGTCTTGCTGCAAGACAATCGCGCGGCTTCCAAGAGCGTACCGAACTCGCCGTCGGGGATTGCGCAGTTGCAAACGTGGCTCAAGAACCGCAAGGTAAGCCATGTTCACGCGTGCCTGGAAGCGACCGGCGGCTGGAGCGAAGACGTTGCTATCGCGCTGCACGAGGCTGGCCACGTCGTTAGTTTGGTCAACCCCAGTCGCATCAAGGCGTTCGCACAGAGCGAGATGCTGCGTACCAAGACCGATCGCATCGACGCCGCCGCAATCGCCCGCTTCTGCCGCATGCATGTTCCAGCTCCCTGGAAGCCGCCTGCGCCGGAAATCCGTACACTGCAAGGGCTTGTGCGCCGTTACCACAGCCTTGTCGAGATGCGAACCGAGGAACAGAACCGGCTTGGCGCACCGATTGTCGCTGCGCCGGTGAAGGCCTCCATCACGGCGATGCTAGATCATCTCGAGCGCGAGCTTGAGCATGTCGATCAGGAGATCGCGCAACTCTTCGATCAGCATCCGCCACTACGTCGACAGCGTGACTTGCTGCTCTCGATCCCCGGAATCGGCGAAACGACCGCCGCGCGGATCCTGGGCGAGATACCCAACATCGTTGAGTTTCGCGGCGTCAAGGCGGTGAGCGCGTTTGCCGGACTTTCCCCGCAACACCACGAGTCTGGTTCGATTCGGCGGCCAAGCCGACTCGCAAAAACCGGGAACGCCCATCTGCGCCAGGCGCTCTACTGGCCGGCGATCTCGGCCATGCGTTACAACCCCATTCTTCGCTCCTTTGCGGAACGGCTGCGCGACCGCGGCAAAACCAACATGACCATCATAGCCGCCGTTATGCGCAAACTCTTAACCCTCGCTTACGGCGTCCTCAAGTCCGATCGCGCGTTCGATCCGAGCTACGCCTCCGCTTGACAACGGCCACCGTATCTAAGGGGAGTATTGCGTAATGTAGGCGCAGGCCCCGCCGTCGCCATCACTTTCGTACTGATCCCGTCCACGCTTGTCCCGCGCGAGCTTAGGTTGCCCGTGGCTGTCGGACCCAATTCGGTAACACCGGTGGACCTGACATTCGAGTTCGAAGCGTTCGGCTGGCATGAAATCGGAAGCCCATGGCCGTTCAAATCCGTATTAGGCTACAGTACGATCGCGTTCACGAAGAAAGCTGGGACGACGACGCAGAACAGCCATTCGGGCAAAGCGGACGATCTTAAAATCGATGCGATAACACCAACGGACGACGCAGCCGAAGCGATTAACGAAACTTCATAAAGTGAACTTCTCGAAGCCGCTTATTTGCCGGGCGTTTCACGACGTCGATTTACGTCTCTTGGCGTTCTTTGTGATTGTGGACTTCAAGACCAATTTTCGTTTTTGCCCCAGCCAAAGCGTCCTGCTGCATTCGTATTTGAGTTTTTCGGTACTTTACCACGTCGCGCATCAGCTGCGTGGCTCTCGGTGTGGCCCCGCTGAAGCCTTTGCGGTAACCAGTGTTCGGCTAGATCCCCTTATCCTCGCATGAAGGAACGCACGGAGATCACGCCCAGGACGTTCACTATCATCGCCCAAGAAAGTCATGATTTCCGTAATGGTCCTGTTTAGCGACTTTGATGCGCCTCTTTAGTTTTCGGGGTGCCCTCCAAACCGCCATGATATACTGGTGCGACTCCATCCCGAGCGCCGCCAGCGCGTGGCGCCCGGCCGCAAACGCCTGCTCCGGTGTCGGATGCTCGTGCTCGTGCCACGAGACGACGAGATGGTAGTCCGCAGGCGCGCGTAGCCGCCGGCACTGCGACGCGACCGCTTCCATCTCGAGCGCCGCCGTCCGTAGCGACGCGACCCCTTGCGTCTCGATCGGGATCGCCTTTGCGGTTACCTCACCGGTCGCGGGATTCACGGTGTCTTCGCGCCCGACTTAGCGCGCGAGCTCGTCGAACTCGCGCCCTTTCGGCCGTTCAAGCCGGTTCTCGGCCGTCACGTAGTCGACGAGCCCGCCGAAGGTCCGGCCGCCGGCTTTCGCCGGGATGACCTTAGCGATCACGAAGGGCCTTACGCAAAAAGACCCGCTGGTACTCCGCCTGCACGGCCCGATGCGTCTCGCGATACCCGAGCGCATCGTACCAGGCAAGGTTCTCGTGCATCGCGACGTTGGTGTAAAGCCGCACCTCGACGAGGCCACGTCGACGGGCTTCGGCTTCGGCGTAAGCCATGAGCTCTCGCCCAACGCCGCGCCGCTGCGCCGATGGTGCGACCGCGAGGGCGTCGACGAACACGTGGTCCTCTCGCACTACGAGGATGAGAATGCCGGTAATCTCGCCGGCAGTCTCGAGCACATACACGTGGTCGTGCTGGATCCGCTTCGCATGGTCGTCGACCATCGGTTCCGGTCGTCGACCATTTAGGCGCGAAACGTAGACGGAGAACGCTTGATGGACAAGCGACTCGATCGCGTTCGCATCCGCAAGCGCCGCCGGCCGAATCACCGCGCGTTCATACCTTGTTGGAGACGGGAACACCCGCCGCGATGCGTTCGATCGCGCCGCTAATCGCAAGCAGACGCCGCGACTTCGGGCGTAAGGCCGGCGAGGAGGTTCATCGACGCTGCGCCGGGGCCGATCGTTACGAGGTCGCGATCAGGGTCTACATCGCGGCTCGTTTCACGCACGAGCGCGGCGACCGTCTCGCCGTAGTCGCCCTTAACGTCGAAAATAGGAGACCAGGAAAAAGCGGGTGCTGGCGATTGTAGCAGCGCCCTTGTTAACGCCGCTTGGCGCTCGTGCCGTGCGCGGTCGGTGGGTCGAAGCCCGACGCCTTGTGGTAGATCCCGATCGTCGCGAGTTTGCGGACGATCGTGGCGGGCCGGCGGCCGCGTGCAGCCAGGTCCGCGATGTAGAGCGCGACGGTTTCCGGGTCGGCTGGCCGTGCGTCGCGGCCGATCGAGGCGGTGAAGGCGCGGAAATCGCGCCAGTCGCTCGCGTAGGCGCGTTCGGTCGCGGGCGCTTTGCTCGCGTCGGCGGCCTCGTGGGCCGCCGCGCGTAACTCAGCGACGACCGCGTCGATCGTCGACTGCAGCGGTTCGAGGTTCGCGAGCGCGAGCTCCCTCATGTTCCGGCCTCCATTGGGGCCTCGTTGTTGCGTCAGAGCAACGATTCCTGGGCCATGAGAAAGGGATATTATCGAGGGTCAGGGCGGTCGATAGCGCTTGCTCGTTCCGCGAAAGCCAACTCCGGAGCGAGCGCGAGCAGCATGCTGACATGCGCATGACGCTCGGCAGTCCAATCGCTTCGATCGGCTCAGCCCGGGGAGAAGAACCCCCACTTATTCGGTGTCGTGCCGTTCGACGGCGGCGCCCAACCCGTACGCACAGGCGAGTCCGACGATCGCGATCACAGCGAGATAGATGATCGACTGCCAGAAAGTCGGGTGACTCAAGCCCCCAGGATCGTGGTGCGACGTCCAGACCCGAAGCGCGTTGTTGATAAGATCCGGAATATCCGCATAGGCGGCCGTTATAACAGCGCCCATGGCGACAATCGTCGCGAGATTCGCTCGGCCGGCAAGCGTGGTGCCCTCAGCCTTTAGACCGAGCGCTAGCCGCTTGCGAGCGCGTTCGCGGCGGGAGCGGCGCGACAAGTAAGCGCTTTACAGCGCTTCGGCGAGACGTCCCGTGATGAGCAGTCCGGCGGCGCCAACAATCAGAGCCAGAATCAGAAAGCCGCTGACGAAGAACTGACCCGACGCCACTTCAACGACGCCTAGTGCGCACGCGCTGATGAATGACCACCGGGCGGCAGCGTAAAGCTCAACGCTACGGCTTTTCCGGGCGCCGGCGCCGCCGGAATCGGCGGCCGGCAGGGAGGGAGGCGAGGCGATCATGTTCCTCCGACTGTAGCACGCACAAGGGGACGCGACAAGAAGAAGTTCCGGGTCGCTCGCAAGACGCCTGGAGCGGACTGATCGCTGCACAGGGCTGTTAACGAATCCGTGGGGGCGACCCTTAGACCCGGCCGCCCAATCTTCAATTGTAGGTGACCTCGCCTTAACCCGGCTTTCGCCCGCGCGTCGAGTAGCGCATTCGGGAAGCCCGAGCCGTGCGGACCGTAGCGGTTCGCAGCAGTGTCGCGATATCGGTCTCGAGGGCGAGCGCGAGGCGACCGAGGATCAAGAGGGTCGGATTGCGGTTCCCCGTTTCGATCTGCGTGATGTACGCGACGTTGACGCCGGAGCGCGCGGCGAGCGCCCGCTGCGAGAGTTGGAGACGGGCGCGCCTGGTAGCAAGATTCTCTTGCAGCGCGGCCTTCGCTTCCAGGAACGGGACCGGTCGTCGTCGCGAATCGCGCGTCGCGCGCGGACTCCGTCGCGGAATCGATTTGGCTGAAGCGCCGCGCGCGATGGTGGTCGGCATGCTTTTTATAGTGCCCACGTCGCTCTCGCAAACGCGCGGCCGCGCCGACTGGGGCGCAGATTCTACGCTGCGTTCACAGTGAAGAGCCATATGCAGCAGTGCGTGCAACTGGCTAGCATCGACAGGGAGCAAAGCCATCGGCGACCCTCAGCCGCGGTGATGGCGCATGGCCGCTTGCGCTTGCGCGGAACGCCGAAGCCAACCGCGCGCAGCCGTAGACCTTGGGAGCATGCGCTGTAGCGATCCCATCCCGCGAAGCGAGGTCTTATGCAAACCAGGGATATCGTCGCCTACTATCGCGTCAGCACGAAGCTTCAAGGCTTCGGCGGCCTCGGCATGGCTGCGCAACGCCATGCCGTCGAATGCTTCGCAAGTAGGAACGAGTCGCGGATCATTGGAGCTTACGAAGAAGTCGAAACGGGGAGTAAGGACCATCTTCGGAACCGTCCAGAGCTGACACGCGCTCTCGCGCACGCGAAGCGGTCGCGAGCTGTTCTCGTGATTGCGCGACTTGACCGGCTTTCGCGAAGCGTCTTCGTCACGGCACAGCTCCACCAAAGCAACGTCGATTTCGTCGCTTGCGACAATCCGCACGCGAACAGACTAACGATTCAAATACTCGCGGTGCTCGCGGAGCACGAATCGCGAATGACGTCGGCACGGGTCAAGGCCGCCTTTGCGGTGCGGAAGGCGGAAGGCAAGAGCCTTAAACCGACGTCTCCCCTGACACTGGAAAATCGTCAAAAGGGTCAAGTCGCCGCAGCGATCGCGAACAAACAGCGGGCCCGGGACGAATGCGCGGACCTGCTGCCGATCCTAAGGAGCGTCGCCGGAAGCGGCTCGAGTCTTCAGACCGTCGCCGATCGTCTCAATGCTCTTGGGCACACCAACCGGCGCGGCAATTCTTGGAGCAAGAGCAATGTTCAGAAGCTTTTCGAACGCTCGGATATAGTCCGAACGCCCGCGCCGCATCGGCCGATCCCGCCGGCCGTGCAAGCCATCGGGGTGCGCGCGGCGGTAGCCCGGCGCAAGGCGCAGATACGACCGGTATTGGAAGCCGTCGAACGCCGTCTGCAAGAGCACAAATCGTTCAGGGCGATAGCCCGCGAACTCAACGACTCGGGATCATCGACGAAGATTGGTACGCCATGGAACACAGCGAGCCTCAGCGGACTTGCTTCGCGCAACGGCATCGATTACGCGCCGCGGCGCAGAGCATGTACGAAGCGGACGGCTCAACGCAAACCTTGCGCCTCGAATGCCATCGCGCGTAGGGCGGCGGCCGATTACTACTCAAGGGTTGTTCCGTTGATTACGCGACTTCGGAGCGCCGGCTACTCGCATCGAAGAATCGCCGAGACGTTGAACGCGTTCGGTTATCTAACGAGCGGCGGCGGATCGTGGCTCGCGATAACCGTGTGGCGCGTGTTGAATCGGGCGGGCCATTTACCCGCGGATTGAAACAATCCAACGCTTTGTTTCGCGGTCTCATAGTACTCGGCGACGAGGCGCCGGCGTACAGTTGGATGCCCCTCGTCGCCTTTCACGGTCTTCTTGAGAAAGCCGGCTTTCGTAAAGGCCAGCACGTCGGTGGGAATTGGAGCAAGAAGAAATACATTGAGGAACCATTCCGATCGGGTACTCGCGATGAATGGCTCAGCTTCTGGAAAGTAGAGCGGCAGATAGTGGCTCATGAGCGCATGATAGACACGCACTTTACGGTCGACGATCTGACGATACGTACCCAGCAGTTCCTGGAAATCGTGGTTACCGTCTTCGAGCGGATCCGAGAAGTGTTGCGTCACACCGCCCTTGAGCAAGTGTAGAATTACCTGCGCGTCCTTCGGATCGTTCTTGTCCCATGAGTTGTAGAGCGCTTCACGCGTGCGATTTGTCGCGATCGAGGAAACAAAGTGAACTCGGTGACCACGGCGCAAGAGAAAGTTCGCTAACGGCCGGTGTAATCGCCCGTTGGTTCCAAAGCCACTTCGCAGGCTTTCGAGAGCGTTGAGAGAGACGTTGCGAGTTTCGAGAAGTCAGATTGAGCATTTGCTACGGTCATGCATATGCGCTTTCCGTCCGGTCGCTCGATGAGTACGTGCTTGGCTTTAGCGACATCAACGGCGACCCAAACGGGTGTCTTTGCGGCCTTGCTGAATCGTTTCACAGGTCGTTGTCTCCGTGGGAGATGTGTCAGATACACCTCCGTTCTCAGCGGGGGCAACGACCCCGTTTCGAACGTACCATGGGCCCGAATTCGCGTCTCATGCACTGCTGCGCTGGGCCGCTGAGCGCAACGTGCGTCTGCACTTCATCGCACCCGGGAAACCAACCCAGAACGCCAACATCGAAAGCCTCAATGCCCGAATCCGCGACGAGTTTCTCAAGGAGCACGCCTTCGTAACGCTAGCCGATGCTCGCCGCGAAATCTCACTCTGGCTGATCCACTACAACGACGTTCGGCCTCACGGCTCGCTCGGCTTCATGACGCCGAGCGAATTCGCCAACACCCAAAAGCTTCAAACTGCACATTTACCGGCTGCATGAACCGAGGGGCTTGACCAGGATGCCAATCGACTGCGCGATCGAATTGTCGACGCGGGCAAATGGCCGAATGCGGCGTCCGGCATACTGCGACGAGTTCATTTCGTTGTTAGCGCGGTGATTGCTGCTATCGTTTGCGCCGCGTCGATGTCGGTCTCGGCTATGTTTCGCGGCTCTCGCCAAGCCACGGCCATGATCCCCCGGAACCTGACCCCTTCAAACATTGGCACTAGGATGCAGCTTCTGGCGCGCAGGGCGACGTTAAAATCGCGCCACACTTCCACAGCGCATTCGTAGTTGTAGGGAGTCGGTTCGTATTCAGAACGCTTGAAGGAATTTAGCGCCGTGTTTTCTTCTGCGAGCTCCTCCACAGACAGTAAGTATTCACTGCTTCCAATACCACCATGACATAAGGGAACGCAGTGGGCGTCATATGCTACACGACTGTGGAGGCCCGTCCAGTGATTCGACTTTGGTCCGATCGCATAGTCCCATAGACCAGGTTCGGAACGATTTAGACAGAGTACGGTAATACAGTTTGGAACAAGAATGGCCTGAGCAGTGTCCGCGGCAAGGGACGCTGCGTCCTCGAAACTGCTTACTGACGCAGCTTTTCGCAAAAAGTGTCGAAGATTTGAGAAAGCCCGAAGGGTGCCATCATGTGCACTTCGCTGGCAGCGCGCCTCAGCGATATCTAACTGGGAAAATCGTAGCGACGCATCCGTTTCATCCGATAACTGAGACGCCGTTCCTGCTTGGTACAATTCGCGAAACGAAAGAATATGGAGCATCGTTTCGTCGGAAGCATCCAAGCTCAGTGCCCGCGCCAGGCGCGCCACGAATCGCTGCGACACCCCCATTGGGCGACCGCTTTCGAACCACCGATACCACTCGGGCGAAACGCCGGCGAGCTCGGCCACTTCTTCGCGCCGGAGACCGGGAACGCGCCGACGCGTACCGGCGGGGAGACCAACGTCCGTCGGTCGCAACCGCGCTCGAGATCGCATTAGAAATGCGCGAAGGTTCTGTCGACGCTCCCAGTCACCGTCCATGTGCCCTCGCATTCTCGCGGAAGAGAATCATCCTGCACTGCCCATTCTAGGTCAAAACTTTACGGGGGGACTCGAAGTCCCTGTTTGAGCGCCGACGAAATATGTACGGTCTTTCAAGGGTTGACGGTTCGCCGCTGATTTGAGCTCGATCCCGACAGCTCGCCTTGACCGCTCAAGTCAGAGCCGTGAACCACGTCGGCTAGCGATGGCGTTTACCAACGCCAAGCCGCGACGAGAGGCAGCGCTGCGGGGACAAGTCGGCCATTCTTCATGCGGACGAGAAACCGGTCGTTGCATCCGTTTCTTAAATCAAGCCGCACAGAGGTAAGGTCCGTTCTTCTTGCGATTTCAAATGGGAGGTAGGCTTGTGGCAAGTCTGCGGTATGAAGTTCAGATCGGTCGTGATCCAAACGACGTCTGGAACGTTGTGAGCGATGCGGGGAGCGTTAGCGAATGGTTCCCGCTCATCGAGAAGTCGGATGCGTATGACGGAAAGCGGACGATCGTACTCCAAGGAGGAGCCAAGGTCGAAGAAGACATCGTGACCAACGATCCCAAACTGCGGCGCTTCCAGTATCGGATCACGGGCGGTGATTTTCCGGTGGATTTCCATCTCGGCACGATAGATGTTATAGCCGTTGATAACGGGTCCCTCGTCATCTACGGCACCGAAATACGTCCGGATGCTCTAGCCGATGTGATCGGTCCTGCAACTGCGGATGCGCTGGCGAATCTGCGCGTACACTTAGGCTGACTCCTGACGTTTCAGCAGTATGCCTCATTCAATAAAGGAGTGCCATTATGACGGTCTCGACGCAGACTGATCGTACAAAATACGAGTCAGATGTCGACCTGTTTTCCAAGGAGTCGCTGATTGATCCGTACCCCGACTATAAGAGGCTGCGTGATGTAGGAAACATCGCCTACATGACGCGCTATGACATGTGGGCAGTGACTCGCTATGACGAGGTCAAGCGCGTATTGGCAGACCCTGAGACGTTCTGTTCCGCTGCAGGTATTGGAATGAACGTCACGCTGAATACCGCATGGAAGGGCTTCGCTCCGACCCTTGACGGTAACGATCATGCGCCGCTACGCCGTGTGATGATGCAGACGATCGGACCAAAGGCAGCACTCGACTACCAACCGGACATCGAAAACGCGGCGGCTCAGATCGTCGACGGGCTCGTTGAACGCGGCGAATTCGACGCAGTCGTCGACCTCGCGGAGCTATTGCCGATTACCGTTATCCTCGATCTGGTCGGCTTGTTGCCTGATGCGGAAATGCGACGAAATCTCTTGCATTGGGCGACCGACACCTATAATTGCTGTGGTCCTGACGGCACGTTTGATGACACGCTGCCTAGCATGCAGAAGCTCTACGGATATGCGATCGCCAACATGACTCGTGAGAAGCTGCGTCCCGGCAGCATCGGACAACTAACTTTCGAGGCAGCAGATCGGGGCGCTATCACTGACGAGCAAGCTTTCGGTATTCTTGGTGGGTACGCCACGGCGGGCCTGGACACCACCGCAAGTGCAATCGGGAACCTTGTGATGCTGCTCGCCTATAATCCCGATCAATGGACAATCCTGCACGATGACCCGTCTCTGATCCCAAGCGCAGCCTTGGAGAGCGCTCGGGTCGAGTCCCCTGCACAGTGGTTTACCCGAGTGACAACCCGAGCCGTCGAGTTCGACGAAGTGCTGATTCCGGAGGGCACGCGTATGCTTCACTGCTACGGTTCGGCCAATCGAGACGAGCGACACTATCCCGACCCGGATCGATTCGATGTCCGTCGAAACCCCGCCGATAACCTGGCATTCGGATTTGGCGTACACTCATGCATGGGCAAGTCGCTATCGAACTTGGAAGTTCATGCGGTACTGAAAGAATTAATTCGTCGGGTGGATCGCATCGAGCCTGCCGGTCAGCCGAAACGGCACGTAAGTAACCTCATTCGTAGCTTGCAGTCTTTTCCTGTTCGCGTTTACTCGCGCTAAGAACCGCTCCCGAGAGCGACGTTTAGGAACTTGAGGTTAGTGCCGAACATCGTCTATCAGAGGCTGGATGGATCCGGAACGACGCTCGACGTAGCTGTCGGCACGACGGTGATGCAAGCCGCATTGTCGGCTGGAATAAAGGGCATTATTGCCGAGTGCGGTGGCAACGCAATGTGCGCCACCTGCCACGTCTATGTCGATCCGGGCCGTCTTTTCGTTCTCCCTGAGATGCAGCCGCACGAGGACGAGATGCTGGAGTGCGTGGTTAGCCCCCGCGAGCCACAAAGCAGGTTGTCTTGCCAACTTGTTGTGACGGCAGAATTCGACGGTCTGGTCATCTCGATACCTGAGACGCAGACCTGATCGCGCATCTCCGCCCTCACGACGTCAAGGAGGCAGTCGTGATCGTCGGCACCGGCCAAGCCGGCTTCCAGACTGCTGTCTCGCTCCGGGAACATGGCTATGCCGGCTCCATTACGCTTGTCGGCGATGAGCCGCATCTCCCTTACCAACGGCCCCCTTTATCGAAATCGTACCTCATCGATGGCTCCGCGGTCGACGCGCTATCTCTGCGCCGTAAGCCCTTCTACGAGAGCAACGGGCTTCAACTTCGTGTCGGCGATCCGGCCATAGCGGTCAATCGTGCTGAACGCCGACTGATATTGAAGTCGGGCGCGAAACTCGATTACGATCAACTTGTTCTCGCGCTCGGGGCTAGACCGCGCTCATTGCCGATCTTCACCGCCAACCTCCGCGGAGTGCTTACGCTTCGCACGATTGCCGACGCGGATGAGCTGCGCCGCGAATTGGTGGCGCCGAAGAACATCCTCATCGTCGGTGGCGGCTTCATCGGCATGGAAATCGCGGCTGCGGCAGCGAGTACAGGTCATCGCGTCACCGTGATCGAGACGATGCATCGAGTGATGGCGCGCGTCGTTACGCCTGAGATCTCCGACTACGTTAGCAAGATGCACGCGTCCCGCGGTACGTCGATTCTAACGGATCGCTCCGCCGTCGTTCTGTATGGCGTCGACGGGCGCGTGTCTTCTGTCGAGCTCGACGATGGTATGGTGCTTCCTGCGGACGTCGTCCTCGTGGGAATCGGAGTGAAGCCGCATACGTCTCTTGCGGAAGATGCTGGCCTTCCGGTCGACAACGGCGTCATCGTCGACGAGGAACTAGTGACCATCGACCCCCGAATAAGCGCGATTGGCGATTGCGCGAACTTCCCGAGCGTCCATGCGCGAGGCCGCGCCAGGCTGGAGTCGGTTCAGAATGCCGTAGATCAAGGCAAGCACGTGGCAGCGCGTCTGGCGGGACGTGCTCGGAGACGCTATGCCGCGGTGCCGTGGTTTTGGACGCATCAATACGACATGGTAATCCAAACGGCAGGCATAGGGCACGCAGACGACAAGCGCGTGGTACACGGCGACCCGAAATCCGGTCATTTCTCGGTCTTGCAATTCCGCAACGACGCACTGACCTGCGTGGAGTCGGTCAATAGCGCCGTGGAGCACATGGCGGCTCGGAGGCTGCTCGCCGGCGACCTCGTGGGCCCGGAGGTGACCCAGGTCTTGCAGCCGGGCTTTTCCCTAAAGCAGTTTGCCAAGGATGCCCGCGCCGCGACGGTCGCGGGCTGAAGAACCCGTATGGCGATTTGCCCGCAAATCTGCGCCAAGCTCTCTCATCGATCCGTTTTCACCGAATTGTTTCGGGATCCGTTTCGTGCTCAGCATGCAAGAGTAACTACGACAATCACGCGTCCAAGGGAGGCGCCACCGTAACTACGTGGCAACATTCGGCCTGTTGTTCGGCTGCGCTCGAAATGCTCTCTCTCCTAAGTTCATCGGCCGATAGAACCGTGTTTTCAGGATCCACCCGACCTCTCAGAATTTAGGGGCGCCCGGAATGCGCCGCCGGGCAGTTCCCAATACCACCATGAGACCGCGCACATGATCGACTGTATTTGGCGAAGACGTGTATTACAGCAATACGCGGGTCTGGACGGATATTCTCATGATGGGCGTGGACGCGGCTTTCAAGAACAGTGGAGTTGTCCATGAGCACGGAAACCGCCGCCCGATCCGACGTTCCTGTGTCTGACGTCGATCCGTTTTCCTCGGAATCGTTGGCCGATCCGTATCCCTGGCATGCGATTGTGCGCGATTTAGGACCGGTTGTCCGGCTTGAGCGTTATGGCGCATGGGCGATGGCACGGCACGCCGAGGTCTATGCGGCGCTCGGTGACTTCCAGACCTATTGCTCGAGTGCGGGCGTCGGCTACGGCAACTGGCGCAAAGAGAAACCGTGGCGGCCGCCGAGCATTATCCTCGAAGCCGATCCGCCGATGCACGCGCGCCCACGCGCGGTGCTCGCGCGGGTGCTTTCGAGCGGGGCACTCCGCCGCATGCGCGAGACGTTCGAGCAAGCAGCGCACGTACTCGTCGAGCATTTGGCGGATCTCGGTCGCTTTGACGCCATTGCATATTGCGCGGAGGCCTTTCCGCTCGAGGTCTTTCCCGACGCGGTCGGGCTGACCGAAGCGGGCCGCGAGAATCTCTCGCCGTACGGAAATGCGGTGTTCAATGCGGTCGGCCCGCACAATGCCCTATTCGATTCAGCAAACGCCGACGCGGCCCGGGTAGGTCCATGGATTCTCGCCCAGTGCAGGCGCGAAGTTCTTGCTCCCGGCGGTCTCGGTTCGGACGTCTACGAATCGGTCGACAGCGGCGAGATCACCGCCGTGGAAGCGGCGCTGCTCGTGCGTTCGCTGTTATCGGCAGGCCTCGATACGACCATCGCCGGCATCGGCAACGCGCTGTATTGTCTTGCGTCGCAGCCGGAACAGTGGGCGATGCTGCACGCGAACCCGGCGTTAGCGCGCGCCGCCTTCGAGGAGACGCTAAGGGTCGAATCGCCGGTACAGCACTTTTTTCGCACGGCGACGCGCGACGTTTCAGTCGATGGCGTAACGGTTCGGGCCGATGAGAAAGTGCTGATGATTTATGCGGCCGCCAATCGCGATCCGCGTGCGTGGAACCACCCCGATCGTTTCGACCTTACGCGCAAGGTGTCGCGCAACGTGGCTTTTGGCGCCGGCATCCATTTCTGCGTCGGCGCGATGCTCGCACGTCTCGAAGCCGAGATTCTGCTCACCGCGATGGCGCGCCGATTCCGCTCGATCGAACCGGGAGGCGAACCCGTACGCATGCTCAACAACAGTTTGCGTGGTTTGCGTTCGCTCCCGCTTACGGTTACGGCGACGGTCTAACTACCGTTTGCGGCTCCGGGAACTTTGTAACGGGCATCCGAGCGCGACTTTTGCCGTTTGTCTCTTTCTCGAAAATCCAAGCCGGCGCCGTCAAGTCACGGTTTGGCCGACGTCCAACTTCTCGATCGCGCCTCGGCGGCCACCCAAAATGTACCACCCATGGCCAGTTGAAAATGTACCAGGGTTCGGTGGCCACTTGAAAATGTACCACCCCTAGCCGATCCCGGCCCGGGCACGCCGGCGGCGCGAAAGCGCCGTCATGAACGAGCTGAGCGTGACCGAAGAAGAGACGATTCGCGGCTTGCTCCAGTTGGGCTGGAGCGAGCGTCGTATCGCGCGCGAGACTGGCCATCATCGTGCGACGATTAAGCGACTTACGCGCGACGCGGCGGCGGGGACCGTGGACCCGAAAGCGGCCGCCGGCCCGGTGCGCGCCGACGCCGAAGGCAACGACTCGCGATCGCCCACCGCTGCCAAAGCGCCCACCGGCTGGGGCCGCAGCCGATGCGAAGCCCATCGGCCCTTCATCGCAGCCGAGGTTGCCAAAGGCCGTAACGCGGTGGCAATCTATCAAGACCTCGTAGAGCATCACGGTTACGACGGCGCATACAACGCGGTCAAGCGGTTCGTGCGTTCGTTGTGTCCGTGCTCGCCGAAGGTGAGCTGCCGTTTTGAAACGGCACCCGGCCAAGAGGCGCAGGTCGACTACGGCGAAGGCGCGCTGACCAAGCATCCGCAGACCGAGAAATATCGCAAACCGCGCCTATTCGTCATGTCGCTGGGTTGCAGCCGTCATGCGTTTCGCAAAACGGTTTGGAAGAGTTCCAAAGAAACGTGGTGCGAACTGCACGAGGCGGCCTTTGCGTATTTCGGCGCCGCGACTGCGACTATTCGACTCGACAATTTACGCGAAGGCGTCATCGACCCCGACATCTATGACCCCGAACTCAATGCGCTCTATGCCGATATGCTTCATCACTACAGTATCGTCGCGTTACCCTGCCGACCATACGCGCCCGATCTCAAAGGCAAAGTTGAATCGGCCGTTGGTTACACACAGCGCACCGCTCTTGCCGGTCGCCGTTTTGAGAGCATCGAGGAGCACAACGCTTTTCTGCTTCGCTGGAACGAACGTTGGGCGGCGACGCGGATTCATGGTACAACCAAACGCCAAGTGCGCGAGATGTTCGAGGAAGAGCGCCCGTTCCTTCGGCCGTTACCCTCGACGCGCTTCGAGTATTACCGCACGCTCGAGCGCCGCGCGCATCTTGATGGGCATATCGAGGTCGACGGCGCGTACTACTCGGTTCCGCCGCGCTACGTTGGCACAATGGTCATCGTACGTGTCGGGCGGTTGTGGTTACGCATCCTCGATCCGATTCGGCACGAATGCATCCGCGAACATACGATCGCGACGACCAAAGGGGCCCGTCGCACGGCCGACGAGGACCGGCCGAAGCAAACGCCTCCGTTGGTCCACAAACTCGTGGAGCGCATTGCGGCCGCCGGCCCGTCCTGCGGCGCCTTCGCGCGCGCCAACGAGGCCGAACGCGGTGCGTTGGCATTGCGGACGCTCTTTGGGTTACTCGACCTCCTTCGTAAACACGCCGTCGGCGATGTTGAGCGCGCCTGTGCGCTCGCATTAAGCGCCGGCACGACGCGACTGCGTTTCGTACGCACCTTTCTTGCCGCCGAGGCTGCAGCACCGCTGATCGATCAGCATCGAATCATCGCGCCGATCACGACCTACAACACCCACTTCGCAACGCTCACGCAAGGAGAACTTCCCCTTGACGAACGATGAACTCGACCGCGCACTACGGTCCTTACGCCTTAGCGGCATGGCAAACGTACTTACCGTTCGCTCACAACAAGCCACCGCCGAACGATTGGGCCCAATCGATTTCCTCGGCTTGCTCGTACACGACGAGTTGCAGCGGCGACGCGATCGACTCATCGAGCGACGAAGTAAAGAAGCCGGATTCCGCGACATCAAGACACTCGACACGTTCAACTGGAGTTTCAATGCAATTGATCGGGCACAGATCTACGAACTCGCTACGGCGCGCTTTATCGAACAACACGATGATGTTCTGATGTTGGGAAATGCCGGCGTCGGTAAGAGTCATCTTGCACAAGCGATCGGGATGTCAGCGATTCACGCCGGTTTCCGCGTGCTCTATCGCGAGGCGCACCACCTCTTTGAGGAACTTGTTCTCGCGGCGGCACTCGGCGAGCGAGCAGCGCTCATCAGCAGACTAACCGACGTACCGCTCTTGATTATCGACGACTTGGGAATGCGCAAGTTACCGGCGAGCGCCGCTGAAGACTTACTCGAAGTCATCATGCGCCGCTACGAACGCGCCTCAACGATCGTTACTTCAAACCGTCCGCTCGAAGACTGGCCAAAACTCTTCGGCGATACACCCGCGGTCACGGCCTTTCTCGATCGGCTCATGCACCACGGCCACCTCATCGAGATGCGCGGCAAGAGCTACCGGCTGTACGAGTCCAGCCTCACCGCCCGACAACGGAAGGCCAAAACACCAGCGTAGAGGTACCATCCCTCGAAAGATCACTCTGCACGGGCTGGTACATTTTGAAGTGGCCACAACCGGTACAGTTTGAAGTGGCCGCCGAGGCGAGCAGCGCCAGGGAGAGCGACACGTCATCGGTTCGCCTGGTTCGAAGTATCGGGATCATTGGTTACGCGGAGTCGCGAGGATTAACGGCAAGCGGTATGCACGCCTTGCGAACTCATACGGCTTTGATCGAGACATTACATGCGTCCCATGGATCGACGTCCTTGCCGATCATATCGGTCGGCAGGTCACCATCGAGTGGGTGAAAGACTCAACCTCCTTTCGGGTCAGCGATCGCGACTTGGCCGACGAGGACAGGCAAGTCGATGCGCAGCGTGCTCGGGGCGACCCGCTGCTCGGAGTCGAACACGATCGCGGCGAGTTCGATCTTAGCGGTCGATAACTTACGGCGATTTGCGATGGCGATACGCCGGGAGCACGTCGCCGAATGCCCGGAAACACGCGCGCCGAGGCGCGAGGCGCTCTGCAGAGGTCATAATGTACCCGAGTTCGGTGTTGCCCAGCGACATTGCAGCAGCGTGGCCAAGGTGCATTCGGCGTTCCCGCAACTTCGCGCCGATCGCAATTCCTCGCGTCGCGATCCGCGAGAGTTGTTCGTGTACATCCGTCGTGACGTCTTGAGGCCGAGTCGAAACGGTACGTGTGCGCCAACGATGTCTAAGCGAGATCCCACGAGAGACGAATAGACCCGGGCACTTGGAAGGTAAGACGTTCCTTTTTCCCTGCGCTGTACGCGGCAGGGCGAAACCGATGGGCCTCAGCGAATCGCCCGCGCGCTACCGATTGTTCCACGGCCTACGAAGTCACGGCGGGTCGCCGAAGCTTTTCAGGATCCCAAACTTGCGATATCGAAGCACGTTCCGTGGCAAACATTCAAACCGTCGAAAGCGAGATCGCCGCTTTCGAGCAATTCAAGGTTCAGATTCGTCATGGCCTCGGAGGTCGAGATGTGCGCGGCGATCGCAGAAAAGTCCCAGGGTACAGCGGCCGGTACAAGCGCATTGCGAGAAATGGATTCAGCGTCGCTGATTGGATCAAGAAACGATTCGCGAAGCACTATCCAGGCTTTAAGGTGACTGTTCTTCAACCGGATGGAAAAGCGGCACACGGGCGGATGAAGCTGCGGGCGCTACGACAACAGTATCTCAGACATACGAGCTGAAACGTCGTGAATAAGCGAGACGAAAGCACGTAGGGTATTGGAGCGGGCCGGCTCGTGTGAGTTCTTTTGCTTTATGACGCGCCCCGACGCGGCGCTACGTCACCCATGTAAACCGCCTCAAGGTCGCGAATGGCTAGCCACAGTCGGGCGCGGGCCATAAGCGCGCGCGCCCGAAGCTCGATTCGGGCGAGATTATCGGCCCTGCAATCGTCGGACGCAGCCTCGGCTGCGGCTACCGCATCTTTTGCGGCGAAGGACTTCAGTGAGCTCATCGTCGATGTCCGCGACGTTCAACGGCGTTTTCGGATTTGCAAGAGTGCTGTGCCTCAGAATGAGCGTGTTTTGCGTCCGTTCGTAACGAGGACGCGCTTCGTCATGCACGCAGGGTACTGCAATAAGAGCCCCGTGCCTGCGGGGCCGTTTAGAGTTTCCGCGCATGCTAAGGTACCGTGGCTGAGACTTGTGACTCTAATTGGGAGCTCTCATCCGTTCCTGCGAGGTATCGTGTTGCCGAAATCGAGAGCGCGTACCTCGGTGCTGCAGTACGATTCATCATCACCCGACGTGCCGTTGTACCAGGGGAAATCGCCTTCAAATATCCCGAGACGGACGACAGCGTCGTTCACGGTTGTCAGCGTCTGATTGAACCAGGGCTAGCGCGTCGCGACCTCGCGCGGGATGTCCACTAGGGTTAGCTTGCCGTACTTGTCGTCGTCGCCGTTCGGAATCCGATCATCTCCAAATCGCTCATCATGAGTCCTCTTCACCTGACGGCTCCACGTACGGCTTGCCTCTCGGGAGCAGAAACGAAGTGCCCAGCGATCCGGCGCGTACGCTTACCCAGGATACGTCGGCCAAGCAAATTATGGAGCCTCGACCTCAAAGCTCTTTCTCCACTGACAGGACTGGTATTGTGCTTTTCCGCGATCTCGCGACCGCTCTGGTTAACCGGTGACCGCTAAGAACCGGGTCCCAAAAGCCGCGGGCTCTACCAGCGGTCCGCTCCCATCCTTCGTCCATCGTTTCAGCCAGGGGGGATGTTGGGGCTATCCGGATCCACCGGATCTTGCGGATCGATGCCGGTCTTCATGCGCGCGGTCGAGCCTCCGGCTGGACGCCCCGCATCGTCCTCTCCTAGATCGACGCTGCCAGGCTCGGTCTGGCTCTTGGCTATGTCTTCGCCCCGCCTACCAGTGCTCTCGCCGGTACCCGGGGGCGGGAAACGATCATCTTTCATAATGCTCCTCCCGATACATACCTTACCCGTCCGATGCTGACGCTGAACCGGGACCTCCGCTCGCTTCGAAACCTTGCCACCTCCCCGTTCATTCTCGAGTCGCGCTGCGTCGAGCCCGGCCTCGATAAGCGCTTCGCGCGTTCTACGGCAACCGCACCGAGCTACTTCGCACCCAGTTCCGCTATGTCGCGGCGCGCCGTAGCGGCAACGGTCGCACGACAGCAGAGAATCCAACGTCAACCAAAGACTTTGCTGCTAGCGCCGTCTTGCGAGAATTGGGCTTCCGCTACCCGCTTCAAGCCGATTGCAAGAGCGATCCCGTCGCGTCTCGCGTCGACGACGCGTAGCGCCTTGTCGAGGCCGCATATCGAAGATGCGCCGCGCCCGCGCCGTCGACCACAACGACGAGATTGCCTTCGAGCTCTTTGTTGCGGTTGACCGGCACGGAGAGAGCGCTGCTGTCCAAGTAGCTGCAATCCTCGAAGCTGACGACGACGGCCTTCTCAACGTCGAACACGGCGATCGCCTGATCGAGGATATGCGCGTTCGCGATATCGACGTCGCCGACGACGGAAATGATGGGCATGTCGTCAGCGTTGTCGAGCCGGATGAAGTTGTCGCTCACGCTATATTTTCCAAAGCGGAAACCGTGCCCGCTCGGCGCTGGAAGAAACGAAACCTCGACATAAGGACTCCTCACCAGGCCTTCCAGCGACGCACGTTAGTAGCGCGAGCTGTACTGGAAGTTCCACGACTTCCTACCGTCATGAGAAGTTGGTAAGCGCAACCAGTAGACATGGACGACGCTTGCTTTGGGGCAGCGAGAGCCTCGTAACTTCCATTCCGCTGCATACCGTCCAAAGCGCCGTTTACGACGCCGACGAGTCCGGTATCGCTCCGGCTGAAGCCAATTCCTAAAGGCTGCGGATCATCAGGAATCTGCCCGAGAATGCGCAGTCCCGGTGTCTCTCGTACAAACCAGGCCGCCACAGGAAAGACCTTCATCACAGCATCGACATGGCCGGCAGCGAGGTCGACGATGGCATCACCGATCCGCGAAAACGGATAGACCCTAACCGTTCCGATCTTGCCAGCCTGCTGCATCGCAATCGCCGCGTCGTAATCCGTCGTCGCGGCCTGCACACCGACAGTCGCGCCTTTCAGATCAGCCATAGTACTCGCCGGCGATCTCGCGGTAGAGACCAGCAGGGATGGCGTCGTCGTGAGGTACGGAATCGACCAAGCGAGTAATCTTTGGCGGCTCGGTGTGATGGTGATGCCGCCCATGATACAGTCGAAGCGATTTGCTGCATCTCGGTGAGGATGACTCGCCACGCGTATTCACAAATTCGGAACGTAGACCGAGCCGTTGGCTTACCTCTTTCATGAGGTCGACCTCAAAGCCAACTCTCTCCTCACCAGATACAAACTCAAACGGTGGGTTCTCGAAATACGTTCCGATTCGGAGGAAACCAGGCTTTAACATGCGAGCTACCTGGAACGGCCGACGCGTATTGCGGGTATGCTGACGACTGCCGCACCACCGCGTGCAGTCACGCTACGCGCGAGACGCGGCGACCTTCCATTAGCGCTTGGACGGCTTTAGCGTTGCCGGCTCCTTCCCTGCGATCTCAGCTTTTGTCGCACGACTCGTCGGGACGAAGCCACCATCCGTCGACGTCCGCAGCGAACTCGCGACCGAGGGCTTGGCATCCGGCAGCTCCGGCTCGCGGCCACCCGCGTGCGGTTCGCTGATCTCGTAATTCCACAATCCCTGGGCCTGTACCATTTCGAATCCGGGGCTGCTCTTCTCGCCGTTCGTCGATTCATCGAAGTACATGTGCGTGAACTTTTCATTGGGCGCGACGTTCGACGATGGGAAGTTCGCTTCGATCGCCGCTAGCGCCGACTCGAACATCTTTTGATGAGCGACTTCTCGCGTCATCAGAAACATCAGCGCATCTTTGGCCCCAGCATCCGGACACAACTTGATGAGACGATCGTAGACGACCTTGGCCCGAGCTTCGGCGGCGATATTCGAGCGCAAATCCGATAACGGGTGACCGATGGTATCGATATACGCGGCGGTCCAAGGCGCCCCCATCGAGTCCGTCAAGCGTAGCCCGGCACCACCCGCCAGCAGAGGTTGCGCCGAATTCCAAGCGAGCTCTTCGTACTTCTCGTGCTTGCCGTCGACGAGCTCACCGAGATAGGATCCATCGGCTTCGTCGATCATCGCGCTCTTGGTGCCTTTGAGCAAGCCCGTGATGATCTGACCGATCATCTCGAGGTGCGAGAGCTCCTCGGTACCGATGTCGTGCAATAAGTCGCGACGGGCGCCGTCGCTCTCCGCCCAACCCTGCGTCAAGTAACGCATGGAGGCAGCGAGTTCCCATTGGGACCTCCGAACTGCTCCAAGCACATCTTCGCAAAGGCCGGATTCGGTGAGCCGACGTGGACCGTATACTGCAGTTTCTTATTGTGGATGAACATTGCGTGTGGCTCCTCTTCGTATTCATCGTTGCGAGCGCCGACCTTCGGCTTGTCGAGTAGGCGACTGCAGCTAACGTTGTCAAAACCGGCGCGAGTCAAACAGTAATCAAAGAGTTTGCACGAACAGGTCCGATGGAAACCGGGAAGTACGGTCTATAGCCGTAGAATCCGCCGTAGTAGTATGGGGCCGGATAATAGACCGGCACCGGATAGTAGGCGGGTGCCGCATTGTAGACCGGCGGGGCGTACGGCAGCGCCGCGGGCTGCCGAACGCGCGACGAATCGCCGGCGGTCGAGATGCGCGTGGCGCTGAATGTGGGACGGCCGCTGACCCGACGATGGTCACGCGCACCGGGTTCGACCAGCGCACCGTTGGAGAGCACCGCCGTGCTTTCGGTTAGCGTGACGTCGTCCGTGTAGCCGCGGTCGTCCGAGACGTAAAGACGGTTCGCGTCCCGGACCGAAGCGATGGTGCCGGTGATCGTCTCGCCCCGCGCTGCGTAGCTCGGCTGAGCGTTCGCGGCGGCGGGCGCCGTACACAAAGCGAGACCGGCGGCGAAAGGAACGGAAAAGGCGGTTCTCATGATGTCCGCGATTTCGTGTGATGCCTGCCTTGCTCCGCAAGGTCCGAGAGTCGCGCTCAACCATGGACGGCGGCATGGTTCCGCACTGCTCCGGGCGCCAGGTCAGGCGGCCTTGCCGGTCGCCGCGGAGTTGACCGCGGATTCCGCGATCTGCGTGAGCAGCGCATCCGTCTTCGACTCTTGCGCAAGGGTTTCTTGAAGCAGCTCAGCCGCAGGATCTAAGCCGAGTTGCTTGGCCCAGGCGATCAACGTTCCGTAGCGCGAGATCTCGTAATGCTCCACGGCTTGGGCTCCCGCGAGCAGACCCGCATCAAGCGCGGGACTGTCGCCGAAGTCTTCCATGACTTCCTTGCCCTCCTCGAGGATGCCGTCGATCGCGTCGCACGTCTTGCCTCGCGCCGGCTTTCCGATCATCTCGAAGATCTGCTCGATGCGATCGACTTGACCTTCGGTCTCATCGCGGTGGGTCAGGAATGCCTCCTTGAGCTGCTGGGAGTTCGCCGCCTTCGCCATCCGCGGAAGTGATCTGAGGATCTTCTTCTCCGCGTAGTACATGTCTCTCAGCGTCTCATAAAAGAGGTCGTTAAGGGTTTTCGCCATGGTGAGGCTCCTTCCGAAATAGAAACACGTTGGGGTGCAGTGATCCGAGCCTACAGTGCGTCATTGGTTGCCTTGCTCGCCTTAATACGGAGAACGCGAGGGTGCAACGCTGTTATACCCGCGCTGCGCGAAGGAAATCCAGCTCGTTCCCGTCGCTGGTCTGTTCAAATGCGAACGTCCTGGTTGGAAACCGTCGAGTAATCAAATGCCTTTCGCAACTGCAAGCTGCTCGAATAGGGCGTCGGCATGCATCGCCCTCGATGCGCGAAAGGCGGATCGTTCGATGATGGTATTGCCGGGTCAGGGAACTCGCGCAACGCAAGTCGGGAACGGCGATTCGTATTGCGGCGTCATACGCCGATGCGGCGCAGAACGAATCGCGCAGCTAAGCAACTCTCCCGCCAAGCGGGCATTGATCACGTAACGGTAATGAGAGTGATGCGTCGTTCAGCCGTTCTGCGTTCTTTGGGCGGAGTCGCCTGCGCATTCGCGATTGCTGGGTGCTCGAATTCGAGCGGGCCAAATCTGCAAGCATCTTCCGGACAGCACGCCCTGAGTGGACAGGACCGGAACTTTCTCGTGTTTGCGCAACAATCGAGCCTTGCCGAAATCTCGGCAGCCAACGTGGCCCTCAAGCAATCGCAGAATTCTGCGATTGCGGCTCCGATCACCGCCGCGACGCCTGGATTTGCGCCCGTCATGGTTCGGGATCATACGAATGCCATCAATCAAGAGACGCCGATCGCGCAGAAGTACGGGGTAGCCCTGCCGGGGACGCCGCTGCCGGCTGCCGCTCAATCGCTCGCGCAGTATGCGAATCTTACCGGTACGCCGTTCGACACCGCGTACGCAGCCGACCAAGTCAAGAGCCACGAAATGACGATCGCGCAGTTCAACCAGGAGATCTCCAGCGGCAGCGCGTCCAACGTCGTTTGCGTTCGCACAGACGACGCTTCCCATCCTGAACATGCACCTGCAGATGGCGCAAAACTCCAACAATCTTTGCCCTGAGTCAACTGTATAGAAGTCGCACAGCAGGCTGCTATTCGCTGATGGCGGACGTAACGAGGCTAAAGCTCGGGATGACAAGCGTTGGTGTGTAAACCTACGTCAGTGTACTTGTTCGCCGTAACGCGTCTGGTGGCACGTTCACCACTATCCCGCGTGCGGAAATGACGGTCGACATACTGCGCAGCTGCTGCGCTTTGAAGAAAGCTTCCCGCGTGGTTGTGACGATACGAAAACGGTCGCGCAACTTGGAAATGTTGAAGACGCGTTCGATTGGCTCTCCGTCGGAACGATGATCACGAGCCGGTCTTTCGAGGCGTTCTGCCGACGCACGAGCGCGCGCAGCGCAGAACAATCAAGGAACTCACATCGAGCAGGGACGCGATGGTGATGCCGCCGGTTTACCGCGAGTGCGAGGGCGTCCTCGATGGGCGCGATGTTGGCCATGTCGAGCTCGCCGGGCAGCGTAACAACGGCAAACCCGTTCGCCTGCTCAAGCGCGATCATCTTCCGTCCACGTCGCCACCTGATAGAGGGCACGTATCTCGGTTGTGGCGGCCGCAATCGCATCGTCGATTACGCCTTGAAGATTCTGCGGACATCCGCATTCGCAAGCTCCGCATCCCACGGCTGCGTGCAAGGGAGCGCCATGTCCGCAAGATTCGCATTGTACCAGATTTTCCACCAACGTCTCCTTGGCTGCCGTCTTCGATGGCTGCCCAAGTCACCAGCGTCCCGTTGGATCGACGATGGTGGTTGCACGTTCCTAGTACAACCTACCGTAGCCGATGATCCGCCGCCGAACGCCAAGTCACGACCCGACCCGAGCCACGCTTGCGACTCGAGTCGGATCACCGGCGCGCCGGCGCTAGTTCAGCGCGGATCGGCCGAATCGGTACAGCTTCATCCAGGTCTGGATGACCTCGGCAGAATCGCTCAGCACGATCGAGCGCCGTATGTTGCGCAGCGCGGAGCGAGTCGCCGTCGACGCGAACGCGTCGCCCATCCTGGCAGCCATCTACGTGACCGCGATGCGCTTGGGTTGCGTCTCGGGTTGGCGCTCGAGCGTAATGATGAGCATGCCGTCCGCGACGCGCGCGCATATGCGATCCGTGTCGACGTCTTCTGGGACGGTGAAGGACGGCGAGAACGTTCGCCGATCGCTTTTGCCGTTGACGTACAGCACGTCGTCCTTGTAGGAAACGTCGATCTGGTCCGACCGGTAGCCGGGCACTGGCACTTCGACTTCGTATCCCGTCTCCGTTTTTGAGACATCGTAATCGAAGGCCCAATTCGAACGAAGCGTATGGAAAGGGTCGAATCCGAAGAGATCTTGGAATTGCGTCCAAGGAACGGCGCGTCCCTCGCTCTGATTGAGCCCACCGTTCGTCCGCGCCAGAGAGTTCGTCATGTGCGCTTCCTTTCAAGCCATAAAGAACTCCGCGAGCATTATTTTACCCATCTTGGCGCTCTCGTCAAGAGAGTGCCAGGAAAGGGCGTGAGGAGCCGCGCCGTTTCGAGTCGGTATATCCTGGCAACGAGTTCGGCCATGAGCTTACCCAGCGTCATCTTGCCGACAGCCGCGGCGCTAACACTCGGCATCTGCCTCTTGCTCGGCGCACCGGTTCTCGCCCAGCAAGCGCCGTCGGGCGGTCTTCCGACGGCACCCGCCGCAGACCGCGCGAGCCAAGGCGGATTGTCGCAAGCACCTGCCTCGCTTCCGGGCGGTCCCAACGGCGCATCGCCGCTCGAACCCTACCTCGTCACCTGGCTCCTGCCGATCTCCGGGCTCATCTCGGTGTTCATCGGAATCTACGCCGACCGGCGCATCCGGGATCCGTACCGCCGCCTAGGGGCAGGCCGGCCTGAGCCAGCGCGGCGCGCGTCGTCGGAGCGCGCGCCGCGCATCCCGCGTTAGAGTTCCCCGTTAACCGCCCCGATCGCGACGCCGTCGTGCCCCTTTGGCGTGACGCCCGTTCCGAATAGACGTGGATCGTCGGGGGCGAACACCGGCCCGGGTCCGAGGGGCTCCGGCTGCTTCAAATACTCGAACGCGTGGCCCGAGCCGTCCGGCGCCTGGCCCGTCGCCCATTCCCCTTCGCTCGCTGCGGTCGCGTCGGAGGGGCCCCAGAACTGGTACGCGTACTTTCCTCGCCCTCGCCCTCGCCCTCGAAATACGGGAATTCGACGGGAACTATGACGCCGCGCTCCTCGGCCTTCTCGAGCTCCTTGACCGCCGCGAGCCAATGCAGCTGATGCTCGTAGTCGCGCTCGATCATGAATGCCAGCCTGTCCTTGACACGCGGTCGTCGGTCATGTTGTACACGCGGCACGCCTGCAAGCGTCACTGGGATTCTTTTGTGAGATTGTCGCGGAAGTCCGCGAGCAGATTACCGCTCGCGACGACGAACGCGCCACTCCACGGCGATCCCGACGATCCGCGACCTTCGGGCCGCCGCCCGCGGCGATCGCCATGGGTGGCATCATCGAAGCGAGCTCCACGTCGCCTCGCCCGAGTTCTCGCCACCCATGATGGCGCCGACGAGCGGGTTGCTGCCTCTTTGTCCTGCAGCGGGGCCTTGTCCATGAGCTGCGTAATCAAGGTGAGTATCTCGACGTGTCCGATCTCTTCCGTCCCGATCTCGATCAGTATGTCGCGGTATTTGGGGCGCCCTTGCACGTGAAGCCCTCCATGAACTACTGCATCATCACAGATACCTCGCCGTAATGACTGCCGAGCAGTTCTTGGCAGAGCACGGCGAGGTGGGCGTCGGGTTTCTCCGGCGGCGTGTAGTACTGGAGCCGCTTGGTGTGGCGGAACATGGATCCTCCTAAGACGATAGTGCATCGCGCTTCGCACGTGCGCGGAAGCTGACGATTAGACGCCGTGCCCGCACTGCGCCTGCGGCGCGACGACGGGCAGCGTCTCGTGGGTGGATGAGCCGATTCCCGACGGCGGCGGATACCAAGGTTCGCCAAAGTTTCTCGCTGAGTATCCTGCTTGGATTCCAGCGTCGAGACATTGACGATGAACGGTGACGGTCCGATCATCGTCCAAGCAGATGGTCCGCGATGATCCCACCAACGCGCTCGATCACGTCGTCGTCGATTTGGGGCTCCCCAAAACTCTGTCGCACCGTTCCGGTCGACAACCGTAGGACCACGAGAAGTCGCTTTCGCTCGATCATCGTGACTTCGGCACTGCGACTTCGTTCGGGTTGCTTTAGACGCCAAGTCGCACTGTTATGAAGAATCTTGGGGACGTCCGCAGCGACCGTCCTGCGGACGATGTTATCGACCTTCTCCGCGAGTTCAGTGATGATCATGGCGACCTATTCGCCACTATCGCTGCCGACTACGAAAGCCCAGCCTTAGCCGCCCGTACAACCGTTATTGGACGTCAAGAAGCGACAGAGCCCTTTTCCGAGGACTGTCTGCGATCACGTTCGAGTTTGATCAGGATGCGCTCAAGAATGCGTACCTGTGCCCTTCTCTCACCGACGCCTACGTGGAGATTCGCAAGATCCTCATCGACGAAAGACGAGACTCGGCTCCCCGGCCAAGCGAGTCTCTTTGGGTGGGACGGGCGCCGCGTTTAGGTGACCGTCACTAGAGCCGTGGCCTGTACGCCGCCGGCACCCGCGATAAGGACCGCACAAACGCCGATGCCTGTCGAGGTGAGGTTGACGACGTTTCCGGTAACGGTCGCATTCACGATTCCGGGGCACC
>JAABUX010000825.1_pt1 | contig 50117 bp, 49 predicted proteins | sample 5561851 | NCBI WGS metagenome assembly JAABUX01 (sample SAMN10711883, study PRJNA513361) | rock metagenome | isolation source: Antarctica rocks | place: Antarctica: Victoria Land, Richard Nunatak red sandstone | collected 2016-01-03 | reverse complement strand
GACGAGCGGCTCACGCGGCGTTGGCCAGTCCGATGACGGGCTTGCGGGAGCAGGCCGTAGCCTTACCCCGGCTCGTGGTGCTCAACCTGCACGAGTAGCCTACCCACACCGAATAGCGAGGAGCCAAAAATATGCTAAGGGCGAGCAGGCACCATCCCGAGAGCAGGCCAGATCGTCTTCTAGCAACAATCAAAACAGTTCCTCCTGTCCAGAACAGCAGGGCGGATGCCGCCCAACTGATCAAAAATGGCTGAACAAGTGGCTCTCTGATCCTAATGCGGTTTTCACCAGCATTGCGGCGATCTGTTCCATATTCGGGCTTATAATTCTCGCTTTTCAAACTCGCGCCATCCGAGAATCCGTGGAGGTCACTCGGCTGGCTGTAGTCAACGCGGACCGTCCTTACATAGTCTTCACCAACCCAGCCATCAGAGTTGAGCAATCTGAAAGGGACGCTGACTGCGTCATGTGGACAGTGACGATCACGCTGGAAAACTTCGGTAGAACTCCTGCTTTTTTGCACAAGGTCGCCTTTAATGGGCCATACACGGATCTGGACTCTTCCCCGGATCAAGACGGATACAGCTTTTATAGCGTCCATATCTTGCTGGCCGCTCGGGAGAGCGGGGCTTCTGAAGGCACTCAGAAGGAGTACAGGTTTACCGAATCCCTGTTTGGGTCTCCAAACAAAATCGCTAACCATTTGTATGGCCGCACTGGGTACTTCGCCACATACGTCGAATATACGGACGTGTTCGGAATACGACGAAAGACCGGAAGTGCCTTCAAGTTTGAGCGTAACTCCAGAGTGACCATAACCGGTGGCCGGACCTACAACTATGACGCAGAGATAGAAGGAGACGATACCTAGCGTGCGACCTATACACCGCAGCCCTATCGCAAAACCTTTTGTGATCACAACGCCGCGCCCTGCATCGGCCCGATCGCTTCGGGCTCGCAAGGGAATGTGGCTCTGGCCGCTCCCGGATGCCGCCCCGCCGTGGTGGCGGCTGCTACATAATACCGAGGATCAGGCAGATGGCGGTCGATCCGCGCTTCGAGCGGCAAGGCTTCGGCAAGCTGCTGCTGCATCACGGCGAGGCGACGCTGCTGCACCTTCGGGCGGTCATGATCGCGCTGGCGGCACGTGAACACGTCGTCGGGTTCTACGGGAAGTTCGGCTACGTCGCCCGCGGCGAGCCCTTCATCGAGGTCACCATCCCGCACCTGCTGATGGTGAAGCAGCTGCACGCACGACCGGCCTGTTGACCTTGCCGCTGCGACCGCTCGTACTGGACCTGAGTCTTTGACCTGGAACCCGCCATGCACCCCAGATACGCCGTGCTGCTTGCCCTTCTGTTCCCGCTATCGGCACGGGCGACCATGCCGACGCCGGGCATGCAGGAGCCGCCGGCCTTCCTGTCGGCGGTCGAGGGCAGGCAGGCGTTGGACTGGGTCAGGGCGCAGAATGTCAGGACCTTCGGCGTGCTGGAGCGCGACCGGCGCTACGACGGCTTTTACACGGATGCGCTGGCCATCGCGCAGTCGCACGACCGCATCCCGACTCCGCGCATGATCGGCGGCGAGGTCTACAACTTCTGGCAGGACGCGCAGCACCGGCGCGGCATCTGGCGCCGCGCCGACCTCGCCTCCTATCGCACGGCGTCGCCGCGCTGGCACACGGTGATCGACCTCGACGCACTGTCGGCGGCCGAGCACGCCAACTGGGTCTGGAAAGGTGTGGAATGCGAGGAGCCGGTCGAGCGGCGCTGCCTGGTGATGGTGTCGGATGCCGGCGAGGACGCCACCACCGCGCGTGAGCTCGATCTGCCGTCCGGCAGGTTCGTCGCGGACGGCTTCGTGCTGCCGCACTCCAAGCAGGAGATCGCCTGGGAGGATCCGGACACGCTGCTGGTGGCGCGCGACTGGGGACCCGATCGCGGCGCCGGCAGTCTGACCGCCTCAGGCTATCCGTTCATCGTCAAGCGGCTGCATCGCGGGCAGGCGCTGGATCAGGCGACGGAGGTCGCACGCGGCGTGTCCGCCGACGTGTCCGACCAGCCGCAGGTGATGGTGGATGGCAACGGGCATCGCGCCACGCTGATCCTTCGCGGCGTCAGCTTCTTCGCCAACCAGTATGACCTGGTGACCCCGCATGGGCTGGTGCGGCTGACCTTGCCGCCCAAGGCGAGGGTGGTGGCGCTGGTCGCGAACCGGCTGGTGGCGAAGCTCGATCAGGACTGGCAGCCGGTCGTGGGACCGGCGATGGCTGCCGGCACCCTGGTGGCGCTTGACCTCGCGCATCCGGATGCGGCGCCGCAACTGGTATTCGCGCCTGCCTCCCGCCAGTCGGTCGAGGCGGAGGAGGTCGCCGGCACGCGCGGCCACCTGGTGGCTGCGGTCTACGACAACGTGCGCGGCCAGGGCTGGGTGTTCAGTCCCACCGCCGGCGGCTGGACCGCGCAGCACTTGCCGCTGCCGGACAACGTCTCGGTGAGCGTGGTCGATGCCGGCCCGCACGACGACCGCGCGTTCCTGCAGGTGACCGGTTTCCTCACCCCGACCGAGCTCTGGCTGGCCGACGCCGGCACCGGCGACGCCACCCAGGTGAAGGCGCTGCCGGCGCAGTTCGCGGTGTCCGGCCTGATGGTCGAGCAACTCCAGGCGACCTCGAAGGATGGCACCAAGATCCCGTATTTCCTGGTGCACCGGCGCGACCTGAAGCGCGACGGCTCCAATCCATCCGAGCTGACCGCCTATGGCGGCTTCGGCGTGTCGAGCACGCCGCTCTATTCCGGCGCCATCGGCCGGCTCTGGCTGGCCCGCGGCGGCGTCTACGCGCTCGCCAACATACGCGGCGGCGGCGAGTTCGGGCCGGCCTGGCACGAGGCCGGACGCAAGACGCAGCGCCAGCGCGTGTTCGACGACTTCGCCGCCGTGGGCCGCGATCTGGTGGCGCGCGGCATCACCTCGCCGCGCCGGCTGGGCATACGCGGGCGCTCCAACGGCGGGCTGCTGATGGGCGTGGAGTTCACCCAGCATCCGGAGCTCTGGCGCGCGGTGATCATCGGCGTGCCGCTGCTCGATATGCTGCATTTCGAGACGATGGCGGCCGGCGCCTCCTGGGTCGACGAGTACGGCAGCGTCTCGAAGCTCGGCGAGCGCGCCTTCCTCGCGCGGATCTCCCCGCTGCAGAACCTGCGCGCCGGCGTGCGCTACCCGGAGCCGTTCCTGTTCACCTCGACCAAGGACGACCGTGTCGGCCCGGTGCATGCGCGCCGATTCGCCTGGCGGATGGGGCAGCTCGGCCTGCCATTCCTCTATTATGAGGACACCGAGGGCGGCCATGCTGGCACCGCCAACCTCGCCGAGGTCGCGCACGAACAGGCCTTGGAGACGACCTATCTGACTCGCCGGTTGATGGACTAGGTTGGACCGGTCGGCGCCGGTACCGGGTCGGAACGTTTTTTCCACGGCGTGCCGGTTCGCGGTGAACACGGCGTCGTCCACGACGTTGAAGGCAGGTGACGGCAACAACGATGCACCGCCTTGACCGACACCATGCGCCTATCGAACGGTCCCGCCGGACGGGCCTGAACTCCTGGATGGATCATGTCCAAGAACACCTTCCCACAGGCTGCCCTGCCACGGGCCCGGGTTCCCGCCGCCGAGGCTCCCAAGCCCGAGAAGATGCATGGCCTCGCCGTCGGCGTCGTCATCATCGTCGGCCTTTATCTCGGTCGGGAGGTCCTGATCCCGATCACGCTGGCGGTGCTGCTCAGCTTCCTGCTGGCGCCGCTGGTGGGGCTGCTGCAGCGTATCCGCCTGCCGAAGGTCCCGGCGGTGCTGTTGTCGGTGGTGGCCGCCCTCGGCGTCATCCTCATGCTGGGCGGCATCATCGGCACCCAGCTCGCCTCCCTGGCGCAGGACCTGCCGCGCTACCAGAGCACGATCCAGCACAAGGTGTCCTCGGTCAGCGGCTACACCACCAGCCACATGGACCAGCTGATCGCCCGGTTCGGACGCGAGGTTCACAGCACCAGCCCGGCCAGCACGGCTCCGACCGCAGCGGCGTCCGGTGAGCAGAAGCCTGTGACGGTGGTGGTGCAGGAGCCGGCACCCTCGCCGCTGCACCTGTTGCAGCAGGTGCTGGGGCCGGTGCTGAGCCCGCTCGAGACGATCGGCATCGTCTTCATCGTCGCGATCTTCATCCTGCTGCAGCGTGAGGACCTCCGTGACCGCCTGATCCGCCTGTTCGGCTCGAACGACCTGCTGCGCACCACCGCGGCGATCAACGACGGCGGCAGCCGGCTGGCGCGCTACTTCCTGACCCAGCTCGGCATCAACGCCTCCTTCGGCCTGCTGGTCGGCATCGGCCTGTCGATCATCGGCGTGCCCAGTCCGATCCTGTGGGGCGTGCTCGGCGCCCTGCTGCGCTTCGTCCCCTATGTCGGCTCGCTGATCGCGGCCGTGCTGCCGGTAGCCCTGGCAGCCGCGGTCGATCCCGGCTGGTCCATGATGATCTGGACCGCGGCGCTCTTCCTGGTCGTCGAGGGCGTCATGGGACAGGTGGTGGAGCCCCTGGTCTACGGCCATTCCACCGGGCTGTCGCCGGTCGCCGTGATCGTCGTCGCCATCTTCTGGAGCTGGATCTGGGGGCCGATCGGCTTGATCCTGTCGACTCCGCTCACCCTGTGCCTGGTGGTGCTCGGCCGCCACGTCGAGCATCTGGAGTTCCTCGACGTGCTGCTCGGCGACCGGCCGGCGCTGACGCCGATCGAAAGCCTGTACCAGCGTATGCTGGCCGGTGACGAGGACGAGATCCTGCGGCAGGCGGAGGGGTTGCTGAAGGCGCGCTCGCTGTCCTCCTACTATGACGACGTCGTCCTCAAGGGCTTGCTGCTCGCGGCCGCCGACATGCAGCGCGGCGCCCTGCCGCCCGAGCGGGTCAAGCAGATCGACACCACCATCCAGGACCTCGTGCACGATCTGGAGGGCTACGACGACATCGACCCGGCTCCGGGCGAGGAGGACGAGGGCGTGGCGGGTTCCAAGCGCGAGGATCGGCAGGTTCCGACCACGCCGCCGGCGGCAGGCTCGGCGCCGGCACAGGCAGATCGTCCGCTGATCTGGCAGACCGGGACGCCCGTCCTCTGCCTGGCCGGGCGCGGCCTGCTGGATGAGGCGGCATCCGTGATGTTGGCGCAACTGCTGCGCAAGCATGACCTCGGGGCACGCGTCGCGCCGCATCAGCTCGCCTCCCGCACCGGCATTGAGAGCTTGGACCCGACCGGGGTTGCGATGGTGTGCCTGTCCTACCTGGAGTTAAGCGGCAATCCGACCAGCCTGCGTTACCTGCTGCGCCGGCTCCGCCAGCGCCTGCCCGGGGTCCCGCTGCTGGTCGGGATGTGGCCGGGCGGCGAGGATTTCCTCAACGACGAGGAGATGCGCCAGCACGTGGATGCGGACTTCTATGTCGGCACGCTGACCGACGCTGTCGCGACCTGCCTGAAGGTGTCGCATCAGGCGGTGACGCTCGCGGCTTTGACCGGAGCCGCCAACGACAGCCTCTCGAACACCGAGGCGCTTCAGCAAGAACCAGCACCCCAGGCAGGATAGATGGCAGCGCGCACCCTCGACAATCTGAGGATGCTGGCGGAACCATCGACAAGGTATTCGGTAGGCCCGATCAATGCTGTTGCGTGATGACATCGCTGCAGGACTCGCCATCAGCCAACTCACGCATGCCTGGATATCCGGACAGGTGCTGGCGGCCTGGGCCGGAAAGCTGGAGCGGCCGCTGGTCCTGGCAGCGGAGCAGCACGATATCGGTTGGCTCGACTGGGAGACCAATCCGAGCTTCGATCCTCGGACCGGGCGACCGCATCTGTTCCGCGATATCGGCGCGACGGTGCATGCCCCGATGTGGGCCGCCGGCGTCGAGCGCGCGCTGGGCGCCTGGGGAACACGCGTTGCGTTGCTGATCTCACGCCATGGCGGCGTGATCTACAGGCGTTTCACCGATCGGCACCGGTCGAGTGCGGCCGACGCGATGGCAGCGGAGCATTATCTCACCACCCAGGCTCCGCTTGAGGCTGCCTGGGCACGGGCGCTCGGGCTCGAAGCGGACGTGCTCGAGCACGATACTGCCCTGATCGCGTTCGCCGACACACTCTCGCTGGCGCTATGCGGCGAACTGAAGGCGCCGCTGGACCTGGAAGCACCCGACCGTGGCGGCGGCCTGCGCAAGCTGCGGCTCGAATCTGTTTCCGGAGCGCCGGACCGGTTCACGCTGGCACCTTGGCCATTCAGCGACCGGTCGCTCGTGATCGAAGGAGAGGCGCGCCCGCTTTCGGGCGATCGCTTCGCGGACGAGGCGGCGATGCGGGCGTGGCTGGCTGCACCGGAACGGGTCGTGTTTCGAATAGGGCTGACACCCGGCTTCCACGACCGGTAGCGTTGGACGACAGCATCGTCGAGCGGGAGCCGAGGCCGGACATGAAGATCAACATTTCCAAGGTACATGCCGAGGTCGAGGCTGCGTTCCGACGCTACGAGACCGCACTGGTCGCGAACGACGTTGCCGTGCTGGACGAGATGTTTCATCAGGGCGACCATACGATCCGCTACGGCGGCGCGGAAAACCTCTACGGCTACGCAGCCATCCGTGACTTTCGGGCGGGCTGCTCGTCCCAGGGCCTGCAGCGGCAACTGTCGGGCACGGTCATCACCAGTTTCGGTCAGGACGCCGCGGTTGCTTCCACGCTGTTCCAGCGCAACGGGATGCCAGGGGTCGGTCGGCAGACGCAGACCTGGATCCGGTTCGCCGAGGGCTGGAAGGTCGTCGCCGCCCATGTCAGCGTGATCGCCGATCCTGCTGCCGGCCAGGATCGCTCCACCGCGCCGGATGACCCCGGCGGCGATGTCACGGGATCAGCCGTGCCTCGCGCAACCGGGTGAACAGGTCGAAGAAGCTGTCGTCGGTTGCCTGGTAGTCGAGGAAACCGAGCTTGCGGCTCTTGGACATGTCGGTGACCACCTCGATCGGGCGGCCGAGATCGGCGTCGGTGTGCCAGGGCGAGACCAGGACGCCGAGATCCGGCTCGGCCAGCGCGTGCTTGCGGGCGATGTCGGCCCAGATCGGCGCCGCATCGGCCAGTTGCCGCTCCAGCGGCGTGACCTGATCCGCGAACGGCGCCGCCTCCAGCCCGAACCATTCAGCGAGACGCGGCCACATCCAGTTCCAGCGGAAAAAATCGCCGTTCACGATGTTGAACGCGTGGTCGCGCGCTGCCGGTGTGATGGCAGCCCATTCCAGGTGGCGCGCGAGCTGCCGGGCGTCCGTCATGTCGGTCAAGCCGTTCCACTGCGCGGCCGAGCCGGGGAACAGGAACGGACGTCCGGTCTCGCGGCAGATCGTCGCGTAGGCCGCGAGGGTCACGCCCATGTTCATCGCGTTGCCGACGGCGAACCCGATGACGGTATGCGGCCGGTGAACGCTCCAGCCGAAGCCGTCGCGCCTGGCGGCCGCGAAGACCTCGTCCTCCTGCGCGTAGTAGAAGTTCTCGATCTCGAGGCGCGGCTGCTCCTCGCGGAACGGCGTCGCCGGTAGCGTGCCTTTTCCATAGGCCTCGAACGGACCAAGATAATGCTTGAGTCCGGTCGCCAGCCCCACATGCTGCACCGATCCTGCCGACGACAGGGTGTCCAGCAGGTTGCGCACCATGCCGGCGTTGACCTTGATGTTCTCCGCCTCGGTCGCCTGGCGCATCCAGCTGGTGATGAAGACGTCGGTGGGGCGCAACCCATCCAGGGCGGTGCGCAGGGAAGCCGGGTCCAGCAGGTCTGCCGGCACCGGCTGCAGGCCGTCGATATCGGCCGGCGGGCGTCGCGCGAGCCCATATACCTGCCAGCCTCTGGCCAGGAGGTGCCGGGCGAGACTGTTGCCGACGATACCGCTGGCCCCGGCCACAAGTGCTGATCTCGTCATGTTCCTTCCAGTGCTGTTTCGGGATACCCACGCGCGGCGGACGATGGATCCATCAGGAAGCATGTTCAAGGGGCCACGGTCACGTGGGACCGCGGCTGGTCCGACCACGTGGCGGTGACGAGGGCCTGCTGCGCAATTTAACACCATTCCTCGCCCAAATGAGGGGCAACTCTGCAGGCCGGATCGGCGCGTGTCTGGTCAGACCAGCAGCACCGCCTCTCGATGCAATGCCGTTCCGAAGGTGTCGCGGAAGGCAGCTCGCTGACAATGACGCTGGCACAACGATTGCAGGCGAGTTTTTACAACGACCTTCACAACGACGCCACCGTCTCACGCGTGGCCAGGCTGCGATCTGCCTGTTCCATCGCGCCATGGCCGTACGTCCGACTGCAGCGACGACCCTGCCTGGGCCGAGACCGAAAGGGACTCCAATGAACATCGGCACGCTCTATCTCTGCATCGCCATCGCGGCCGTCGTCCTGGCGATGATCGCCTATTTCATGAACCGCCGCCACGGCCGCTTCATCATCGGCTTCACGCTGATGGAAATCGTCATCATGGCCGTGATCGGCGTGATCAACGGCGTGCTCGGCACGCCGAACGCGATGCTTGGCCGCCTGTTCATGACCTTCTCCGGCAGCTACGGATTTCTCGCCTTCGCCGCGATCTGTGGCGGCTTCTACCTCTCCGGTCCGCTCTGCGGCTACATCATCCGCAAGCCCGGCGCCGCGACCCTGGCCGAGACGATGAACGGGGTGGCGCAGGTCCTGTCCGGCAACCCGAACGGCGTGATGGTGCTCGGTGCGGGGTTCCTGCAGGGCTTCATGTCCGACCTCGGCTACGCCTATTTCGGCTATCGTCGCTGGACGCTCGCGGCCATCGGGCTCTCCGGCCTGCTGGCGCCGATCCTGCAGCAGGGCCCGGAGGTCTATTTCTTCGGCGTCGGATCGATGGGATTGGGCTACAACCTGATCGCCCTGGCGATCCGCATGGTCAGCGGCGCCGCCTATGCCGTCGTGCTGGTCAAGCCGATCGCGCACGCGCTGGCCCGGGCCGGCGTGCTGCGCGGCACCGAGCTCGGCAGCGAGAGCGCCCGCCTGCGTGCCCAGGTCTCGCCGATTTGACCGCCAGCCGGAACCTCGCATCTTGACCAGTGCGGGCCGCATCGTGGAGCGGCCGCGGCCGGGCGCAAGTGCCGCCACCTCCACGGACATGCCGCCCGCGATGGCAGCCAGCACGCCCCTGGTCGACATCCGCGCGGTCTCCTACGTCTATGAAGGCGAGACCGACCCGGTGCTGCGGGACGTCTCGCTGCGGGTCGGCGACGGCGAGTTCGTGCTCATCCTCGGGCCGAGCGGCTGCGGCAAGAGCACGTTGCTGCAACTGCTGAACGGCACCATCCCGCATACGCTGAAAGGCAAGCTGACCGGCGAGGCGTTCGTCTGCGGGCGCGCCGTCGCCGACACCAAGGTCGCGACCTTTGCCACCGAGGTCGGCATGGTTTTTCAGGACCCGGACGCGCAGATCGTCAATACCCGGGTGCGCGACGAGGTCTGCTTCGGCCTGGAGAACCTCTGCCGCCCGGCGACCGAGATCCTGGAGCGACACCGCGAGGCGCTTGCCTTCGTCGGCCTGGAAGGCTTCGGCGAACGCTCGGTGTTCGACCTCTCCGGCGGCCAGAAGCAGCGCGTCAGCATCGCCGCCGTATTGGCCGCGCGTCCGCGTCTGCTGGTGCTCGACGAGCCCACCGCCAACCTCGACCCGGCCGGCATGGCGGAGATCTTCGCCGTGCTGGAGCGGCTGAACCGCGAATCCGGCACCACCATCGTGATGGTCGAGCATCGCGTGGACGAGCTCGCTCACCTGGTATCGCGCGTGGTGATGATGGACCAGGGCGGCATCGTGTTCGACGGGCCGCCGCGTGCGGCGTTCTCGCGACGACGCAGCGCGCAGGCCGAAGAACATCACGACATGCCGGTCAGCGCCTGGTTCCCGCAGGCCTCCGAGTTCGCCCTCGCCCTCAGCGACGCCTGCGGCACCAGCCTCGGCACCGAGGAGACACCTCTGGACACCGCCGAGGCGATCGCCTTCGGTGCAAGCCGCATCGGCACCGCCGCGGTGCCCGGCACAGGGCTCGCGCACCCGGCTCCACCGGCGGGCAGGCCGCTGCTGCGCGTGAAGGGCCTGTCCTTCGGCTACGACCGCAAGCTGCCGATCCTGCAGGACATCAACCTCGAACTCGGCGATGCCGGCATCGTGGCGTTGTGCGGACGCAACGGCTCCGGCAAGACGACGCTCGCGCGGCTGCTGATGCGGATCAATCCGCCGCCGCGCCAGGCGATCTGGCTGGGCGACAAGGACGTGACGACGCTGGAACCGCGCGAGATCGCGAGCCAGATCGGCTACGTCTTCCAGAACCCGGACCACCAGTTCGTGACCGACCGCGTCTGGGACGAGATCGCCTACGGGCTGCGCGTGCGCGGCTACGCGGACGAGGCGGTGAAGACCCGCGTGTCGGAGATGCTGCACATCGTCGATCTGGAACGCTATCGCGACCGCTCGCCGTTCAGCCTCAGCCTGGGCGAACGGCGCCGGCTCAGCGTTGCCACCATGCTGGTGCTGGAGCCGAAGCTGCTGGTGCTGGACGAGCCGACCATCGGCCAGGATCATGAGCGCGCCCAGCAGCTGATGCGCTTGATGGTGCGGCTGCGCGAGCGCTACGGCACCGTGGTGCTGATGATCACGCACGACGTCCGGCTGGTCGCCGAATGGGCCGCGCGCGCCATCGTCGTCAGCCGCGGCCGGCTGCTGTTCGATGGTGCGCCGCACGACATGTTCGCCGATGCGGCCCTGCTCGACGAGGCCGGACTGCCGCCGCCGCCGGTGTTCTCGATCAGCAGCGCCCTCGCCGCGCGCCATCCACACGGCGCCGTGCGGCCGACCTTGTCGGTGGATGCCCTGGTCGCCTCCATCATGCGGTCGCGCGAGGCCGCGGCATGAGCCAACTGTTGCACAAGGCCCCGGCATGAGCCGCGCGGCAGCATTCCAGTTCCGCACCGGCAACTCGTTCTTTCACCGGCTCGATCCGCTGACCCGGCTGGTCTGGGTGCTCGGTGTCTCGCTGCTCGCCTTCGGCGCCTACATCGCCTGGGTGCAGATCGTGATCACGCTGGCGGTGCTGTTCACCGGCGTGGTGCTCGCGCGGCTATCGCCGATCGAGATCCTGCGCGGCACCTGGCTGTTCGGCGTGGCCTGCATCAGCTTCTGGATCATCCAGACGCTGAGCCTGCCGGGCCATCACGTCGCGTTCCACGTGCTGGGCCGGCCGATCTATGCCGAGAGCGCCGACTACGCCATGGCCTCGGCGCTGCGGATCTACACCATCGTGCTGGCGTCACTGATCTTCGTCCGCACCACCGATCCGCGCGAGCTGGCGATCGCGCTCGTCACGCAGATGCGGCTACCATACCGGATCGCCTACGCCTTCTTCATCGCGCTGCGGATCATCCCGACCATCGAAGACGAGATCAAGACGATCCGGGCCGCGCAGGCGGTGCGCGGGGTGGCGCGCAAACGCGGCCTGGTCGGGCGTCTCGGCGAGACCTCGCGCTACGCGATGCCGCTGCTGGTCGGCAGCCTGCGCCGCGCCTCGATGATGGTGATGTCGATGGAGTCGCGGGCGTTCGGCGCCTATCCGCAGCGCACCTTCGTCGACGCGCCCCGGATGCGCGCCTCCGGCGTCCTCGTCTGCCTCGTCATGCTCTGCCTGATCGTCGGCTGGTACTGCGCGCTGGGTTTCGGCTACGTCCACACGGTCTACGTGTTCATGCCGAAGAGCCGGTAGGGCGTTGCGCATGCGACACCGCGTGGTGGTCGTTGGCGCCGGGATCGCCGGCAGCCTGATCACCGCCGGCCTCACCGATCGCGACGACCTTGATCTCGTCTGCCTCGAACGCGCCGGGGCCGAGGATCACGCCGAGGCCGGCACCGGGTTGAATATCGGTCCCAACGCGATGAAGTGCCTGGCGATGCACCTGCCGCGGAGTGCCGCCGCCATCGCTGCGAACGGCCTGCCCTGGCGGCGCTGGACGGTGTCGCTCACCGACGGACAGGAGTTGATGGACCTGGCGCTCGACGCGGTGGCCGACAATCCCGGCATACGCATCCGCTGGGCCGAGCTGTACGCGTTGCTGCGCCGGCCGATCGCAACACGGATCCGCTACGGCGCCGAGGTGATCGGCTGCGCCGACGACATCGACGGTCCCAGCGTCGCCTGGCGGGATACTGCGGGCGGCGCGACGCGGCGTATCGGCGGGATCGACCTGCTGATCGCGGCGGATGGCCGTTACTCGCCGATACGCAGCCACACGCTCGGCAGGCCGGAGATCCCCCGCCATCTCGGCGTGTGCCTGTATCGCGTGCTGTTTCCCGCCGGTGCGGACTGCCCGATCGACGATTATGGGCAGTGGTTCAACGGCCCGAACCGCCTGCTCGCCTTCCGCGTGCCGGGCGACCTGGTCTATTGCGCCGGCTCGTTTCCGATCGGTGCCGACGGCGTGGTCGGTGCCGCGATGCGGACGGCGGCGTTCCTGGATGCCGCCTACCGTCCCGCGCACGGCACACTCGCGCGCGAGGCCGGCTACCTCGTCGATGCGATCCAGCGTCATGTCGGGCGCATCCACTGGGCGCGGCTGCAGGAGGGCAGCGTCGCCTATGGCCGGGCGCCGCGGATATTGCTGGTCGGCGACAGCGCGCACCCGATGCTGCCCACCCTCGGCCAGGGCGCGACCCAGGCCTGCGAGGATGCCTGCGTCGTGGTCGACGAGATCACGGCCGCCTTGCGCGAGCGGCGCCCGCTGGCGCAGGTGCCCCAGCGCGTCGAGCGCCGCCGCAGCGAGCGCGTGCGCTTCGCGGCCGCGTTCTCGCGCGAGGCGACGGACACCATGCTCGCCGGCGCCGATCCCGTCGCGGGCACCCTGCGCCAGACCGGTCCCGCCTTCCTGGCCAGGCTCGCGCGCCTGTATCGCGACGTGCCGCCGCCGCTGATCGTGCGTAACCAGGCGGCATGACCGTTCGAGAGGAGATCGCCGCATGACCGGATCTGGACGCTTCGAGGGAAAGGTCGCCATCGTCACCGGCGCCGGTAGCCCCACCGGCATCGGCTACGCGACGGCACGCGGCATGGCCGACGCCGGCGCCACCGTGGTCTGCGTCGATGTCGATGGTGCCGAGGCCGCCGCCGCCAGCATCGGCGACCGCGACCGCGTGTTCGGTGCGACGCTCGACGTTCGCGACGCCGCGGGCTGGACAGCGCTCGCCGGCGACGTGATCGCCCGCTTCGGACGCATCGACATCCTGGTCAACAACGCCGGCATCGCGGTGCCCGGCGATACCGCCGTCGATGTGTCGGAAGCCACCTGGGACCGCATCCTCGACGTCAACGCCAAGGGCGTCTGGCTGGGGATGCGCGCGGTGCTGCCCGGGATGCTGGAGCGGCGCAGCGGCAAGATCTGCAACGTCGCCTCGACAGCCGCCCATATCGGGCTGCGCGATGCGGCGGCCTATTGCGCCTCGAAGGGTGCGGTGCTCGCCCTCACCCGGCAGGCCGGCGTGCAGTACGCCTCGCAGAACGTGCAGATCAACTCGGTCTCGCCGGGCACCACGATGACCGGCCTGCAGCGCGACGTGACCGAGCGCCAGCGCGCAGCGTTCCTGCCGCTGACCCCAATCGGCCGTTTTGCCGACGCCGCCGAGGTGGCCGGAGCGATCCTGTTCCTCTGCTCGCCGGACTCGTCCTTCATCGCCGGCGCCGACATCGGCGTCGACGGCGGCATGGTCGCGCAGTAGCCGGCATGAATATCCTGCTCACCGGCGCGGCCGGACTGATCGGCATGGCGTTGCGCGAGTTGTTGCGCGTCCGCGGCGATCGGGTCGTGCCGATCGACGTCACCCGCTTCGGCCGGCACGATCCCGACCTGCGCCTGGTTCCGCTCGACGATCGCGTAGCACTCGAACACCTGATCCGGACCGAGGCGATCGAGGCGATCGTGCATTGCGGTGCCATCTCCGGGCCGATGCTGGCGCGCGGGCAGCCGCTCGCCATCGTCGCCGCGAACATCGATGCGACCGCGCTGCTGCTGGACCTCGCGCGCGTGCACGGCCTGCGGCGCTTCGTGTTCTGCTCCTCGAACAGCGTGTATGGCGATGTCGGCGCCGCGACGATCACGGAAGCGACGCCGCTGGTTCCGACCTCGGTCTACGGCGCCAGCAAGGTCGCCTGCGAACAGTTGATCCAGGGTTTCGCCGCCGAGTATGGGCTCGACGGCGTGAGCCTGCGCATTGCCCGCGTCTATGGCCCCTACCGGCGTGCCAACTGCCATCTCGGCACGTTGATCCGCGACGCGGCTGCCGGACGCAGCACCGAAATCCCGTGCGATCCCGGCTTTCTCTACCACTACGTCTATGTCGACGATGTGGCGGCGGCGATCGCCGCCGTGCTGGATGCACCGCGACTGCCGCGGCGTATCTACAATGTCAGCTCGGGCGAGGTGCTGACCATGCCGCAGATCGTGCAGGCTGCCGCACAGGTGCTGACCGGAGTGCAGGCGAGGCTGACGCCGGGTATGGACGACGTGCCGGACCGGCAGACGGCGTTCGACGTCACGCGTATCGGCGAAGATCTAGGCTGGCGGCCGGGTTTCCCGATCGCCGAAGGTCTGCTCGCCTATCGCGACGCCATCGCCCAGGGCAGGACGGCGGACGTCACCTTGGCGTCGTGACCTGGCTGCGGTACCAGTCGAGGATCTCGGCGCCGGTCCACATCATCACGCCCTCATGTCCGAGGATGTAGTCGTATAGCGCCTCGAGATACCTGATGCGGTGCGGCACGCCGGTGAGGTAGGGGTGGATCGAGATCGCCATCACCCGCGGCGCCGTGGCCCCGTCCTGGTACAGCCGGTCGAACTGGTCGCGGCCGCGACGCAAGATCTCGTCGGACGGCTGCTGCTGCACCGCGCTTATGACGACGTCGTTGATCTCCACGGTGTAGGGCACCGAGACGATCGGGCCGGCGCGCGTGCGTATCGGCACCGGCTGCTCGTCGAGTACCCAGTCCGCCACGTACTCGATGCCAGCCTCGGCGAGCAGGTCGATCGTCTCGTCGGTCTCGGTCAGGCCGGGGCTCTCCCAGCCGCGCGGCGTACGGCCGGTCAACTTGCGGATCGCCTCGATCGTATCCGCGATCGCCGCCCGCTGGTCCTCGACCCGGTGCATCGGCTTCTGCACGAAGCCGTGGCCCATGAAGTCCCAGCCCGCATCCCGCGCCGCCTCGCAGGCTTCGCGATAGACTGCGCAGGCGCTGCCGTTCACGGCGAAGCTGGCCTTCAGGCCTCGCGCTCTCAGCACTTCGAGGAAACGCCAGAAGCCGACCCGCATGCCGTACTCGTGCCAGGCCCAATTCGGCAGGTCGGGTAACAGTGCCTGCCCCATCGGCGGCGGCAGCACGGCACGCGGCATCGCTGCCTGCGGGCTCCAGTTCTCGACGTTGACGATGGTCCAGACGGCGACACGCGCATCGTTCGGCAGATGCAGGCGGGCACGTCCATGGATCGGCGCATAGTCGATGCGGTCTCGGAAGGTTCTGGCTGTCTCGGCGGTCATGCGCGTAGAGCTCCGTGTCGGATAAGCGTTCTGGCGGTCCGCCCGGAGCTAGCCTCGGGAGCGCGGCTGGCGGCGGGCGAAGTCGTCGGCGATCTCGTCCATGGTGCAGAAGCGCACACCGGGATGGGCGATCATGTGTGCGTACAGCCGTTCCAGCATCATCAGCACCTGCGGACGGCCGGAGACGTCGGGATGCAGCGTGATCGGGAACACCGCGTAGTCGTACTCGCGATAGACCCAGTCGAACTGGTCGCGCCAGATCTGCTCGATGTCGCGCGGATTGACGAAGCCGTGGCTGTTCGGCGACTTCTTGATGAACATCATCGGCGGCAGGTCGTCGAGATACCAGCTCGCCGGGATCTCGATCAGGTCGGACTCCGTGCCGCGCACGAGTGGCTGCATCCATTCGTGCGCCTGCTTCGAGTAGTCGATCTTGGTCCAGCTATCGCCGACGCGCACGTAGTACGGCTCGTAGTCGCGGTGCATCAGGCTGTGGTCGTACTTGATACCCTTCTTGAGCAGCAGCTCGTTGCTGACCTGGCTGAATTCCCACCATGGCGCGACGTAGCCGGTCGGGCGCTTGCCGCTGAGCTGCGTCACCAGCTCGATGCACTTGTCGAGGACCGTCTCCTCCTGCTCCGGCGTCATCTCGATCGGGTTCTCGTGGCTGTAGCCGTGGATGCCTATCTCATGCCCAGCTGCGGCCACCGCCTTCATCTGCTCGGGGAAGGTCTCGATTGAGTGGCCCGGGATGAACCAGGTGGTCTTGATGCCGAAGCGGTCGAACAGCTTCAGCAGGCGCAGGCTGCCGACCTCGCCGGCGAACAGGCCGCGCGAGATGTCGTCCGGACTGTCCTCGCCGCCGTAGGAGCCGAGCCAGCCCGCTACCGCGTCCACGTCGACACCGAACGAGCAGAGAATCTCTTTCGCCATCCTGTCTTCTCCTCCGTTGACGGGCTGCCGTCAGCCCGCGATCTCATCGAATGCTGAAGCGATGTCCGTCCTGCCGCTGCCGAGCAGCAGGGCGAGCAGGATACGCGCCTTGAGGCCGCTGAGGTCGCCCGCGAAGATCGCGCCCGCCGCCGCCGCCGCCTTGCCTCCGCTGCCGCCATAGAGCGGCATCACCCGGCCCTGCGGGCAGCGCGTGGTCACCACGACCGCGACGCCGTCCTGCACCGCATCTTTTATCGCGGCCAGGATCGCCGGCGTGACGTTGCCGCGTCCGAACGCCTCCAGCACGATCCCGCGCACGCCGCTTTCCAGTGCGCAACGCATGAAGCGGCCGTCATTGCCCATCACCAGGCGGATGAGGTCGACGCGGGTCTCGATCCGCTCGATCGCCTCGACACTGCGAAACAGCGGTGGCCGGAGCAGCGGGCGGCGCTGCACGATGACGCGTGCCGCGTCGACCTCGCCGAGCTTGCCGTGTTCGGCAGAGGCAAAGGTGCCGACCCGGTAGGCGTGGATCTTGGTGACGTCGCGCGCGGCGTGGATCTCGCCCTCGAATACGATCACCGCACCGAGCGAGCGCGCCGACGGCGATGCGGCGACGCGGATGGCGTCCGCGAGGTTGCGCGGACCGTCCGCATCCGGTTCCGCGGCATGGCGCTGTGCGCCGGTGAAAACGATCGGCTTGTCCGATGTCACCGCGAGATCGGCGAGGAACACGGCCTCCTCCATCGTATCGGTACCATGCGTCACCACCACGCCCGCAACGTCCGGGTCCGCGAGAATGGCGTCGAGGCGCCGTGCCAGGCGGAACGAGGTCTCGAGATCCATCGCGAAGCTGCCGATGTTGCAGAAGCTCTCGGTGGAGACAGGCAAGTCCGGCGCCAGCGCACCGAGAGAGGCGAGCAGCTCCTCGCCGGAGGCCGAGCTGACCAGCGCGTCGGCCTGACGGTCATGCTTCGAGGCGATCGTGCCTCCGGTGCTGACGACGACGACCTTCAACATCTATGTCGTGATCCCGTGCGGTCGCTATGGCGAGTGCATTGCCGTGATGCACTGGTCTGACCTTAATTGGGCTAACATCCGCATCGTGCCTCGTCAACTTTGCTGATGGCAACATGCTTGACGATGTCCCGCCGATGGATGCTACGATCCGGGTGTTGATCCCGAGCGCTCTGGTCTGACCAGTTCGCAGCATATCCGTTCGCATATGTCCGTGAGCAAACCTGAAGGAGGCTTCATGTCCGGTGACACGCTGACGGGAACTGGCGTGTCTGCCGGATGGCAACCACGCCCGCTGCTGTCCAGGGAGATCCGCTTCGGCACCTGGATCGCGTTCTTCGCCTGGGTGTTCGCGGTTTATGATTTCGTGCTGTTCGGCACGCTGCTGCCCGAATTCGGTGCGGATTTCGGCTGGAGCCCGGTGCACCAGGCGGCGATCGCCACCTGGATCGCCACCGGCACCGCCGTGGTCGCGCTGGCGATCGGTCCGCTGGTGGACAGGCTCGGCCGCCGCTACGGGATCATGGCCACCGTGGGCGGTGCCGCGATCTGCTCCGCGCTCACCGCGATCGGCGGCGCCGCCGGCAGCGTGGTGCTCGTCCTGATCCGCTCCCTGAGTGGCTTGGGTTATGCCGAGGAGGGCGTGAACGCGACCTATCTCACCGAGCTGTACGCCGCCACGGACGATCCAAGGCTCGCGCGCCGCAGAGGCTTCATCTACAGCCTGGTGCAGGGCGGCTGGCCGGTGGGAGCGTTGCTGGCCGCGGCGCTCACGGCGATCCTGCTGCCGATCATCGGCTGGCGTGGCTGCTTCATCTTCGCCGCGATCCCATCGCTGGTGATCGCCTTCCTCGCGCGCCGGCTGCGCGAGAGCCCGCAATTCGAGCTGCACAGCGAGATACGCCGGCTGCGCCAGACCGGACGGGAGGCGCACGGACGTGCCCTCGCCGCCAGGAACGGCGTCGACTTCGAGGAGCACCAGGGCGCCGGGCTCGCCGCCGCCTTCCGCGGTCCGTCGCTGCGCGCCATCCTGTCGCTCGGCTCCGCGCTCCTGTTGAACTGGTTCGCGATCCAGATCTTCAGCGTGCTGGGCACCACCGTGATCACCAGCGTGCACCACATCTCGTTCGGCAACTCGCTGCTGATCCTGATCCTGTCGAACCTGGCTGGATATTGCGGCTATCTCACCCACGGCTATTTCGGTGACCGCATCGGCCGCCGCAACGTCATCGCACTGGGCTGGATGCTGGGCGGCGGCGCCTTCACGGCGATGCTGTACGGGCCGGACGACATCGTGTTCGTGGTGGCGCTCTACAGCATCGGCCTGTTCTTCCTGAACGGTCCGTATTCGGCGATGCTGTTCTTCATGGGCGAGAGCTTCCCCACCGAGATCCGTGCCACCGGTGGCTCCATCATCCACTGCATGGGTCCGGTCGGCGCGATCCTGGCGGGCATCGGCGTCACCCAGTTCCTCGGCAGCGGTGCGGGTTGGCAGATCGCCGCATTCTGGTTCGGTGCGGTGCCCTGCTTCGTGTCGGGGCTGTTGATCCTGACGGCGCGGCACGTCAATCCGGCGGATATGAGATGACGGGAGACGTCGGAATGGCGGAGCAGAAAGTCGCAATAGTCACCGGTGCCGCGAGCGGGATCGGGCAGGCGCTCGCGGTCGGTTACGCGCACGCGGGCGCGGCGGTGGTCGGCGGGACGTTCCCGGGCGATCCGCACGACCCGCAGGCGACGCTGGAGCTGGCGACGGCATCGGGCGGCACCTGCGTGATGCAGGAACTCGACGTGTCGCGCACGGACTCCGTCGAGGCGTTCGCGCAGGTCGCGGTCGACCGCTTCGGGCGGATCGACCATGTCGTGGCCAACGCCGGTGTGCTGCGCGCCTCGCCGCTGACCGAGATGACCGACGAGCAGTGGCAGCAGATGCTCGATATCGACCTCACCGGCGTAATGCGCACCTTTCGTGCGGCGGCGCGCCGGATGCAGCGTGGCGGTGGCATGGTCGCGATCTCCTCGATCGCCGGCGGCGTCTATGGCTGGGCCGACCACGCGCACTACGCCGCGGCCAAGGCCGGCGTACCCCGCTTGTGCCGCTCGGTCGCGGTCGAGCTGGCGCCGCGCGGGATACGCTGCAACGCCGTCATCCCCGGGCTGATCGAGACGCCGCAATCGCTCGACGCGGTCAACTCGCTCGGGCCGCAAGGTCTTGCCGCGGCGGCGCGCATGATCCCGCTCGGCCGGGTCGGCCAGCCCGACGACGTGGCGCGGGTGGTGCAATTCCTGACCGGCGACGAGGCGGCCTACATCACGGGACAGAGCATCATCGTCGATGGCGGCCTGACCGTTCGCTGGCCGGACTGAGGAGCAGGGCATTGCGACTGGATTCTCGGACTGAAGTCGCGCGACGTGATGCCGTAGCGGCCGGGATCTACGCTGACTTGCTGGAGCTTATGCGAAGAGGGAAGCATCGAAGCGCTTGCGACGTGTGGTGAAGCGAACGGAGCCATCGACTGCCATTCCCGGGCTCGATCCGCATGATCCGGGTCCCAGCGACTTCGGCCTTGCGCATGACCCCGTCTTTGCCAATCTGCTTGCGCGTACCTACAAGGACTGTCTCGGCGAAAGCATAATGCCGTCCGAGCTCGATCCTGTCGCGGCAGCGTACTGGCTGTACGAGGAGGCACCGTTCTGCTTGCTCGTGCACAATACCGCCGCCGACCCGCGCTTCGTCTACGCCAATCGTGCCGCGCAAGCCTGTTTCGAATTCGAGTGGGACGAGATGACGCGCCTTCCGTCCCGACTTTCCGCCGAGACGCCGAACCGGGAGGAGCGGCAAGGTCTCATCGAAGCGGTGACGCGAACCGGCTTCGCGACCGGCTATCGCGGACTGCGCATCGCAAAGTCGGGACGGCGGTTCTGGATCGAGGACGTGACCATGTGGCAGCTGACGGACGTCACCGGCACGGTGCGGGGCCAGGCCGCCGCCTACAACCATTGGCGGGATGCGTAGCTCACCAGGAACTGCAGCGGGCCTCGTCGATCCCGGACCGGCCCGCCGTCCGGATGAGGTGCAGCCGCATGTAGTAGGCGGCACTATCGGGATCGTGCAGCTCCAGCGCCTTGAGCACGTTTTCATGCTCCACGATCGGCTCCCAGCGGCGCCCGGGATCGCCCAGCGGCAGCAGGTGGCTCGCGAGCATCGGCTCCTGCAGCGACTGGTGGATCTGTATCAGGATCCCGTTGCCGCCGCTGCCGATGATGGCACGATGCAGCGCGAGGTCGCGATGCGCCGCACCGTCCAGATCCCCGGCGCGTAGCGCGCTGCGCATGTCGTCGTTGAGCTGGCGGAGCTGCTGCAACTGCGCGGCCGTGACCAGCGCCGCCGCCAGCCGGGTCGCGTAGGTCTCGAGCAGCAGGCGGGTCTGGAACACTTCATCCGGCGTGTATCGCTCCAGGCGGTCCACGCCGACCGGCACATACGGGCCCGGCATGGGGCACACGACCGCCCCACGGCCCGGCTCGATCCGGATCAATCCTGTCGTCTCCAGCACGCTCAGCGCCTCTCGCAGCGAGGCACGGCTGATGCTGAGCTGGCTCGACAGGATGCGCTGGGACGGCAGCTTCTCACCGCCCTTCACGACGCCGTCGGCGATCATCTGCCGGATCTGGCGCATGACCAGTTGCGGGACCGCCTCGCGTTCCTTTGACCGCTGCTCGGGGCGGATCGTGCCGGCCGGGTAGTGCAACAACACGCGCTGCCTAGATCATTACGTCGCCGCCATTCGGAGACAGGGTCTGGCCGACGTAGAAGGACCCCGCGGCGGATGCAAGTAGCAACGCCGTGGGCGCTATCTCGTCGACTGTGCCGAACCGCCGCACGGGCATCTCCCGGCGCTTCATCTCGTGCCACTCGGCACTCAGCCCTGCCAGCAGGTCGGTCTCCACCGGGCCGGGCGCGATCGCGTTCACCAGCACCCCGCGGGGCGCACCTTCGAGCGAGAGCGCCCGGGTGAAGCCGACGATACCGGCCTTCGCCGCGCAGTAGTGCGCGAGGCCGGGCGACCCCTTGTAGGCGAGCTGCGACGCGATGTTGATGACCCGGCCGTCGCCGCGCTCCAGCATCTCGGCGAAGACGCCGCTGGTGACGAGGAAGGTGCCGCGGAGATGCACCGCGATCATGCGGTCCCAGATCGCTGCCGTCATGTCCGGGAACGCGACGTCGCCGCCGATCCCGGCGCAGTTCACCAGGATGTCCACGCGGCCGAGGCCCTGCTTCGCCCAGGAGATCATGCGGCCTACCGCAGCCTCGTCGGCGACGTCGCATTCGGTCTGCGAGACGGCCAGACCCTCCTCCGTCAGCCTTCGCACCAGGGCCTCCGCCCGGTCCGCGTCCCCGAGATGACAGAATGCCACATCGGCGCCGCTGCGGGCGAACAGCTCCACGATCGCCGCGCCGATCCCCCGGCTGCCGCCGGTCAACAGGGCCTTGCGGCCTTCCAGAACGCCTTGCATCGACCTGTTTTTCCTTACTCGGTTGCCGTTACGCGCTCGCGCAGCCAGTCCGCGCAGGCCTCGATGCCTTTCCCGAGGCTGATCTCCGGGCGGAAATCGAGGTCGCGGCGCGCCGCGCGCGTGTCGAACTCGGCCTGGCGATCGTCCAGCGGATCCGGCCCCGGCTCGCTCACGATGTCCGCCCCGGGTAGCAGCTGCCGGACGATGCCGGCAAGATCGCCCAGGGTCAGGATACGCTCGCCGGTCACGTTGTAGGTGCGGCGAGGCAGCGCCGGCGCGCGCAGGGCCAGCACCAGCGCTCGGGCGGCATCGTCGACGTGGAGGAACTGCCGCGGGAAATCCGAGCCCCAGCCCAGCCGGACAGGCTGCTCCCGCAGCGCCTGCGTGAGCATGGTCTGGATCACGCAATCGGTGGTTCGTCCCGGACCGTAGATCCAGGACAGGCGCAGCGAGACGCCATCGACTCCGTGCTGGCGCGCATAACCCTCGACCAGCGCCTCGATCGCCGCCTTGGTCGCGCCGTAGACGCTGCTCGGCCTGAGCGTGACATCCTCCATGACCGGTGCCGGCGGCGTCTCGCCGTAGGCGCTGGTGGACGAGCAGCAGACAATGTGCCGGCTTTTGCGGATACGCGCGAGCTCAAGCAGGTTGACGGTGCCCATCACGTTCACGGCGACGGGCCGGTACGGGTTGTCCACCCCGACCATCGGTCCCGAGAAGGCGCCGCAATGGATGATCCCGTCCAGCGGCCGCCCCGCCATGATCGCGTGCAGCCGGTGGATGTCGGTCAGGTCGGCCTGCAGTAGCGCCCGCTTCTCCGCCCTCGGCTCGACGAGGTCGGTGGCGATAACCGTCGTGCCTTCCTGTTCGAGCCGGGTGCAGACCGCCCTGCCGAGCAGGCCGGCTGCACCCGTCACCAGGATGGCGCCAGTCTCGTTCATGCGCCGCGCTCCGATACGGCTGGGACAGGCGTGGTGCCGGCGGAGCGGCGGGCCTCGGACCACTCGATCGGCAGCTCGGCCGCGAGCAGCGTGCGCGTGTACTGCTCCTGCGGCCGCGCGAAGATCGTCTCCGTCTCGCCGCGCTCGACGATGCGTCCGCGATTGAGCACGACGACGTTGTGCGCCAGCGAGCGCACCGAGTTCAGGTCGTGCGTGATGAACAGCGCGGAGAGCCCCATGCGCGCCTGCAGCGAGCGGATCAGGTCGATGATCTGGGCGCGGACGCGTATGTCGAGCGCCGTGGTCGGCTCGTCGAACACCACGAAGTCGGGTTCCGTCGCCAGGGCGCGCGCGATGCCGATCCGCTTCTGCTCGCCTGCGGTGAGTTCGTGCGGATAGGCCTGCGCGAGGCGGTGCGGGAGCTGCACCATTTCCAGCAGCGCCTCGACCCGCCGCAGCCGGTCCCGCCGCGAGGCGCGTCCGATCAGGGCGAGCGGCTCGGAGACCAGGTTGAACACCCGCCAGCGCGGGTTGAGTGCCACGTAGGGCTCCTGGAACACCATCTGCATGTGCCGGCGCAGCGGCCGCAACTGCCGTTGTGCCATCGTGGCGACGTCGTGGCCATCAAGCGGATGGAGCCCGCGGTCGGCGCGAGCAGGCGCAGCAGGCACTGGCCGATCGTCGTCTTGCCGGAACCGCTCTCGCCGACCAGTGCCAGCGTCTCGCCGCGCTCCAGCGAGAAGCTCACGCCGTCCACCGCGCGTACCGGCGGCTGCGCGTCGCCGACCGGGAACAGCTTCAGCAGGTTCCTGACCACCAGCAACGGCTCCCTCGACGGGGAGGCCCGCGCCGCCCGGCTGGCCTGGTCGACCGGGACCGGCCTCGCCCTGGCGGCCTTGAGCAGGCTCTCGCTGTACGCCGTCCTGGGTCGGGTCAGGAAGCCCTGCACCGGTCGCAGCTCCTCGACGCCGCCGTCGCGCATGATCGCCACGCGGTCGCAATAATGCGCGACGATGCCGAGGTCGTGCGTGATCAGGATGACCGACACGCCCAGCTCGCGCGAGCGGGCGACCAGCAGGTCGAGCACCTGTACCTGCACCGTCGCATCCAGGCCGAGCGTCGCGTCGTCGGCCAGGATGATATCGGGCCGCGTGATCAGCGCCATCGCGATGACCACGCGCTGCGCCATGCCGCCGGAGAGCTCGTGCGGGTAGGCGCGGGCACGCTCTGCGGCGTCGACGATGCCGACGCCGCCGAGCAGTTCCACCGTCTCGCGCCAGGCCGCGCGACGCGTGCGGCCACGATGCGCCCGCAGCACGCGGGCGATCTGCGTGTCCAACCTCTCGACCGGATCGAGCAGGGCCTTGGCGTTGGTCCCGATCAGGGAGATGGTGCCGCCGCGGAGCTGCTGGCGCTCCCGCTCCGTCATCTCGGCGAGGGCGCGGCCGCCGAAGCGCACGGCGCCGCCGCTGACGGTTCCTCCACCCGGCAGCAGCCCCACGAGCGCCTGCGCCAGCACGGACTTGCCGGCGCCGGTCTCGCCGACGATGCCCAGGATCTCGTTGCTGCGCAGCTCGAACGAGACGTCCCGCAGCACCTCCCTGGCGCCGAAGCGGACGCTGAGCTTCTCGATGTTGAGCAGGGCCGGGCTATGGCCGGGCCCGCCGGAGGTGGACGCAGGGTTTCTCAAGGCTGCGCCCGGCTACGCCTGGTCGGATCGAGCAGGATGCGCAGTTCGTCGCCGAGCAGGGCGAAGCAGAGCACGGCGAGCACGATGGCGATCCCGGGGAACAGCGAAACCCACCAGACGCCGAGGATGAGCTGCTGCGCGCCCGAACTCACCATCAGGCCCCACTCCGGCGTCGGCATGCGCACGCCCGCCCCGATGAACGACAGTCCGGCGGTCAACAGGATCGCCATGCCGACGCTGATCGAGAGCTGCGCCAGCGCCGGGGTCAGCGCATTGGGCAGGATATGCCGGAACATCACCGAAAGGTCGGTCGCACCGGAGCAGCGCGCGGCGCTGATGAAAGGCCGTTCGCGCAGCGACAGCACCTCGGCGCGCACCAGTCGCGCGAACACCGGCACGAACAGCACCGCCAGCACCAGGGCGAGGTTCCAGACTTCCTGGCCGAGTATCGAGACCAGCGCCATGCCGAGCACGAACACGGGAAACGACTGGATGAAGTCGAACAGGCGCATCACCGTCGCACTCGCCATGCCGCGATAGAAGCCGATCAGCAGCCCGACCGGGACGCCGATCACGAAGGCGGCGGCGACCGCGGTGATGCTGACCAGGAGGTTGATCCGTATGGCGAAGATGATGCGCGATAGCACGTCCATGCCGGACACGTCGGTGCCGAGCCCGTGCTGCCAGGAGGGTGGTTCGAGCGAGTGCAGCGGGTCGGCCAGGGTGGGCGAATACGGTGCAAGCTCGCCCGCGAACACGATTGCGACGAACTGCAGCAGCAGCGCCACGTCGAGCGCTGCTCCCGGCCGCATCAGCCACGACCGGATCAAATCCGGATCCTCGGATCGACCAGCTCGTAGAGCACGTCCACCACGAGATAGACGAGCAGCACGAAGATCGCCGACACCATCACGAAGCCCTGCAAGGCCGGGTAGTCGCTGTTGATCACCGACTGGACCGCGTACTGGCCGAGGCCGCCCCAGGCGAAGATGGTTTCCACCAGCACCGCGGCGCCGAGGAGGAAGCCGAACAGGAAGCCGGCGGTGGTGATGATCGGCGGCAGGCTGTTCTTCAGCGCCTTCGCGACGATGCGGCGCTGCGGCAGGCCGCAGGCGCGCGCGTGCCGGACGAAGCTGCCGTCGTACACACCGGCGAACACGGTCTGCGTCATCTTCATCATGGCGCCGGCGTTGACGATGCTGATCGTGGCAACGGGCAGCGCGAGGCGGCCGAGCGCGGAGGCGAAATCGGTCCAGTTGCCGGTCAGGATGCTGTCCAGCGTGTAGAAGCCGGTGATCGTCGGTGGCGGCGTCAGGTAGGTATCGAGGCGGCCGAACGGCGCCGGCGCCCAGCCGGCCCAGTGATACAGGAAGAAGATCAGCAGCAGTCCGACTCAGAAGTCGGGAAGCGCTCCTGCTGCCAGACCATAGATCCGGGTCACGTAGTCGGCGCCGCCGCCTCGCTTGATCACCGACAGCACCGCGAGCCCGACCCCGATCACCACCGTCAGGATCATGGCGTAGGTGATCAGCTCTAAGGTCGCGGGTGCACGCTCGATCAGGTCCTGCACGACCGGATGCGACGTGAAGATCGAGGTGCCGAGGTCACCGTGCAGCACGCGACCGAGGTAGCGGACGAACTGGGTCCACAGTCCCTGATCGAGTCCGAGCTTCTGCCGCAATGATGCGATGCCTTCGGGCGTCGCCATGTTGCCGAGCAGCAGCAGCGCCGGATCGCCGGGCAGGAACCGGACCAGCACGAAGGTGACGAGCACGACGCCGAGCACCTGCGGCGGAAGCAGCGCCAGACGGCCGAGCACGATCCGCAGCGGCCGTGGCAGGCGGCCCCAGTATCCCGCCACATCGCCCAGCAGCCCGGATGCGGGTGAGGTCGCCGTCGCCGCCGTCACCTCCCGGCGCTCTTGGTGAAGTCGTACCAGGTGTTGCCGTTGGGTGTGTACCAGGAATAGCCGTGGATGTTGGCCCGGGTGGCGAGCTGGTAGCCGGGATTGAACAGGAACACCCAGGGAACCTGCTCCATCACGATCTGCTGGACGCGTTTCATCTCCGCGAGCCGCTTGGCCTGGTCGGTGGAGGTGAGCGCCTTGTTGATCAGCCCGTCGACTTCCGTGTTCTTGAAACGCGAATAGTCGATCAGCGACGCGCTGTTCAGCCAGAGGTCGGCGACGTAGGCGGCGTCGGGGACGACCGCCATGTCGCGAAAGAAGTACATCGGGATCTGGTTCTTGGTGTAGCGCTCGACGAGCGTGGAGGCCGGCAGCTTGTCGAGCTCGATATCGACGCCGGCGCGGGCGAACGAGCTCTTGAGGATGACGGCGAGCTCTTCCTCGATCTCGTCACCGGTGCGGTAGCCCACAGTGGTCTTGAAGCCGTTCGGGTAGCCTGCCGCCGCCAGCAGCGCCCTCGCCTTCGCGACGTCGTCGGTGTAGTGGAAATATGTCGGCGTGAAGCCGGGATAGATCTCGGAGATCGGGCTCTGCGTCGGGCGGGCGGTATTGAAGAAGACGCTCTTCATGATCTCGTCGCGCAGCACCAGGTAGTTCATCGCCCGCCGCACCCTGGCATCGTCGAACGGCTTGATCGTGTTGTTCATCTCGACGCGCTGGATGTAGTTGCCGAACACCGTCCAGACATGCACCTCGGGCGCGTGGCTCAGGAGGTTCAACTCGCGCGGCTGCAGCCACTCCGCCACGTCCACGGAGCCGGCTTCGAGTGCCGCGGTCCGGTTCGACGAGCTCGGCATCTCGCGGAACACGATCCGCGTCAGGTGCGGCGCGCCGCGGTAATAGTTCGAGTTGCCTGCATAGCAGGACGCTCAGGCCCGGCGAGAACTGGGCGACGCTGTACGGTCCGAACGAGGCCGAGTGGGTGGCGAGCCAGCGCGAGCCCCAGGGGTCGTCGGCGGTGACGTGCTTCTTCATCTCGGTCGAACCCAGGATGCCGAGATCGTTGTCCACTCACAACCGGTCCAGCAATGGCGAAGGCTGCGGCAGCGAGACGCGCACCGTGTAGTCGTCGATCTTCTGAAACGCCTCGGCGGGATCGATAACCTTGAGGACCTGCGTCATGTACCAGTGGAAGGTGGCCTTCAGGTTCCAGCCGCGCTGGAAGGTCTACATGACGTCGTCCGCGGTCAGCGTGTTGCCGGCGCTGCTCTTGACGCCGTGCCGCAGGTGGAAGGTGATCGACGTCTTGTCGGGGGCGAGATCGTAGCTCTCGGCCAGCCGACCGTCGATCTTGCTGAAGTCCTCTAGGGAAACGCCGCCTGGGCCGGTCTTCATGCCGTTGGCGAGCAGGCGCTCGTAGATGTTGCGGCGTGCCTCGTGCGTCGCTTCCGTCGGGGGATATTCCTGGTCGAGCGACTTCGGCGTGTGCGGCCCGGCCACGACGAGCGTGTTCACCGGGCTCTGCGCCAGGGCCGGTGTGCCGATGCAGAGCGACAACGCCGCAGCCGTCAGAAGCTTCTCACGCACGTTCGACACTCCGATGTTCTACCTCGATGCTGGCACGGCATGATCCGTGCCACGCGGCTCGCGGTCAGACCAGGCCACGAACTTCCCGCGCATGCAGCGCGATCAGGATGGTTTCTCGCTCCGTTGGCAGCGGCCATGTCGTTGTCATGCCCAAAAGGTGGTCTTCTGCTCGTCATGATGACCAACGACCAAGCACTCGGCGGCGGCTGGCCTGTCCGGTCAGTCCGCATCTGTCTGTCACCCCTTGCATCCTGACCATCCGCTGCCGCAGCATCGCCGCATGGTTCAGGAGGAAAGCATGGACGGATACGACCTCGTGGTGCGCGGCGGCACGGTCGTGACGGCTTCCGATACGATGCGCTGCGACGTCGGCGTGCGCGACGGGCGTATCACCGCACTCGCCGCCAGCCTGCCGTCAGGCACCCGCGAGGTGGACGCCTCCGGGCTGCTGGTGCTGCCGGGCGGCATCGACAGCCATGTCCATGTCGCCCAGCCGAGCGGGCCGGAGACGGTGCAGGCCGACGACTTCCAGTCGGGCACGCTCTCGGCCGCTTTCGGGGGCAACACCACGATCCTGCCGTTCGCCCTGCAGCAGCGTGGCCAGAGCCTGCGCGAGGCGGTGCGCGACTACCACGCCAAGGCGGATGGGCAGTGCTACGTCGATTACGGCTTCCACCTCATCATCAGCGATCCGACCGATCAGCTTCTCGGCCAGGATCTGCCGGCGCTGGTGCAGGACGGCTACACCTCGTTCAAGGTGTTCATGACCTATGAGGACCTGCGTCTCGACGACCGGCAGATCCTGCAGGTGATGAGCGTCGCGCGCGAACAGGGTGCGCTGGTGATGGTGCACGCCGAGAATTTCGATGCGATCCACTTCCTGACCCAGCAGCTCGAATCCGCCGGCAAGACGGCGCCGCTGTTCCACGGCGCATCGCGTCCCATCGTCGTCGAGCGGGAGGCGACGCATCGCGCCATCTCGCTCGCCGAACTCGTCGACGTGCCGATCATGGTCGTGCACGTCTCCGGCCGCGACAGCATGGAGCAGATCCGCTGGGCGCAGTCGCGCGGGCTGCAGGTCTACGGCGAGACCTGCCCGCAATATCTCGTCCTCACCGAGGCAGACATGGACGGGTTCGACATGGAGGGCGCGCGGTTCGTCTGCTCGCCGCCGCCGCGCGACGAGGCCAGCCAGGTCGCGTGCTGGGAGGGGCTGCAGACCGGGGTGTTCCAGCTCTTCTCGTCGGACCACTGCCCGTTCCGCTTCCGCGAGACCACCGGCAAGCTGCACCCGAAGGCGCGCTCCTCGTTCCGCTGGGTGCCGAACGGCATCCCCGGCGTCGAGACGCGGTTGCCGATCCTGTTCTCCGAGGGCGTCGTGAAGGGCCGCATCACCCTCAACCGCTTCGTGGCGCTGACCGCCACCAACCACGCGCGCATGTACGGCCTCTACCCGCGCAAGGGCACCATCGCCATCGGTTCCGACGCGGACCTGGTGCTCTGGGATCCGGAGCGGCGGACCACGATCCAGCAGTCGATCCTGCACCACGGCGCGGACTATACGCCTTATGAAGGGATCGAGGTCACCGGCTGGCCGGTCACGACCATCCTGCGTGGCGAGATCGTGGTCGCGGACGGCGTGCTGCAGGGCGCACCGGGTGGAGGGCAGTTCCTTACGCGCGAAATCTCGGAATATGCGCGGCCCGGCAAGGCAAGGGGATCGGCCCCATAGGCGCGGACTCAAGCGCCAGAACGACGCAACCGTCGAATGATGATTACACTCGGTGCAAGCGCCGGGATGGAATACTGAAGCGGCGCAGGCTGGAGGTTTGCACGGATGGATACAGCGTCTGCCAACGAGCTTTTACAGGAGGCCGCGCGGCGCGCCATCGTTTATGTCCAGTCGGTCCGGGACCGGCCGGTGACGGCCTCGGCACAAGCGCTGCAACGTCTCGACGAACTGAAGCATTCGCTTCCCCGAACAGGCCTGGAAGCAGGTGAGGTGCTACGCCGTCTCGATGAGATCGGATCTCCGGCGACCATCGCCACTGCGGGCGGGCGGTATTTCGGCCTGGTGATCGGTGGCGCATTGCCTGCGACCATCGCTGCAAACTGGCTCGCTACGGCCTGGGATCAGAACGCTTGCTTTCGGTGGACTTCTCCGATCGTCGCGACTCTGGAGGACGTGTCGCTGCGATGGCTGGGCGATCTGTTCGGGTTGTCAGGCGGGGTCGGGGGAGCCTTTGTCACCGGTGCCTCGATGGCGAACCTGGCGGCGTTGGCGTCTGCCCGCCACGCGCTCCTCTCCCGGCTGGACTGGGACGTGGAGGCCCGAGGCCTTTATGGCGCGCCCGAACTTCGCGTGATCGTCAGCGAGGAGGTCCACATCACCGTACTGAAGGCTCTCTCGCTGCTTGGTCTCGGGCGCGAACGGGTCATTCGGGTCCCGACCGACCGTCAGGGTCGGATGCGGATCGACGGTCTTCCAGCACTCGATGATCGCACGATCGTCTGCATCCAGGCGGGCAACGTGAATACCGGCAGTTTCGATCCTGCGACCGAAATCTGCCGGCTGGCCAAGGACGCTGGGGCCTGGGTCCATGCCGACGGCGCGTTCGGCCTGTGGGCGCTTGCGAGTCCCGATTTTGCAGCCTTGACCAAGGATTTTGCCGAGCCCGACTCCTGGGCGACGGACGGGCATAAATGGCTCAACGTCCCATACGACAGTGGCATCGTGCTTGTCCGCAGAGCGGCCAACCTCCGCGCGGCGATGTCGGCCAGCGCCGCCTACCTTGCCGAAGGTGTCGCGGGCAATCGCGAGCCATCGCACTACACCCCTGAATCCTCAAGACGGGCACGCGGCGTCGAGATCTGGGCGGCACTTCTCAACCTGGGACGCGACGGCGTAGCAGCCCTCGTCGAACGCACATGCCGTCATGCCCGAGCATTTGCCCAGGGCCTTGAAGCTCATGGGTTCGAAATCCTCAACGATGTCGTGCTGAACCAGGTGCTCGTTTCGTTCGGATCGCCCGAGACCACCAGAGCCGTGATCGGCCATCTCCAGGCCGAGGGCATCTGCTGGTGTGGTGGGACCGTATGGCAGGGTCGCACAGCCATGCGTATCAGCGTCTCCAACTGGGCGACCACCGAAGCTGACGTGCAGCTCAGCATCGAGGCGATCGTCCGGATCGCCGGGTCGATTGCTGCAGGCATCTGCACCTGAGATCAGACCGATCCGCATCGGGCCCAGCCTTGAGTTCTTGAGTTCGCGCCTATAGGGCTCAGCCCCTTGACCTCGTCGAAGGCTGGCCTTTGGAATCCGTTCGTTACAGCACGCTAGGGACATCTCATGTCTGATCTGCCTAACCGGCTCGTGGGAGCCATCGATTCCGACCGGCACTGGGGCCAGCTCATGCGCATGGGCGCGATCGGTTCGGTCGAGCAGACCGGCGTCGACCGCCCCTGCCTCAGCCCCGGCGACCGCGAGGCCAGGCGACTCCTGATCGGCTGGGCAGAAGCGGCGGGTGCAACGGTCTCCGTGGACGGGGCGGGAAATCTGTGGCTGCGTCACGAGGGCACGCAGCCCGATGCGGCCGCGGTGCTGACCGGCAGCCATATGGACACCCAGCCCCGCGGCGGCCGCTTCGATGGCATCTGGGGCGTGATGGCCGGGCTCGAGGTGCTGTCCGCATTGCATGCGTCGAACCTGCGGACGGCGCGGCCGATCGAGGTAGTTGCCTGGACCAACGAGGAGGGCGCGCGTTTCACGCCCGGCTGCATGGGCAGCATGGCCTGGTCCGGCGACACGCCGCTCGACCGCTTCGCCTCGGTGCGCGACGAGGCCGGCATCTCGTTCGGCGACGCGCTGGCCGAGCAGCTCGCGCTGGAGAGCGACCTGCCGCGCCGTGCCCTGGGCGGCCGGCCACACTGCTATGTCGAGGCGCATATCGAGCAGGGTCCGCTGCTGGAAGCGGCCGGGCAGCAGATCGGGGTGGTCACCGCCATCCAGGGCAGCCGCTGGTTCACGGTGACGCTGGACGGCGCGTCCGCCCATGCCGGCACCGCGCCGGTCTCGATGCGGCGGGATGCGGTGCAGGACGCCGTGCGCGCGATCACCGCGCTGAACCACCTGACCCACGACCCGGACGACATCCTTCGCTTCACCGTCGGGCGCATCGTCGTGTCGCCGAACAGCTCGAACTCGGTGGCGGGCCGGGTCACCTTCACCATCGACCTGCGTCATCCCGACGCAGCGACGCTGACCGCCCGCGGCGACGCCATCGCGGACACGGTGCGGGCGGCGGTCACCAGCACCGCGGCGACGGTGACCGAGGTGTTCCATGCCATGCCGATCGACTTCGACGCGACCGTGATCGATGCCGTGGAGCAGGCCGCCGTGGCGGACGGTGCGTCGTACCGCCGGATGCCGTCCGGAGCGTTCCACGACGCGCAGTTCGTGGCCGGTATCTGCCCGTCGGGAATGCTGTTCGTGCCCTGCCGCGACGGGATCAGCCACAACGTTGCCGAGTATGCCTCGCCGGAACATCTGGCGACGGGAACGCGCGTGCTGGCGCGTACGCTGCTGGCCCTCGCCAACGGTTGATCGCCGCCCACGGCGCATGTCGAAGTGGAACATCCTTGCTTCATGCGGGATGGAGACATCCAGCGGACCGCGTGCTGTATTCGCATGATGGCCAGGATCGACAAGCAGTCCGCACCCAGGACGGATGGTTGCAGCTATCCGCAGCCCTACGACGAGCCGTGTCGTTCCCGGGTGCGGCACGCGCTGGGCGACGTCGCGGGCTTGACGCAGTTCGGGGTCAACCTGCAACGCCTTGCGCCCGGCGGCTGGAGCAGCCAACGACATTGGCACTCTGGAGAAGATGAGTTCGTCTGGGTCGTCGCCGGTGAGGTCGTGCTGGTTACCGAGGACGGGGAGGAAGTGCTGCGCCCCGGGGACTGCGCGGGGTTCAAGGCAGGGGTGGCGAACGGCCACCATCTGCAGAACCGTTCCGACCAGGAGGCGCTCCTGCTGGAAATCGGGTCGCGTCGACCCGAGAGCGACACCGTGGCGTATCCGGATATCGATCTGCTATGGACCGATGCGACCGGGGATACCCACAAGGATGGTCGCCCCTACCGCAGCGGCAAGGGTTGATCGACCCGCGCTTTCGCGGACGGGCAGAGCACGATCGATCCAGTTGCCCGGCGCGGTGATCATCCACGAACGGTATTGTCGAGCCGGGTTGTAACACAGCAGCGGCGCTCCCAGATACTCGTTACGATACCGGCAGGAAAATCCTTGTTCGGGACGTGATCAAGATAAATAAATCAAGAAAAACTTGAGGAAACCATGTCCAATCAACGTGCGGTCCTCATGGCGTGCAGCGCCATGACGGTCGCAATATCGTGCTGCTGCGTTCCATCCGTTCATGCGCAGACGATCGGGGGCGCTGCCTGGCTCGATCCGAGCCTGTCGCCCGGCCGGCGCGCGACGCTGGCCGAGCAGCAGATGTCGACCGACGACCTGCTGGGCCTCGTCCATGGCGAATACGCCGTATATGCCAACTACTTCACGCCGCCGAACTACGTGCCCGCGGGCGCGATCGGATCGGCCGGCTACGTCCTGGGCGTCCCCAGGCTGAACATCCCGGCGTTGCAGGAGACCGATGCCGGCACCGGCGTCGCGGATCCGGTGCACAACCCGGCCAACTACTCCACGGAACTTCCGTCAGGCATGGCCACCGCCGCGACATGGAACGTGAACACCGCCTTCCTCGGCGGCTCGATGATCGGCCGCGAAGCGCGTCAGGAAGGCTTCAACGTGCTGCTCGCCGGTGGCGTCGATCTCGTCCGCGAGCCGCGCAACGGCCGCAACTTCGAGTACGGCGGCGAGGACCCGCTGCTCGCCGGCACCATGGTCGGCCAGCAGATCCGCGGCATCCAGGCGCAGCATGTCGTTTCGACACTGAAGCACTTTGCCATCAACGACCAGGAGACCGGGCGCACCACCTCCAGTTCGGACATCGACTGGACCGTGGCGCGGCAGAGCGATCTGCTGGCCTTCGAGCTGGCACTCGACATCGGCAGACCCGGCGCGGTCATGTGCGGGCTGAACCGCGTCAACAGCGTCTATGCCTGCGGCAACGATACGCTCCTGAACCAGATCCTGAAGCAAGACTGGGGCTTCAAGGGCTGGGTCATGTCCGACTGGGGCGCGATGCATTCGGTGCAGGATGCGACCAACGGTCTTGACCAGGAGTCCGGCAGCTTCTTCGATCAGCCTTTCGGCGGCCCGTTCTTCACCACCCAGTTGACGGCGGCACTCGCCGACGGGTCGGTCAAGCAGTCACGGCTCTACGACATGGCGCACCGCATCCTGACGTCGGAGTTCGCCCAGGGGCTGGTCGATGATCCGGTCACCTCGATCCAGCCGATCGATCCGGTCATCGACGCTGCCGTCGCCCAGGCGGACGAGGAAGAGGGTGCGGTGCTGCTCAAGAACGCGCACAAGATGCTGCCGCTCGCCAAGACCGTACGCAGCATCGCGGTGATCGGCTCCAACGCGATCAACGGCGTGCTGGAAGGCGGCGGCTCGTCCATCGTATGGCCGGTCGGCGGTCCGGCCGCCCCGGTAGACCCCAACACCGGATTTCCGGGACCGGTGATGTGGAACCCCTCTTCCCCGGTGGCCGCGATCAAGGCCGAGGCGCCGTCGGCGTCGGTCGCCTACGACAGCGGCGCCGACCCGGCCCAGGCCGCAGCGGTCGCGGCCGGCGCCGATGTCGCCATCGTCTTCGTCAACCAGTGGCTCGCGGAGAGCATCGACGCCGCCAGCCTGAGCCTGCCGGCCGACATCGCCACCAAGGTGGACCAGGACGCCCTGGTCGCGGCGGTGGCGAAGAGCAATCCCAACACCATCGTCGTGATCGAGAGCGGCGGGGCTGTGCTGATGCCTTGGCTCGGACAGGTCAGGGGCGTGATCGAGGCATGGTATCCCGGCGCGGGAGGCGGTCCGGCGCTGGCGCGCATCCTGTTCGGCGACGTCAACCCGTCCGGCCACCTGCCGATCACTTTCCCGGCCTCGGAATCGCAACTGCCGCGTCCGGTGCTCGATGTCGGAACGACTTCCGACCAGGACTTCCACGTCAACTACGACATCGAGGGAGCCGCGGTCGGCTACAAGTGGTTCCAGAAGAACGACCTGAAGCCGCTGTTCCCGTTCGGCTACGGGTTGAGCTATACCGGTTACTCGTACTGGAATCTTCAGGTCAGGTCTGGCAACACGCTTTCCGCGAGCTTCTCGGTGACCAATACCGGCCGCGTCGCAGGCTACGCGGTGGCCCAGGTCTATCTGGGTCTCGATGGCAGGGGAGAGGCGCCGACCCGGCTGATCGGCTTCACCAAGCTGTTCCTGCAACCCGGCCAGACCAGGAGCACGACGGTCGCCGCCGATCCTCGCCTGCTGGCCGAGTTCGATGGCTCGTCCGATAGCTGGAAGATCGCGGGCGGCACCTACAGGGTGTTTCTCAACTCGTCCTCCGCGGATGTCCGGCAGATCGCCACCACCACCCTCCGATCCAGGACCCTGGCACCCTAGTTGCCTGATGCCAGGTTTTGATGGTGCAATCTTGTCACGAGACTGGAAGGAAGCACTATGGGCCAGGTTCTCCATGATTGCGTAATGGCAGACAAACGCCAACCACCTCTGTGGCTGGATATCGACTTCGTGGAGGCGATGGAGCGGTTCGGTCGGACCAACCGCAAAGAGACGTTAGAGGCCGAGGCGGCAACGGTTGCAAAGAAGGCGGCAGGAGTGCCCAACGTCCCGCCCGATAAGCCTGTCACTAAACCTCAGAAGCGCAGACGCCCGCGCAAGCGGCCTGATTAGTAACAAAGGGTGTGATCTGGCGGCGCCATCCGATAAGTGTCGTTCGGCAAGCTTGGATGAAATGGCTTCATCCATAGAAGGCCGGCTCCGCCCGTAGACGGAACCGGCCAGTTTAGTCAGCGCGTCGGATACCGGCGAACGTGCCACCTGACACGTTCCACACAACCGAAGCGCACGCGGAGGTATTCGCGCACCTTGACAATGGTGAAATTCTCTACCTTGGTCGGGACATACCCCTTGAATACGGATGTTGCACAAGGTACCATTCAGTTATCGCTACTGACGTGGAGCCCTTGTGCTCCTCTATATGCTGGGGCTCGGGGCACATCCTAACCGTAAAGCGAGACCCCTAGCCCCGTTCACCTTAACCCCGCCTCGCCCTCCACGGCTTGGCGGGGTTCTCGTGTTCGACCCATATCTACGTTATGGCGAGTCTTACGGGCGGAGGCAAACTTTCACTCGCTGCGAAGTGCGATAATCGTCTATTGTAGCTTCGTACAGTGGGGAGCAGCGCGAGCATGCAACCGGAACGGATGGACTCTGCAAGCCGCATCGAGGCCGAACTAGAGAATGCAAGTGACCGTATCGCCCGCCTTCGAGGAGAGATTGAAGTACTAAAGGCTTGGCAAGATGAACTTCATACGTCTCTCAGAGTGATTAGGCGCCTGGCCGACGTAGGCGGAAAGCACGAATTTTATAACTTCAGTGTATCGGCTCCTGCCACGCTTAGCATATCAAGTAAGCACACGACGATTACTGTTGCCAAGGGAAAGGCCGCACTTGCCGGACAGGCTTTGATCGATATGATCCGTGAGAGGGGTGACTACATAAAGCCAGTTGAGGCCGTAAACCGCCTTCGCGAAGAGCACGGCTTGACGATCGGCCCAGGAAAGCCGGGCCGTGAAACGTCAGACCTCTCGGCCGCGCTAGGTCACGGGAAAGTTCCGGGCCTGATGGTCACTCGTCAAGTCGGTTGGGGGCTGGAAGAGTGGGGCGGCATAGTCCCGGCGCCGGGAGGAAGTCAGACGGGAAAACCCTTAGCGGCAGTTGATCCTGACGAAAGTCTGAACGTAGGGGACGGCGCCGCGATCAGCAGTATGGAGGAGTAAGTGACAGTAACGCCGGAGGTCGTCGTATCCACCTCCCGGCTTTTGGGTCAAATTCGTATTTAACTGCCAAAAAAAGGGGGGCAAAGCGCAGGCGATCGATGTCTCGCGCGGCGGACAGACGACCAAGATCCACGTCGTCGCCGACGTCCTCGGGTGACCGGCCGTCATACACTTCACACTTGGCAATGCCAGCGACGTGACGACGGTACGGGCGGTGATTGACGCCGTTCCTGGACGCATGAAGCGGCTCATTGTTGACCGCGGCTACGATGCCGAGGCCCTTAGGGCCACGCCACGCGCAACTGGAACCATACCGATCATCCCAGGCTGTCGCACCCGCAAAAAGCCGGTCCGGCACGATCGAATTCGCTACAAGGATCGCTGGCGCGTCGAGGTAGCTCTCTGCCGCCTCAAAGACTTCCGCCGTGTCGCCACCCGCTACGACAAACTCGCAGCCTACTTCGCCTCAGCCGTCGCTCTCGCTGCCGTCATCGCCTTCTGGTGCTAGGCAGCCCAACCAGCTTCTTAGGCGGCATCCTGGATGTCGAAGCGAGTCACCTTGCCGTCTCGAAGACGGAAGATGTGTCCGACCGTCTTGTCCTTCAGCCCGTGCGTCTGGCCCTGAAGCGGCTTGCCTTCGAGATCGTGGACGGACTGCCGAACCTCTGCGACGATTGCGTCGTCAGCAGCCCTGTGAAAGCCCACAGGTTTGACGTGCGGACTGACCATCGTCCACTGGCGGGTCCAGTACTCGCGCACGGCCTCGCGACCGTGAACGTGGCCGCCATCCATGCCGTTGGCCCAAGCGACATCATCGGCAAGCACGGCCAACACGCCGTCGATATCTCGCGCGTTGAAGCGGTCGTAGATGCGTTTCAGGATTTCAACATCACCGTCCATCGTGCTCTCTCCTCGGTTGTGCCTGTGTTGCGTCAGGGAACAGATGCCATATACATATGCACGTATGCATCAGGGGGTTGAACGGTGCAAGAGGGAGATGCGATGGACCTGGATGTGCTTTCAACGCCCGGGCACCTGATCAGCCTTGCGGCGCGCGGCTTCGCTCGCCTGAGCGAAGCGCGCCTGAAGCCCTTGGGCTTCGGTGTCGGTCATCTGCCGGTACTGGTGGCACTTCGGGACGGCCGAGCAAGCACGCAGCGTGATCTCGCCCGCTTCGCCAAGATCGAGCAGCCGCCGATGGCGCAAATGCTCGCCCGCATGGAGCGAGACGAACTCATCCAGCGCACGCCTGACCCGGCCGATGGACGCAGCAGCCGCGTTTCAATGACGGAAGCCGCTGAAGCGTGCCTGCCAAGCGCGGTTGCAGCCTTGCTCCGGGGTAACGGCGAGGCGTTGGGCGGCTTCACGGACGAAGAGGCCGCGCAGCTTGTTGCCCTGCTCACGCGACTGATCACAAATCTCGATCGGATCGCGAGCGTCGAGGCGTCGCCGCGCACTCCGTCCTGATTCAAACAAGCCGGGCCGTCCGCTCTCTGTCAGACTGGTTGAGGCCAGACCCTAATCGGAAGCCGGCTTCACGACATGATCAGGCCGCCATCAACATTCACCGTCTTGCCGGTGATGTAGGCGCGGTCCGGGCCGGCGAGGAACGACACGAGGCCCGCGACCTCCTCGCCGGTGCCGGCGCGGCCCATCGGAATGTTCCCGACCCACTCCTGCATCAGCTCCCCGGGCGCATAGTCGCCGAGCAGCTTGCCCCACGCGGCATCGTTGTAGGCCCACATGTCGGTCGAGATGATGCCGGGGCAGAGCGGGTTGACCGTGATGCCCTCCTTCGCGACTTCCTTGGCCAGGCTCTGCGTGATGCCGATCACGCCGAACTTGCTGGCGGCGTAATGCGGCGTGAAGACGAAGCCCTGCCTCGCCTGTCCCGATGCCGTGTTGATCAGCCTGCCGCCGGCGCCGTGTGCGCGAATGCGGCCGATCGCCTCCCGGCAGCACAGGAACACGCCCTTGGTGTTCACGGCCATCACCCGGTCCCATTCGTCCTCGGTCATCGCCTCGATCCTGGCGATGGTGATGACGCCCACATTCTGCACCGAGATGTCGACGCGGCCGAACGTGGACTCCGCCTTGTCGTACAGGCGCGCGACGTCGGCGGCCGAGGTGACATCCACCTCCGCCGACGCGGCGCGGCCTCCGGCGTCGGCGATACGGCGGGCGACCTGCTCTACCGCCGCCTCCTTGGCGCCCAGCACGACCGATGCGCCATCCTGTGCCAGGCGGGTCGCGATGGCGGCTCCGATGCCACGGCTGGCGCCGGTGATCACGGCGACTCCTGCCAGTTTCATGATGCTCTTCCTCAGGATGATGCGGTGTTGATCCGTGCGGCGGTGAACTGGTCGGTGACCAGCACGTCGATGAAGCGGCCGCGCAACGCGCCGAGCAGGGCCTGCACCTTGCGTCGGCCACCCGCTACCGCGATCACGCGCGGAACCGAGCGCAACGCCTCGAGGGTGATGCCGATGACGCGGCCCTCGAACGGGGAGCGGATCGGCCGGCCCTCGATGTCGAAGAAGTGCAGGCAGATGTCGCCGACCGCGCGCAGGTTGGTCAGTTCCTGCAGCTCGCTCCCGGTGAAGATGTTGCCGCTGTCGGCCAACAGCTTCGACGGCTCGACCGCGCCGACACCGACCAGGGCGACGGTCAGTGCGTTGAACTGCGCGATGGTGCCGGCCACGTAAGGGTCCGAGACCAGCGCGTCGCGGGACTCGACGGATCCGGCCACACCCTGTGTCGCCAGCAGGAGCGGCGTCGCGCCGGTCAGGCGGGCCAGCCGGGTCGTCAGCGTCGTGGCGTGCGCCTGCACGCTGGGATTGCCCATGCCGCCCAGGATCTGGACCACGCGCGCCGCATCCAGGCGTCTTCCACTGTCGAGATGATCGACCATGCGCAGCAGGCTCTCGCTCCAGGAGGAGATGCCGATCACTTCGCCTGGCTGCAGCGTCACTTCCAGGAACTGCGCGGCGGCCTCGCCGATACGCGACAGGATCTGCTCCTCGCGGTCTTCGCTGCACTCGGCGATGACGATGTCGGCGAGGTCGAAACGCCGTCGCAGACGCTCCTCCAGCTCCGGGAAGGTCCCGGACGGCGCCTCGATCGAGATCCGCACGATACCTTCATCGCGGGCGCGCTTGAGCAGACGCGAGATGCCGGCCTGGGAGATGCGCAGCTCGCGGGCGATTTCCGCCTGCTTCATCTCGTCGAGATGGTACATCCGCGCGACCCGCGCGATCAGCCTGAGTTCATCGGATCGCGCCACGCGCTTTACCTTCGGCCGCCTACCAGCAGCAGAAGCCGCCGTCGACCAGGAGATCGACGCCGGTCACGAACGATGCCGCCCGCGACGACAGGAACACCGCCGGCCCGACCAGCTCGTCCACCGATGCCATGCGGCCCATCGGCGTGTCGGCCTCGAACTGCTTGACCTGCTCTGCCACTTCCGGACGGAGGTTCATCGGCGTCGCGGTGTAGCCGGGACTGATCGCGTTCACCCGAACGCCGCGCTGCGCCCATTCCATCGCCAGGCTCTTGGAGAGATGGATCACCGCCGCCTTCGAGGCGTTGTAGTGGGCCTGCAGCAGACCACGGTTGACGATGACGCCGGACATCGACGCGATGTTGACGATCGAACCGCGGCCCTGCTTCAGCATCGCCCGTCCCTCCGACTGGCACGATAGGAACAGGCCGGTGACATTCACGTCGAACATGCGCTGCCACTGGGCCCGCGACATCGTCTCGGCCGCGTGCGCATTGGCGATGCCCGCGCAGTTCACCGCGAGCGATACGACGCCGATCCTGTCGTGCAGCCTTGCCAGCGCCATTTCGAGAGCGGCCTCGTCGGTCACGTCGCCATGCAGGGCGACCGTCTTGCGGCCGAGCGCCTCGATGCGGCCGACAGTATCCGCGAGGCCCGCGCTGCCGGACAGGTCGAAGCAGCCCACGTCGGCGCCGGCCTCGGCCAGGCCGATCGCGACGCGCTGGCCGATCCCGCTGCCTGCACCTGTCACGAAGCCGATCTCGCCGGCCAGGTCGAACAATCCCGTCATCGTCGTCCTCACGCTGTCGCCAGCTCCATCACCCTGACGTTGCTGGCCTGTTCCCGGTCCAGGATGCCCATCTGCCTGCCGCGCGCCAGCACCATTACCCGATGGGACAATCCGAGCACTTCTTCCAGGTCCGAGGACACCACGATGACCGCCATGCCCTTCGCGGCCAGTCCGGCGATCACCTCGTAGATCGCGGCACGCGCGCCCATGTCGATGCCGCGCGTCGGCTCGTCGAGGATGAACACGCGCGGATCGCGGGCCACCCAGCGCGCGATCACCACCTTCTGCTGGTTGCCGCCGGAGAGCGACCCGGCTTTCTGCTCAGGCCGCCCCTTCACGCCGAGCCGCCGTATCAGGGCGGCCGCGAACGCGCTGATCGCACGCGGCGTCATCCAGCCGTGCGGTGTCAGCCGGTCGGTATTGCCCAGTGCCAGGTTGTCGGCGAGGGAGTGTTCGAGCACGATGCCCTGGCCCTTGCGATCCTCCGGGACCAGCACGATGCCCGCCGCGATCGCCTCGTCCGGCCGGCCGGGATGGAGCCGCTTGCCGTCGAGGGTGACGGTTCCGGACGCCACCGGATCGGCGCCGGCGATCGCACGCACCAGTTCGGTGCGGCCCGCGCCGACGATGCCGGCGATGCCGAAGATCTCGCCCGCCTGCACCGAGAAACTGATGTCGCGGAAGGCGTTCGCCGCCGAGGTCAGCCGATCGACACGCACCACCTCCTGTCCGGTGGGCTTCCTCTGGGGCGGGAAGATGCGGTCGATCGAGCGCCCGACCATGTCGCGCAGCAGCACCTGCACCGGCACCTGGGCGGTGTCGTGCGTCGCCACCAGATGCCCGTCGCGCAGCACCACCACGCGGTCGGCGATCTGCGCGATCTCCTCCAGCCGGTGGCTGACATAGATGAACGAGTAGCCATCCTGCTTGAGCCGCCGGATCTGGGTGAACAGGCGCTGGGTCTCGGCCATTCCTAACGCCGCGGTCGGCTCGTCGAGGATCAGCAGCCGTGCCTTCAGGGTCAGCGCCTTGGCGATCTCGATCTGCTGCTGTGCCGCGACACTCAGCCCGCGCACCAGGCGGGTTGGCGGAATGTCGAGACCCAGCCTATGCAGTTGCTCCGCCGCCAGCCGGTTCATGGTCGCGCTGTCGACGCGGCCGCCACGCATCGGCAGGCGCCCGACGAACACGTTCTCCGCGATGGTCAGGTCGGGCAGCAGCCGCATCTCCTGGTGGATCAGGCCGATGCCGGCGGCCATCGCCTCACGCGGACTGCGCGGCGCGTAGGCCGCGCCCTCCCAGCGCATGGAGCCCTCGTCGGGAGATCGCAGGCCGGCGATGATCGACGAGATGGTCGACTTGCCGGCGCCGTTCTCGCCGAGCAACGCGACCATCTCGCCCTCGCGTATCTCAAGGTCGATGCCGTGCAAAACCTTGATCGGACCGAAGCTCTTGGTGATCCCCTCGAGGATCAGGCGCGTCGGACGCAGCACTTCGTGTCGCGGGAGTTCGGCGAGCATGCGGACCATCCTCTCGGGGCTTGATCGGGTGAGGCTGGATCAGGGATGATGCGCGATGAACGGCGCGACGTTGGCCTTGGTGGTCAGCACCGCCTGCTGCAGCTGCACCGCCGGTGCAGTCTTGCCCGCGATGAGATCCAGCGCGGTGTCGAGGGCGAGCTTGCCCATGAACTGGGTCTTCTGCGCCATGGTGGCGGCGAGCGTGCCCTTCTGCACCGCCTTCAGCCCGGCCGCATCCCCATCGAAGCCGACGACCGTGACCGGATGATCGAGGTTGCCGACCTTGACCGCCTGGGCGGCCCCGAGTGCCAGTCCGTCGGCGCGGCCGAAGAATACGGTGATGTCCGGATGGCGCTGCAGCATGTCCTGCGCGATCGTGAAGCCTTCGCTCTGCGACCACTCCTGGCTCGGCTGCTTGGCGACCACGGTCAGCCCGGGGCACGCCGCCATCGCCGCGCTGAAGCCCTTGTCGCGGTCCATCTCCGGCGTGGTGCCGATCTGTCCCTGGATGATGGCGACCTTGCCCTTGCCGCCGGTGATCTTGCAGGTGTAGTCGCCGAGCACATGGGCGGCGTTCACGCTGTCGGTGGCGATGAAGCTGTTCGCCGGCGCGTCGGGCGCATTGCGATCGACCGCGATCACCGGGATGTGCGCCGCCTGCGCCGCGCGCACCGGAACGCCCGCGGCGGTGGCGCCGGCCGGGATATAGATGATCGCCTTGACGCCGCGTGTGATGAGATCCTGGATCTGGTTGACCTGGGTCGCGGAATCGCCATGCGCATCGACCACGATCACCGCAGCACCACGCGCCTGCGCCTCTCGCGAGACGGACTGCTTGATCTGGTTGAAGAAATCGGCCTGCAGGTTGGCGACCGCCAGCCCGATCAGCGGCTTGGTCTGTGCGAGGGCCGGGACGGACATGATCAGGCTGCCGGCGGCGAGGATGGTGCAGGCGAGGGAAGCTGTTCTGGACATTTCTGTTTCCTGTTGAAGTTTATTGATGAGCCGCCCCGGTGCTATTTCCGGCGCAGCGTATCCAATGTCACCGCGACCGCGATCACGCAGCCGATCACCACCTGCTGGATGAAGGGGGAGATGCCGAGAAGATTGAGTCCGTTATGCAGCACGCCGATGATGAACACGCCGACCACCGTGCCGGCGATGCTGCCGATGCCGCCGGACAGGCTCGCGCCCCCGATCACGACGGCGGCGATCGCGTCCAGCTCGTAGCCCAGTCCTGCGGAAGGCTGCGAGCTGTCCAGCCGTGCCGCCATCACCGCCGCGGCGACGCCCGCCAGCAGGCCGGACGTGACATAGACGGACACCGTAAGCTTGCGCACCTTGATGCCGGCGAGGCGCGCGACCTCCGCGCTGCCGCCGATCGCATAGAGGCTGCGGCCGGTCGCGCGGTAGCGCAGGAACACCCAGCCCGCCAGCGCCAGCAGCACGAACAGCCCCACCGTCGCCGACAGCACGCCGAGATGACGCACCGTGGCCAGGCTGGTGAACCAGTCCGGATAGCCGACGATCTGCTGGCCGTCGGTCGTGATGTTGGCGAGCCCTCGCGCCACCGACATCATGGTCAGGGTCGCGATGAAAGCCGGCAGGCGGGCACGCGTCACCAGCAGGCCGTTCACGAGGCCGCAGACGCCGCCTACGACGACGCAGAGAACGAGCCCCAGCCAGAACGGGATGCCGTAATCCTGCGGCAGCCAGCCGAGCACCATGATCGACAGCGCGAGTATCGATCCGACCGACAGGTCGATGCCGCCGATGATGATCACGCCGGTCATGCCGAGTGCCAGGATGCCGAGGGTGGTGACTTGGTCGACGACGTTGAGGGCGTTGCGCAGCGACAGGAACACGTTCGAGGAGAGCGCGAACACGACGCAGAGCAGCACGAGCCCGATCAGGGGCCCCTGCGCGCCGCCCACGAGCTGCGAGAACCTGCGGTAACGCCCCCCTCGCGGCGGCGCGGCCGGAGCCGCCTGGGTCCTCGTCGCAGCCGCGGCCGGCGTGTCCTCTATGCTCATCTGGCGTCTTCCCTGCCTGCCCGGCTTGCTGCACGCGCCACCGCGTCGTGCCAGTGCCGGCTCCGTTGCTCCCGCTCCGTCCTCGACGCCCGGGAGAGGAACCGGTCGCGCGGCCGGGGCAGCGCGTCGAGGTCGGCGCGCGACCAGAGGCCGGCGGAGAGCCCGGCCAGGTGTGCCACGCCCAGCGCCGAGAGCTCCGGCTCGCCGGCACGCCAGACGGGGCAGCCGATGCGATCCGCCTGCATCTGGACCAGCCCGTCCGTCCGCACCGGACCGCCATCGACGAACAGCGCGGTCACGTTGCCGACAGAGTGTTCGATGGCCTCGACGAGATCCGCGACCTGATCCACCACCGATTCCAGCGCGGCCCGTGCCAGCGCCTCGCGTGAGGTACCGAGTGTGAGGTTGCTCAGCAGGCCAACCGCGCCACGGTCCCACCAGGGAGCGCCGAGGCCGCCGAAGCCCGGCACCAGCACGACGCCGTCGCTGCCTGCCTGCAATCCCATCGCCACCAGCGCGCCCACATCGACGCCCAGGATCGAGGCCATCCAGCGCAGCGCCGATCCGGCAGAGCGGATGTTGCCCTCGGCGGCATAGGCCGGCCGGTCGGTCATCCAGCCGATCGTCAGGCACAGCCCGGCCTGCAGGTCGGCCGGGGAGGCCACCAGCCCCATCACCGAGGAGCCGGTGCCGTAGGTCGCCTTCACTTCGCCCGGAGACAGCGCGCCGTGCCCGAACAGGGCGGCGTGGCTGTCGCCCATGACAGCATGGAGCGGCGTGCCGTCCAGCAGCGGCGGCAGGCCACGCACTGGTGGAAACGGGCCGATCGAGGGCAGCACCCGCGGCAGGCAGGCGCGCGGGATGCCGAACAGGGCGAGCAGGTCATCGTCCCACTCCACGGAACGAAGGTCGAGCAGCTGGGTGCGCGAGGCGTTGCCGGCCTCGATCACGTGCGTCCCGGACAGGCAGGCCAGCAGCCAGCTGTCGATGGTGCCCAGCCGTACTCGTCCCGCACGCGCCCTGGTGCCGTCCGGATCATGCCTGTCGAGCAGCCAGCGCGCCTTGACGGCGGAGAACATCGGGTCGAGCGGCAGGCCGCTGCGGCCGCGCACCAGGGCCTCGTTCGCCTCGGAGCGCAACGCGTCGCAGAACACGGTGCCACGCTGATCCTGCCACGAGATCACCGGCGATACCGGCTCGCCGGTGATGCTGTCCCACATCAGCAGGGACTCGCGCTGCGTGCTGAGCCCGACGGCAATCACCCTGGAGGCGTCGGCGTGCATCATGCAGGACGCGACTGCCGCACCAACGCTGGCCCAGATCTCGCGGCCATCCTGCTCGACCCAGCCCGGCTGCGGATGCCGCTCCCCGAGCGGCGCCGCGCCACGCGCCACGAACTGCCCCTGGGCGTCGATCAGGACGCATTTGGTGGCACTGGTGCCCTGGTCGATCGCGAGGATCAGGGGGGCCGTCACGGTCAGGCCAGCAGGTCGTGGGCAGCCGCGACGATGCCGGCCGCGTTCAGGCGGAAATGGTCGAGCAGGAACGCGGCGCTGCCGGTGGGTGCGAAATGCGGCACGCCGAGGATGCGCATGCGGGCGGGATGGTTCTGCACCAGCAGCTCGGCCACCGCGGAGCCGAGGCCGCCATGGATGATCCCTTCCTCGGCGGTGACAATACCTCTGGTCTCACATGCGGCGGCGAGCACCGCGTCGCGATCCAGCGGGGCGATCGTCGCCATGTTGAGCACGCGTGCCGAGATGCCTGATCCGGCCAAGATCTCCGCCGCCTCCAGCGCACGCGAGACCAGCACGCCGGTCCCGATCAGGGTGATGTCCGAGCCCTGTCGCAGGGTCAGCGCGCGGCCTGGCTCGAAGGGCGCGTCCGCCGGCGTTACGGCCGGCACCTTGAAGCGTCCGATGCGCATGTAGATCGGCCGTGCCGCCCCGGCTGCCCAACGCAATGCGTCGCGCGTCTGCTGCGGATCGGCCGGATTGAGCAGCGTGAGGTCGGTCAGGGGCCGCAGCCAGGCGAAGTCCTCGATCGAGTGGTGCGTCGGGCCGAGCTCGCCATAGCTCATGCCCGGGCTCTGGCCGCACAGCACCACGGGATAGTTGTTGTAGGCGATATCGGCCTTGATCTGTTCGAGCGCGCGTCCGGTCAGGAAGGGTCCCGCGCAACTGACGAATGGCACCAGGCCGCCATTGGCAAGGCCTGCGGCGACACCGACCATGTTCTGCTCGGCGATCCCGACATTAACCAGCCGGTCGGGAAATTCCTTCTGGAACCCGTTGAGGTTGGAGGAACCGACGGAGTCGTTGCAGACCGCGACGATGCGTGGATCGACGCGCGCCAGCTCGGCCAGCGTTTCGGCGAAGGCGACACGGCAGTCGAAGGTCTGCACGCCGGGGGCGGTGGGGGTGATCTGGTTCATCGTGCCACGAGCTCCTGGATCGCCTGGACCGCCTGTTCGGAGGAGGGGACCTTGTGGTGCCACTCGACGCGGTCCTCGATGAACGACACGCCCTTGCCCTTCGTGGTGTTGGCGATCAGGAAGCGCGGCCTGCCGACGCGCGGCGCCTCGATCGCGGCCAGCAGTGCGGCATGGTCGTGGCCGCCGACCTCGTGCACGTCCCAGCCGAAAGCCCGCCACTTGTCGGCGAGTGGTTCCAGCGCGTTGGTGTCTTCCGTGCGCGCACCCTGCTGGAGCCGGTTGCGGTCGACGATGGCCGTGAGGTTGTCGAGCCCACGATGGCCGGCAAACATCGCCGCTTCCCAGTTGCTGCCCTCCTGCAGCTCGCCGTCGCCCAGGACGACATAGGTTCGCCAGTCCGCCTTCGCGATGCGTGCGGCGATCGCACAGCCGACCGCGATCGGCAGGCCGTGGCCGAGCGGTCCCGTGTTCGCCTCGACCCCCTTCACCTTGCGCCGGTTCGGATGCCCGTTCAGCGGCGAGAGCGGCGCCATGAAATCGGCCAGCAGATCGGGCGAGAAATAGCCGGCGCGGGCAAGCACCGAATAGAGGGCGGCGGAGCAATGACCCTTGCTGAGGATGAAGCGGTCACGATCCTGCCAGTCCGGATCGTCCGCGCGATAGCGCAGCACGTCGAAGAACAAGGTGACGAGGATATCGGTCACGGAGAAATCACCGCCGATATGGCCCATTCGCGGCCCTGCGATGGTGCTGACGATGGAAACACGGATGTCGGCCGATATCTCGCGCAGACGCGCCAGGCGCTGCTGCTGGACCTCGACCAGGCCTGCATTGGAGACGCTCATGGCCGCCGCTTCTCGAAGTGGTTCGTTGTCATCCATGTTCCTCTCGCCGCTGCATGAATATATATTCGCACACTCTGGTTTCATTCAAGCTATGGAACCGCGCGGGACGTGTCAACTCTTTTCAGGAGAGTTTCGGTACTGCGCTGTCCCCGCCTGTCCCGGGCGCCGATTGACCGCGCCGGACTTGTCCGACCGCTGCCTGCGCCGGTATCGGCTGCGGTAGAGACGACGCGATGGCATCGGACGTGATGAGGCTGGCCGGCCGAACGGCGCTGGTGACCGGCGCCGCGAGCGGCATCGGCAGGGCGCTGGCCGGGTCGCTGTCGCGTCGCGGCTGCCACCTCGCTCTCGTCGATGTCGACGCGGACGGGCTCGCGCGCCTCGCGGCGGCACTGTCAGCGAGCGGCGTCCGCCTGACCACGCACGTGCTCGACGTCTCCGATGCCGCCGCGGTGGCCGCCTTGCCGGACCGGATCCTGGCCGCGCATCGGCGGGTCGACATCCTCGTCAACAACGCCGGCGTGGCGTTGGGCGGCACTTTCGAGCAGGTCTCCGAGAGCGACTTCGAATGGCTGTTCGATGTCAATTTCTGGAGCGTCGTGGTAGTGGGTCAGTTTCAGTGTCAGCTGATGGTGGATAGCGCTCGGTCCGCTTTCGAGAAGCCGACCCGCTGAGCGGACGTTTAACCGAGCAGCGTCGGGCGGCAGCTCCGCGCCCAAACGCCGCCGTTGCCGAGACAGGACTCCGAAACCAGAAGCTGCCGTTCCGTTCATGCTGACAGTCGCCGAACCTCTCCTTGCACTAGCCGCGGCGAGCGTCGTCGATGACCGCTCTCGCGTGCGCGGCCTGGGCGCGCCGGATCATCTGAGGCGAGAGTCCGCTGGCGAGCAGCTCCTCGACGAGGTCGATGTGCAGCGCCGCGAGCAGGACGTGGGCAGCGTATCCGGCATCGTCCACCGTCGCCCTGAGAGCGGCATCCTCGATCAGGTTCCGCAGCAGGCCGTGCATCCACTTGTAGTGATCTGACTGCAGTAGGCGGGGGGCCCCCTCGCGCGCACGGATGAGGTGGCGATTCTCCAGCTTGAAGGTCAGGAGCGCGTCGAGGAGCGCGACGACCCGCTCGCGCGACGGTGCCCCTGGTCCGAGCGGCGGCTCGCCTCCTTCCACGGTCTCGCCCAGGGCTGCAAGCTTCGCCGTCCACAGTGCATCGAGGAGGCCGTCGCGGCTGCCAAAGGCCCGAAACAGAGTTCCCTTTCCAACGCCGGCCGCGGCGGCAATGGCGTCCATCGTGACCGTGCGCGGGGAGTTGGCATCAGCGAAGAGCGCGTCGGCGGCGGCTAGCACCCGCGAAGGGGGGATCGGCGGTCGGCCTCGCCGCACAATTTCGATTTCGGACTCAAAGTCCGTTATGTTAGGATCTCTCGGACTCATAGTCCGTAATACCACCGAGAGGCCCAAATGTCGCCCACGTCAACTCTGCCCCATTGGTTCGCGCGCGCCGTCGAGGCGCTCCAGGCTGGAGACGTCGATGATTGGATGGAGATCTATGCGCCTGATGCCGTCCACGCATTTCCTTTCGCGCCCGAAGGCGCCATTCCCCGCTTGGTAGGACGCGACGCAATCGCGGCCTACATGCGTCAGCTCCCGGAGCGCATCCGCTTCGGATCGCTCAACGACGTCCGCGTTCGCGAGGCAGGCGACGAGTTGATCATCGAGGCCACCGGCCGTCACCGGCGCATCCCCGACGACACGCCTATGGACCTCAGCTACGTCTGGTTCATCACCCTGCGCGACGGCAAGGTGGCGCACTTCCGTGACTACATGAACCCACTGCAGCTGTCGCGCCGCTAGTTCTTGATCGATGACCGTTGAAGCAACTCCGGCCATTCGAACCTCTGACCCATCATCATTATCGGCCATCGTGAGAGGAGTTCGGGATGCGCATCTTCGTAACCGGTGCTAGCGGGTTCATTG
>JAABUX010000824.1_pt1 | contig 50136 bp, 46 predicted proteins | sample 5561851 | NCBI WGS metagenome assembly JAABUX01 (sample SAMN10711883, study PRJNA513361) | rock metagenome | isolation source: Antarctica rocks | place: Antarctica: Victoria Land, Richard Nunatak red sandstone | collected 2016-01-03 | reverse complement strand
GTCTCAAGGTCACTGATGACGAACTGGTGGGCCTTAATCTTTCCAGGCATTCCTTTCACGGTGAATGGAACTACACCATCAAGCCTCAAGAACCTTAATCATTTTATTTGCGGAAGTGCCCTAAGCACACTCATCACGGTTGGCATTCTCGTTGCCGCCATTGCCTCCCCTGGCTCTGGTGCGCTTGCCACAATCCCTTTCGTGGTCGTTATCTGGCTCGTATTAGGTGTTGGTATATTGTTCGCTTTGAGATCAAAAATCGCCTAAAGTATTAAGGAGAGAGGTACATGAATCCATCTGAACGTATCGACCAACAAATCGCGGGACTTACCGACTGGCGCGGTCAAATGGTCGCTCGACTACGCACACTTGTCCATGAGGCCGACCCAGACATCACCGAGGAATGGAAGTGGGATACTGCGGTATGGTCTCACCAGGGGCTTGTTTGTGCTGTTGCCACTTTCAAGAAAGGAGTAAAAATGAACTTTTTTCAAGGAGCTTTCCTGGAAGATTCGCATAAACTCTTCAATGCTGGCCTTGATGCGAAAAAAACGCGAGCGATAGATTTTCGTGAGAGCGACGCAGTTGACGAATCTGCTTTGAAAGATCTCATTCGTGCTGCCGTATCTCACAACGTTGGATGAAAAATATTAAGTACAATTTTGTAAACTGTCGGAATGAAAAAGCCTCCTCAGTCTGTTACAATGACAAAGTAGGTACTATTGTAGTTAATGTAAAGGGAACAACACAATCATGGCATCCATCCTCGATTCGACACAGCCGCGACACGCGCATATCGACCAGCGTCTACATAATGACATGGTAATCTGGCTCAACTCGGTTCGTCCCGACGGCCACCCACATGCGGTGGTGGTCTGGTTCCTGTGGGATGGCGAGTCGGTTCTGATCTTTAGCCGCCCGAAAAATCAGAAAATGGTCAATATACAGCACAATCCGAATGTGCTGCTGGCACTCGATAATACTAATGATGGTGCTGATCCCGTTACCATCGAAGGCACTGCAACACTGCTCGCTCCTGGCGTGCTGAGTGCAACACTGCAAGCCTACGTCAAAAAATATGGTGAAGGCATAAAGCAGCTAGGCTTTACACCAGAGCAGATGGCAGCAGAGTATAGCCAGGGTATCCGTATCACTCCAACGCGTGTGATGTAGTGTGTATATGAGAAAGGGATAGGTGTCTTATGTAAGACCTCCTCACATTCTTCTCTATAAAACTTGCTGGCACTCCCTTCTAATCTTCTCAGTGAAGGAAATAGCACGCTGAGAGCCAGTTGAGCGCATTCCTTTTGTAACGCAGAATGAAGCGCAAAGAAACAGATAATAAAGGAGAAGTATGTATACTGTATTCAGTAGTGAACGATGATCTTTGGGTGCCATTTGCTCTGCCGAGCAATACTCCAATCAGAGGTACAAGAGCTGGTTGTTCCGACCACATAATGTCGAGCGTGATGTTCCATTATCGTCCCTTGTCGAATGCTCTCTTGCCGCTGGTTTGTAGTAGTTTTGCTCCGAGCAAACTTTCGATCATCATCACTCCAAACAGGCAAGGACCTTCCCGTCTCCCTGTAAGCAGTGGCGCGGGGTAGGCGACAATGGTGTCGTCTGCCTCGCGCCCCTAGCTTTTTTGGCACTTTCCCCTCTCTGTCACCCGAAATATTCGCGTTATGCGTCCCATACAAAGCAGAGGAGGAAAATCGTTTATGACCGATATTACAAAATTCTTCGCAGACGATGAGCGCGTCCAAATATATCGCCCCGGATTCTGTGCTGAAGATGGAAGGTATGTGTTGTACTGGATGCAACGGTCCCAGCGTGGACACGACAATCATGCACTTAATGCTGCCATCACTCTTGGTAACACACTGGAGCTTCCTGTGATTGTGTTGTTTGTGATCACGGAGTATCCAGCGGCTAACCTACGCCACTATACCTTCATGCTTGAAGGCATCGGAGTCGCTGCAGGCTATTTGGAAAAGCGTGGCACACCACTACTTCTTCGGCGTGGCGAGCCATCGAAAGAGGTGGTCGAGCTTGTCCGTGAGTTGCGCGTTGCAGCGGTTATCAGCGATGAGGCGGAGCTACGCACTCCGCGCTCCTGGCGATCTGAAGTGAAGGAGCAACTAAACGTTCCTTTTGCCTGTGTCGATGCCGATGTGGTGGTGCCGAGCAAATTTTTTCCGAAAGAAGAGTGGGCAGCCCGAACGTTGCGTCCGAAAATTCAGCACCTCATTCCAACGTATCTGCAACCTATGATTGATGCGGAGGTAGAGCATCCACTGTACAAAGCACCTGTAGATAGTGGTGATACGCACAACCCGTTAAGCTATTTACAAAGCCTGAATGTTGACCATAGCGTCCAGCCATCGCCGCAATTTCACGGTGGGCAGGACGAGGGTAAGCGTCGCTTAGGAGTCTTTATCGCAGAGCGGCTCGCTGGTTATGCCGAACGGCGCAACCTGCCAGAGGTCTCGGAGACCAGCGAGCTTTCAGCGTATCTGCACTTCGGACATATTTCTGTACAACAATTGGCGTGGGAGATAGAGCAGTATGTGCCTGAGTCAACGGGCAGCGCAGCGATTGATGCCACGGGTGGTCGTACTGCGTATTTGGAAGAGTTGATTGTGCGTCGTGAGTTAGCTATTAACTTCGCGCTCCGCAATTCTCACTACGACTCGCTAGAGGGTTGTCCCGATTGGGGGAAAAAGACGCTAGCGAAACATGCACACGATCCACGCTCCTGGACCTATACGCGTGAAGAACTAGAACAGGCTCGAACGCACGACGAACTGTGGAATGCCAGTCAGCGCGAAATGACGACAACGGGTCGCATGCATGGCTACATGCGGATGTACTGGGCCAAGAAAATTCTTGAATGGACCGAAACGCCTGAAGAAGCCTACGCCGATGCCATCTACCTCAACGATAAATACGAAATAGATGGTCGCGACGCCAACGGCTATACAGGTATCGCATGGGCTATTGGTGGCAAGCATGACCGTCCGTGGGCACCGGAACGCCCTATCTTCGGCCTCGTGCGCTATATGGCCCTCAGCGGCATGCAACGCAAAATGGAGACTCGCGTCTACATCTACAAGTGGGGTAAGTAAGAATAAACCAGTGCTGTCGAGGCAAAAATGCCGGCATTTTTGCCTCGACAGCACTGGTTTCTTCTTATGTTGTCTTCATCTCGACATCCACGAGTACCTCGACTTTTGGCGACGGTTCGCGAATGTCTATTGCAAGCTTGTCATCAACTGCACTGACATAGACTTCGCCGTTTTCTGGAATGTCGGCCAGCAGGATACGCATACTCAGTGGCACCGTCAAGAGCTTCTCGATGACGCGACGCAGTGGACGCGCACCCTGTGTCTCGCTAAAGCCCTCTTTACACAGCAAGTCTATCGCGCTTTCATCGGTTTGTAGCAGCAAGCCCTGCTCTAGCAGACGCGCCGCCAGTTCGTTCATTTGGAGGCGTGTGATCTCGTGTGCCTGTTCCTGTTCCAATGGATGGAAGATCACTACTTCGTCAATACGGTTAAGAAACTCTGGGCGGAAAGTCTGGCGCAAACGCTCTAACAGACGGTCTCGCTGCATCTCTTCGGCGTTGCTCTTGATGTTGGCACGGAAGCCATGCGGCATCGAATGTCCCAGCATATCGGTACCCACGTTCGAGGTCATAATCCAGATAGCGTGCTGGGCATCGACGGTATGACCCTGTGCATCAGTCAAGCGACCAGCATCGAAGACTTGCAGAAACAGGTCGAACACCTCCGGATGGGCTTTCTCAACCTCGTCGAGCAGCACAACGCAGTGCGGACGCCGCCGCAATTTTCCTGTCAACTGTCCCTCTTGATCGTAGCCGACATAGCCAGGAGGCGAGCCGATCATACGCGAGACCGCATGCTTCTCCATATATTCCGACATATCGACGCGAATAAGGTGTTCTGGCGAACCAAACACTTCTGAGGCTAGCGCACGTGCAAGCTCTGTTTTACCAACACCCGTTGGCCCCAGAAAGAGGAAGACACCCGCCGGACGGTTACGCGGCTTGAGTCCAGCACGAGCAACCTGAATTGCCTGACTTACTCTCTTGACTGCTTCGTTCTGTCCAACCACACGTGCCTTCAGGCGTGACTCAAGGCTTAACAGGCGATCACGCTCCTCGCGACCAGGGGCACGCACGGGTATACCTGTACGTGCCGAGATGACCTCGGCGATCATCGCTGCCGTGATAATGGGCGAGGCTAGCTCTTCGTCGTCGTCTTCAAAACCTAACTCTTCCTCCTGCTCTTCTTGCTCTAGGGAGAAGACGCGAGCCTGTGAACACGCCTCATCGAGAACACTACATGCCTTGTCGGGAAGGCGCATATTGGGCAAGTATTGCATCGAGAGATTGACGGCGGCGTCCAATGCCTCATCAGTAATAGTGGCATGATGGTGTTGCTCGTAGAGTTCACGCATGCCATGTAGAATCGCCAGTGCCTCTTCTAATGTTGGTTCCTCGATCTGAATGGGACGTAGACGACGCTCTAGCGCGGCATCCTTCTCGATTGTGCGGTACTCCTGTGGTGTGGTGGCTCCGATACAGCGTAGGCGACCACCGGCCAGTGCTGGTTTGAGAATGCCTGCTGCGTCGATACTGCCATCCGCCGCACGACCCGTACCGATGAGCAGATGCATCTCGTCGATAAAGAGAATAATGTCGCCGCTACCCTCGGCCTCTTCCAGGACTTTGAGGAGCCGCTCTTCAAATTCGCCACGATACTTCGTACCCGCAACAAGTGAACTCGCAGATAATTCAATAATACGCTTGCCGCGTAGTTCGGGAGGAACCTTGCCATCAATAATACGCTGTGCAAGGCCGCCAACGATGGTTGTTTTACCCACACCGGAGTCGCCGATGAGAATAGGGTTATTGCGGTCCTTGAGCATCATCGTTTGCATAAGTAGGCGAATCTCTTTGTCTCGCCCGATCAATGGCGTGAGTTGCTTATTGGCCGCCTGCTTCGTTAGATCACGTCCAAGCCGTTCCAGCACTGAATTACCACCTTTTAGGCCATCGGGATTCAAGACCCCTGGTATATCTGCCGGGGCAATATCGGGACCAGGATTCGCGGCTGGGACGAGTTCCAGGAGTGCCCGTGCATTGCTGGTCAGAATCAGGTCAACCAGTTGTGTTGGATTGATGCCAAGTTTCGTCAACAATTCATGTGTAACGCCATCGCCTTCACCCAGCACCGCCTGGGCTATGGCTCGCTCATCAACCACAGTCGTACCCGCATTTGTCGCGTTGCGCTCTGCTGTTAACAATATTTCTTTGCAGCGACGTGTCGGCAGGATGGGTGTATCGCTTGTGGCCTTGCCAGAGCCGAGCGCGAGGCGAATAACGTCGCGTACCTGCTTGGAGGAAAAGCCGAGGTTGCGTAGCGCATCCTGTGTGCAGCCTCCATCAAGCTTGGTTAACGCGATGAAAAGGTGTGGTGTGCCGAGGTAATCTTTGTGCATACGGCGTGCCTCACCGAGTGCGAGTTCCAGCACGGCACGAAGGAAGCGACGGTCCGGTGAGTTTGTCGTTGAAAACATGGGTGGCATAATATGAGTATCGTCAAGTCCTTCTATACGGAGTTCAGCAGGTCGCTCTTTCGAGGCCAGCGAGCCAACGACTAAACGCTGAGTCGGATCGCCATAAAGTATAAAACTCATCCACGACGTATCGTCGGGATGCTGCTGTGCCATTGTGACGCGAGTACGTCGCAGGGCCTCACCTAGTGCGACACCATCGGCAACATCCTGATAAAATAATGTGGTAAATTCGCGGCTACGTAATGCATTGATGGGCCAGCGCAACGCGACAACTGATCCTGCTCCCGATGCAAGAAGATTGGTTGCGACACGCTCCATCGTCTCGTTGCGCTCCTGCGAGTTTGGTAATGAATTGCCATTGCGACCTTGCCGTTCGTCTTCATGGAAGCTCAAGAAAATAAGAGGTCGCCTTGGCAACGATTGTAAGAGTTGCTCTACGGCTCCGCCATCTAAGCGCGAGTTGCCAGCGAGAGCCAGCACCGGCTCACCTCCTGGTGAACTAGTAAGTGGTAGTGGACCCGCGTAATGCACCACATGCGGTACATCAGTGTTCAAGCGCATCCGCATTTCTAACTGGTTCGCCTGCTGCCGATAGAGGATAATGCGCGAAATCGACTCTGGCAGCGTGGTGCAGAGCGATGCGACCTCTTCTTCCGCACTAATGCGCTCGTTTGTGGGATTGACGAGAAAGAGGACCGAGAGTCCCTGTACATCGCGCCGCCCTAATTTGCGCGGCGGTCTCTCTACCAATGGTGTACGATGCGTATTTTCTTGTCCAGTTTGAGCCACGCGCCCAACTCCTGTATGCTGTGAGATATAACGTCCTGGCTTTGCCTGTGCATCATAGAGCAGTTCCCAAGGGATATCAGGCGTATTTGTACTGAAGATGAGTGCTGAGTCTAAATAGCGTAGTGCTTCTTGCAGTGGAACAGGTAGCAGCGAGTCGAAGAGGAAACGTCCAAGTGTGAGCAGAGCATCATTGACGGTGCCGAGCTTTACGGTCTGGCGTTTGGCCTCAGCCTGTGCCAGCGTGTGCATTGACTGCGCCGCTGTCTGCAGAGTACGTCGCAAACGCTCACTTGTCTCATGAGTAAGCTCGGTAGTATAGTCCTGACCTATGGAAGCCGGACTATCGGGAAGATCGAGATGAAAACGGTACGACGTATCAGTACGTGTAATATGTAATATAGCTGCTTGTTCCATAGATAACTTCTCTTCTACAATCTTCCCACAACATCACATGCGCTAGGGGCACAGATGAATCCTACAAAAACGATAGCGTTATAGTCGTAAATGCGAACACTGCATTTACGCCAAAAATCCTGATAAGTGTAATATAGCAAGTCTAGTATACGTGTCAAAATGCATACGTGTCAATAGTTGGGTTGTCTGTAATATAATGATGTATATAAAATATACTTCGATGTTGGTCCATACAATGGCTCAATCCCTACAGCTTAGGTTGCTCATAGCATTTCGCTCCGTCACTCGTATTTGATGCCGACAACGCAAACGATTGGTCGCGGCTGAGAACGGTATCGAAGTGCTGTCCCATTGTCTTGAGCGTTGCACAATTCCCAGGCGTTGACAGAATGGTCAAGTCCATTTCAGGATATATCCCTGGTTGACGCTGCACCAGCAGGTCGTAGGCACCATGTCCTGTCGGAGGCACGTACCACGATAGCGTCACCGTCGCCGTACAATTTTTGGGTACTATCACCCAACCGCCGAACATGTTGCGCTGCGGCTCATCGCTCGTCATGTTCGTTGGTGGTCCCTCATTGTTAAGCGGGTGGTTAAGCTGGTCATATTGATGGTTTATGTTATTCTGCTGATTCGTCTCTGCCATTGGATCGCTATGATCAATGGGACAGAGCAAATTCCCATCGCCATAAGCATCATAGCGCGAACAAGCTTTGAGTCCTGCAGGTTCGCTACACAAAGGACTTCCTAATTGCTCAAAACCGTTGCCATTCAAAAACTGTGCGTTTGGCGGCACGTAGACACGTACATAATCGTGATAGGTGTCGAGGCCATAGACTTGATCCTGCATGTGGTAGACAAGGCTCATTTGAAACTGGTGTGTTGCGCCTCCATTGGCGTCGAGCGTCACCATATCGTGCATGACCGTTCGTACGTATTGCGAACCCTTATTCGCGTTCACGTTAGCCTGCACTACGAAGAGACCATCATGCGTTGTCGAGCGGTCAAGTACCGCCGCCGCATTATATTTAACGAGCAGATTTTCGATTTGTGCGTTTGTCACATACACCTGTAGGTCGCGTGTCTGCAATGCCTGTAGCATCTCCTGCGCGATAGCCAGCACATCTGTCACGGAGGCATGACGAACTTTATCCATCAATACCTTAGAGACACGTTTCGTAAAGAGCTTACGCGCAATATCCTTGTTATCTTCATGCTCAACAATCGTCTCTTTACGGATACCCACATTATCCAACTGGTAGTAGTGCAACTTGCTCTCAAGGTTTTGCGCTGTAACGGTCTCATGATACTCCGGTATATAGATTGGTCCAGTTGCTGCTAGCACACGCGAGATCAAGAATGGCGAGAAGACGATCACGCCATCGACCTGATGCTTGAACTCGCGTTTATATACGTCGATGGCGATACGCGCCGAGGTTGAGAAATCAGCGGAGAGGTTCGAGTCGCGTAAACCCCAATCGGCAATAGGCCACCACGACGTGTAAGCGGTGGGCGGAAATTGTCCAGCGTTCGGTGCGTTCGGCCTGTTTTCCTCGTAGATGCCGATATTCTGTAAATTGAGTTGCCCCATGCGCCCGCCATTCAGCGCAAGCTCACTGAACTGGCCTGTGAAGCCACCAGTAGGACGTATCTCTGCACGGTCAACCGTTTGTATCAAGAAGTTGCGTGGCTGACCTATACCAAGTATCCAGCCGATGGCACCCGTCATGTCGTGTGCCTGTGAGAGACCTGTGACAATCGTAGGCACGAGTTGTATGGCCTGCGCGACCTGCATACGTTGCGTATCGTCGATGGGCAGGACATCGAGTGAGAGCAATGGCGTTTGTGCCTGTATATCCTTCGCCAACGGCAAGATGAAATCTAATGTCGTACTAGCCTTCGCAAGCATTGGTGGCGTGATGAGCGGTTGTGTCGATGCGGAAAGGGCAGAGCCATGTAACGCTGGTATGAAGGTTACAAGCATGTTTGTGAGTGCCTGCCCTGCATCTGCGGCGTCACTACCAATCTGGCATAGCGCGAGGGCGGAGTTTGTATATTTTGGTAGCGTACTACCAACAGCACTAAAATAGACGTTGTGCATGAGGTCTTCATGCAAGACTTTGAAATCGACTTTGGCCCCCTGCAACTCAGCCTGCATCTGGTGTAGTTTGTTAGCGTCAATTGTGGATACATGCTCCTTCATGTCATTAGCCATGTCGCGTACATGCAATAAGTGCTGCACACCACTATAACCATGTGTAGACAGCGAATAAAGGTTGATGCTATCAACAATGCCAAAAAACGCGGGCAGAATATAACTGATAACGAAGAGATAGAGTATGAGCCTTGTCTTTGCTGAGTGCGGCGGCATCTCGCGTGGAGCAACAGGTGGACGCGGTGGAAACACGTTAGAATTGTTTGCTGACGTATCTGGTCCTCTGCTACTCGCGGTATATGTGTTGTTCGGCATATTTTGCGCTGGCGACATTACTCTCGTTTGCTGTTGCTGCTGTTGATATGGTCTTGCTGCTGCGATATTTTGTTGCAGACTGTTCCTACTCGATAGTGCGACGTGCTTTAGCGAATCAAATTTTGATCGGACACCGTGATTGTTGAAATTCGCAACAGGAGCGGTTGATGGAGAGCTACTGGCTGGTCCCTGTTGTGGTATGAAAGATGGTGGCGTCTGAGACCTGTGCTGATTTGCCGATGGCATATAAGATGCGTTACTCCTATTTATCTGTCCCTGTGGGGTGTTTGTATTCGCATAATAAGGTTGCACAGGAGGGGTAGTTTGTTGTACAGGTACGTTCTCGGCGAACGGCTGCTGAAATAAATTCTTGGTTTGACGCCTCGCTCCATTGTTTTGCGATGAAGCAGGCATACCAGATATATTTGATGTGTCGGCCATACAACCCCTCTATATAATAAGAAGAAAAAATTGAAACGTAAGTAATATCTTTTAGATGTTTGTTTATTGGCAATTTGGAGTCTTATCAAGTATAACGCTTTGCAACAAGCTTTGTTGCTTTTTGCGTCTCTTGTCCACCCATTTATCTTATCGTGAGAGGCTTTTGACAAGTGGAGCATGATAGGGGCAAGCCCTGTCACTACGATACTGACCGTCATTGGTGTCTTGCCGTGCGATTTCGTCTATAGTAGTGATAGGGCTTGCCCCTGTCATGCCCCTTGCTGTCATGTCTCCTTTCAAAAGTCCTGTCTTCAATGCTTGTTTCTTTGGCACGCTAATGCTATGATAGGTATGCTTCAAAACTTATCTCAGCAGTCAAGTGGTGTTGTGCCACTTTTCGCATAGGAGGGTGCCATTCATGGCTGCACCAACTATACAACGTAGTAGGTCGGACTCGTTTACCGCGAGGCTGATAACGCAAGTACGCAAAGTGGGCAACTCACTTGGTCGTCCTTTTTTCGCTGTTATCCTGGCCTTAATTGCAGGCGCAATCGTGATTATACTTACGTCCCCTGGTTCGCCCACGGACCGCTTCAACGCTGTCATTACCGCTTTTCAGGACTTATATCTTGGCTCGTTCGGTGATGCCCAGACGCTTTCCTATACGCTTGTGCGTGTCGGTCCCTTGATTCTTACAGGTCTCTCGGTTGCCATTGCTTTTCGATCTGGCCTCTTCAACATTGGCGCGGAAGGGCAACTAGCAATGGGTGCGATGACGGCGGTCATTCTCGCCCTCACGCTGTCGAGTCTTCCCGGCTGGCTACTGGTGCCACTTATGGTTATCGGCAGCATGCTTGTCGGTGCTATCTGGGGTGGTATCGTGGGCTTGCTCAAAGCGTGGCGTGGAGCGCACGAAGTCGTTACCACCATTATGCTGAACTGGATCGCCTTCTATTTTACAGACTACCTGATTACCAATCCATTCAAAGATCCTAAACAAGCTAATGTTACGCCTTCTTTGCCCCCAAACGGCACCATTCCTACCGTCGCAATCTTTTATAATCAGACATTGGGGACGTTTTTGCCCAAAATTTCCTCACCTGGTTCGTATCTTGTCGATATGAGTATTTTTGTGGCGGTACTCGCGCTTGTGGTGTACTGGTTTATCACTTCGCGTACCGCTTTTGGCTATGAGGTGCGCGTTCTTGGGCAGAACCTGAAGGCTGCACGCTATGCTGGTATTCCAGTCAAGCGCAACCTGTTTTTAGTGATGGCACTAGCTGGTGCCTTCTCCGGCCTCGCTGGAGCGTTAAGCGTGATGGGACAATTTCCACATCATTTGATTGCGAGTACATTCAGCATCGACTCAACGGGCTTCGATGCCATTGGCGTCGCCCTTTTAGGACGTACAACCGCGATAGGTGTCCTTTTAGGCGCACTCCTTTTCGGTGGCTTGCGGCAAGGAGGTACCTTTATGCAGGTCGATGCAGGTGTACCAGGGGACCTGGTGTATATCATTCAGGCACTCGTTCTTTTCAGTATCGCTGCGGAATTTCTGCCTACTCTACAACGCTCGCTGCCAAGTTGGGCGCGTCTCAGTCGTCGTCCGGCAATCGTGCCTAATGTTGTAGGCTCGACAGAGGCAGCTTCGGCACTCGTTGAAAACGCTCCCGCTAACGCCAATGGCACAAGCGAGGCGAGTACTGCACTGGGAAGTTCTGTTGCTGTCGCTGAACGGATAGAACCACTGGATGAGTATCGCGAACTGCCACTACCGAAAAATGAGGAGGAATAAGACGTGTTTTTCCAAATCTTCTTACGGGTTATAACCTCTTCCGATCTATGGGGTGCGACATTACAATTTGGTGCATTGCTCCTGCTACCCGCACTTGGCGGTGTGATCTCTGAGCGCAGTGGTGTCGTCAATATCGCGATGGAGGGTATGACCCTGACAGGGGCGTATGCTGGCGTCATGATCGCTCTAGCAACGCATAACGTCATTCTTGGTATTCTTGGTGCAATGGTTGCGGGTGGCTTGATGGCACTTGTACATGCTATTGTCTCAATCAATTTTAAGGCCGATCAGATAGTGAGTGGTATCGCTATCAATATTGCAGCTCTCGGCCTGACCGATTATCTACTTACCATACAAACAAATGGGCAGGGCGTACCTTCCCTTAGCGCGGCACTACGCATTCCTACTGTTGCGCTGGGACCTCTGGCGAGCATTCCTTTTATAGGCCCCGTTTTCTTTCAGCAAAACGTTATCTTCTACGTTGCAATTGTTATTCTGCTCGCCATTCAATTCCTGCTGTTTCGTACCAATATCGGTTTACGTATTCGTGCGGTGGGTGAGCAGCCACAGGCAGCGGATACCGCAGGGGTCAATGTGCGGCTGATACGTTATCTATGCGTGATTAGTAGCGGTCTACTCTCAGGTCTTGCAGGAGCGTTTTTGTCGCTCGGTATCGCGGGTATTTTCAATACAAACATGACCGCAGGACTTGGCTATATAGCCCTTGCCGCCATGATCTTCGGCAAGTATAAACCCATAGGGACGGCGGGCGCTTGCCTCATCTTTGGTCTTGGCGAAGCACTCAGCCCACGCTTACAGGACACGGGTATCTCGCCTAACCTGCTCAGCACGTTACCCTACATTCTCACCCTGGTTGCCCTCGTCGGCCTCGTCGGACGTACAATCGCGCCAGCAGCCGATGGCATTCCATACGAACCCGGTTCTGAATAAGAGGAAGATTAAGAAGAGATGCAAGAAAGCACAATGGTAAAACCTGTAGAGGAACCTTCCATTCCCTACGCAGTCGAGATGCGAAATATCAGCAAGGCATGGCCTGGCGTGGTAGCGAACGATAGTGTGAATCTCACGGTGCGTAAAGGCGAGATACACGCACTTGTAGGCGAAAATGGTGCGGGTAAATCGACGCTCATGAACATCCTCTATGGTATGATTCGCCCTGATAGCGGCGAGATTTTGATCAATGGGCGTGTGGCACACATCACAGGGCCGCGTAATGCTATTCAAATAGGCATTGGCATGGTGCATCAGCATTTTATGCTCATTCCGCCCTTGACTGTTGCCGAGAACATTGTGCTTGGTCGCGAACCCGGCGGACTCGGCTCTCCCTTCAATTTTCGCAAGGCACGCACCGATATCCTTGCCCTCAGTAAACAATATGGCCTGCCCATTGAGCCGGATGTTCCCATTGAACGCCTCTCGGTTGGTTTGCAGCAACGCGTCGAAATTCTCAAAGTGCTGTATCGAGGTGCCGACATTCTTATCATGGATGAACCGACGGGCGTGTTGACACCACAGGAGACATTTGAACTCTTCTCGGTGTTGCGTGGTCTTGTGGCACAGGGCAAAACTATTGTCTTCATTACGCATAAACTACGTGAAGTCCTCGAATTGACCGACAATATCACAGTGTTGAGACGAGGCAAAAATGTCGGTTCGTTGGTAACGCGTGAAACCAATCAAGCCGAAATTGCCCGTATGATGGTTGGGCGTGAGGTTCTGTTGCGCGTCAACAAGACGCCGAGCAAACCTGGACCCGTGGTGCTACATGTCGAAGACCTGCATGCACAGGATGATCGTGCCCTTGAGGTGCTACACGGCGTCAATCTCGATGTACACGCAAGCGAAATTCTGGGCATCGCCGGTGTCGAGGGCAATGGTCAGACCGAGCTAGCCGAAGTGCTGAGTGGGATGCGTAAAGCCACCGCCGGGAATGTTGTGATTACGCCAACCGAGGCAGGGCGTGTAAATAAAGCGAGCAATATTACCAATATGAATGCACATGGAGTACGACTGGCAGGCATGTCACATATTCCAGAAGATCGTCGCGGTAGTGGCCTTGTGCTCGCCGAGTCGATTGAGGACAACACCATTCTAGGGCGGCAACGTTCACGTCTGTTTTCATGGCGTGGCTTCGTCTTGATGCTCAAAAATATTGCGACCTGGGCTAAACGACTCGTTACTGATTTCGATATACGTACACCGTCGATTGAGGTACCTGCGCGTGCCCTCTCAGGTGGCAACCAGCAAAAAATCATCGTTGCTCGCGAATTTGCCAGCGACCCTGTAGCACTCATCGCGGCCCAACCTACGCGCGGCGTCGATATCGGGGCCATCGAATTCATTCATCGTCGCCTCATTGAGCAGCGCGACGCAGGCAAAGCCGTCCTACTTATCTCCGCCGAACTCGACGAAATCCGCTCCCTCTCCGACCGTATCGCCGTCATGTACGAAGGAAAGGTTGTCGATATCGTCGGTCCCGAAGCCACCGAGGAGCAATTAGGCGTGTTGATGACAGGTGGGCATGCGGAATAATTGCCAAAGCCTCTTGTTTATTAGGACAATATATTGTACAATTCTATGTACAAGGAGGCATAATCATGGTTGAAAATACCTATTCGATTTCGGAGATACGTGAAGAGATAACGCGACTGCCAGAACATTTTGACAAAGAGCCGGAAGCAGTTGCTGTCACACGACACGGTAAACCTGTTATGGCTATTCTGCCCTGGGAATTGTACGAGTCAATTATAGAGACGCTAGAGGTTATGGGCGATGCGGAACTTATGGTGGCTTTCCGTCAAGGTGTGCAAGAGCTAAACGAGGGTAAGGGCAGACCTTGGGATGATGTGAAGAAGGACCTGGGCCTGTGAGTGAATGGCGAATCATTATTCTCCCAATTGCAGATAAACAGTTAGTGGCGATTAAGGATACTCGCATAAGAGAGAGCATCAGTAAACGTATTGATGGATTAAGAAACGAGCCAGAAAAACAGGGCAAGTCTATGATTGGCGAGCTTGAAGGGTATCGTAGTGTGAGAGCAGTGGGACAAAGGTTTAGGATATTGTACAAAATTACTGAGGAAACAGTTGTCGTAAGTATTGTTGCTCTCGGCATCCGCAAAGAAGGCGACAAAGCAGATGTGTACGCGCTAGCAAAAAAGTTAATGCGTTTGGGGTTGCTTGGGCAGGAATAACATAGACATAAAAGGTCTCCTTTCGTGAAAGGAGACCTTTTTATGATTGTTTACGTTAGGAAGCAGCGCAATCGTACAATTGTGTGCTACCAGCGCGTCCCGTTGCTGTCCAGTCGCTGGCGGGTACCACGCTACAATGTCTGCTGACCCATGTGGACAATGTGCTTTGCTGTCCGAAGCCTCCAAACCCCCCAAACCCCCCACTCCGCAATCTATCGCGGTACTGTTCGGGCAACTCATCTATCAGACGTTGTGTTGCACGTGGCGAGGTAAATAGGAAGTAGCGTACCGTGCCGTTGCTAATCAAGGTTTGGAGCTGGCTCGTCGTCAAAATGGGGTCGTTACCACTGAAACCACCCAGAGCCATCACCGACTTGTTGGTGGCGAGAATGATTGGAGCCGCCGTGCTAGAACTTAGCGTTGCAACCAGAAACTTTGTATTGCCTTGATTTGCCTCAAGATAAGAGATGAGGGTTGCATTTGTCTGTGTAAGGCCGCTTTGCCCTCCGCGTGCTTGACCAAAATCAAAGAAACCATTTGTCGTACTGTTAACGCTGGGTCCAGCACTGGGAGCAGAAGACTCGGTATTATGGAATACAGAGTAGCTAGACCAGATTGTTGGCGCAACAAGAAGTGCAAACAGGCCGACGCTTATGGCTACAGTAGCAATTCGTATTATAGAGGTGTTCAAGCGTAATCGCGGTAGCACACGGAAAAAGATGAGTACAATTACCGTCAATGCTGTTAGGATACCAATCAATGGACTCATCCACTGTGCCCATACAGGATAGCTGCTGAGCATATAGATTTGCGCGGCGGCAGTTATCACCAGTGCGAGAGGGAGCAACCAACCGCGCCAGCTAGCACTACGATAATCGTTCCACATGATGACCACGCCTATACCGACGAGTGCGCTCAAACCAGGAGCCATCTCGGTCATATAGTATTGGTGGAACGAGCCATCGACTGAGAAAAAGATTGCCATTGTGAGCAGCCAGAAGCCCCACAACACAAGACCTAACTGTTGCCTATCTCTCTGAAAGCGGAGACGCCGCTGGAAGAGAAGCGCAACAATTGCTAGCAGTGCGAAAGGAAGTAGCCAGCCGACCTGTCCACCTAGAGATGGACTAAAGAGACGGAACAGACTTGGTGTGCCTGCTTCCGCGAAACCCGCGACAGGAGGAGCCGTTTGTGTACGATCCGCTGTCACTGAACGATCTGTCTGTGTGGCACTAGGATTCCGATTTCCACCAAAGGAGTTGCCGCCGATACGTAAGCGGTTGAGGCCGTTATAGCCGAAGGCCAGACTGACCTCCGAATTAGTTTGCGTCGAGCCAACATACGGACGTTGGGATGGTGAGATCGAGTCAACGGCGACTAGCCAGGAGAGCGAGAGTGCAAAAAACACCACCACGAAAAGTGCCAGGTGCCAGATGCGCGTCCATATTTTGCGTGGAGCGCAGAGTAAGTAATTCATGACGAGGGCGGGCAAAATCAGGTATGCCTCCGCCATTTTTGTGTTGAAGCCGAGACCAACGAATACGGCACTTAACAGCAGCCAGCGCAATTTGCCAGACTCGGCGGCGCGAATGACCGCCCATGCAGCCAGTAGCAATATGAGTGCTAAGGTACCATCAATTGTGTTGTTGCGGTTTGTGACAACACTAATTGGACTTACTGCCAGTGCGAGTGCTGCGACCAGACCAGCAATGAAGCCAAAGTGACGACGCACCAGATAGTAGAGCAATAGCACCGCCAGCACACCACAGAGGGCTTGCGGAAAAAAGATGCTGAACGGGGTAAAGCCGAATAGCTTTGCGCTGAGAGTCTGTAGCCAGAAGCCGAGTGGTGGCTTATCAACCGTGACGAAGCCACCTGGATCGAATGAGACAAAGAAAAAGTTGTGTAGACTATCAGTCATGCTTCTGACCCCGGCAGCGTAGTACAGATTGCCGTAGCCGTTTTGACCGAGTTGGAAAAAATCCATGAAGAGCGAGACGAGCAGCACGGCTCCCAGAGCTATTCTGCCCCATAGAGGTGTACTCTTCCGCTCGGTACGTATTAGTGTGTTACTCCCAGTTGGCGGGAGTTCCACTGTGTCGATTGTATCTGCCATGTGAATATAGTATCTCCTATAATGACAAGAATGCTGAAAATCTTTATCTTTAGTATTTGCTTTACTCATGCTATTGTAGTCGCCTTCGCTCTGGAAAGCACGAGAAAGCATTAAAAAGATTGTAAAATCTTTGCAGACTGTGAGAGAAACGGGGCAATCCTTGACATTAACGTATGAGCATTAGATACTAGTAACACGACAAACTTTCTTACTAGGACTTACACCTGCGAAGGAGCAAGGATACATGTTTGATAAAAGCAAGGTTGGTCAAAGCTTTTCCCCGTTTACAGTCGAGGTCGAACGTGCAAAAATCCACGAACTAGCTCTCGCTATCGGCGATCCAAATCCTATTTATTATAGCCGTGAAGCCGCACTGTCGGCGGGCTATAAAGATGTTCCCCTTTATCCCACTGGTCCTACCCTCTTTAATTTCTGGGGTAACAGGTATGGTGGTAGCAATCTGTCAAGTGTCGGCATTAACGTGATGCGGATTCTACATGGTGAAGAGGAATACGAATATCTTGCCCCAATCTATGCTGGCGACACCGTTACGGGTGTGACCACGATTGTAGAGGGCAAAAATCGTCAGGGCAAAGATGGCTCTTCAATGGATATCGTTACGACTGAGACACGTTATACCAATCAAGACAATCAACCCGTATTGAAGGCACGAACCACAATTGTTGTGCGCGAATAAAAGGTGTACGGGCCTGATTTATCACGCCCTTGTTTTTGACAAGGAGAGAACATATCATGACAACCACAAACACACAGACACCAAAGATACGCTATTTCGATGAGGTGCAGGTGGGTGACGAACTGCCACAATTGGTCAAGAATCCAGTCACCTTGAATCAACTTGTACGCTATTCGGGAGCTTCGGGTGACTTCAATCCGCTTCATACCGACCCTAAAGTTGGTGAGATGATTGGTACTGGTGGCGTTATCGCGCACGGGATGCTTATTATGGGCTTTGTAGGGCAGTTGGTGAGCGATTATGTTGGTCCTGCTGCCTTACGTAAGTTTAATGTGCGTTTCAAAGGCATGACCCATCTCAACGATGTAATTACCTGTACAGGAACCATTACCGAAAAGACCGAGGCTGATGGTGAGGCACGTATCATGGGCAAGGTGCAGGCCACAGACCAGAACGGGGACGTAAAGGTTGCTGGCACATTTACCGCCGTTCTACCGAGGAAATAATGTAGGGGCTGTAATACATTACAGCCCCTACATTATTTCCTTAACGATAGGTAGTACGAAGGTAAAGGTACTGCCTTTACCAGGCATACTTTCAGCGCTGATGTGTCCACCGTGTGCCTCTACAACATGGCGGGCAATGGCAAGTCCCAGTCCCGTGCCACCGCCACCAGGACCAAAGTAACCGGCTTTAGAGCGTGCGCGATCCGTTTTGTAGAAGCGTTCAAAGATACGTGGTAACTCTTCGTTGCGAATACCCACCCCTGTATCACGCACAAAGAAACGCTGCATTCCCTGGCCGGCAAGAAACAAGGTGCCAAGTGTGATGGTGCCGCCAGAAGGAGTAAACTTGATGGCGTTATGCACAAGATTGACCAGCACACGTGTAATTTGCTTGCTATCTGCCGCGACGGATGTTTTCCCTTGCTGAATATCGGTACGAAGAGTAACACGGTGTCGTTGAGCAAGGGGCAACATACGCGCCATCACTTCGTGTACCAGGCGTTCTGCCTCGATTGGCTCGATGGTCATGGCCGCTTGGCCCGATTCGATACGCGAAAGGTCGAGTAGTTCGGATACCATGTCGTTGAGATACTGCGCCTCGACCTCGATCTTCTCTACAAACTCCTGTGCTTTATCAGGGTCGGTATCAATAATATCTTCGAGCGTTTCGGCAAGGAGCCGTATCGAGGTGAGCGGGGTGCGTAGTTCATGCGAGATGTTGGCGATGAAGTCACGCTGCACCTGTTCGACACGTTGCATCTCGACGACATCTTCAATTGTCACCAGAAAGTATTGATAGCTGGTACTTATCTCTGTCTGAGTTGCGAGCGGTGTAACTGCTACGTTCCATGTAATTCTGGGACCACCTCTGTTATAGCCACCTCTATGCGTACTGCCAGTGTGTATGCTTGTTTGCACAAGGTGGGTAATATCCACATCATGCAGTGCTTGCTCTACCGTCAAGCCGGCAAGTGGCTCTTGTATGCCAGAGACCTTGAGGGCGGCTTCATTTGCGTAAAGAATGGTCAGAGTGCGATTCACAATGAGGATAGGTGAGGGGAGTGCTTGTACAAGGCTGGTGAATAGTAACTGTTGCTCCTCAGTCATTCTTTCGGCTCCGTCGTATTCTTGTCGGTAGCAGATGATACGGTGGTCGAGGGAACAGGCAATTGTGTGACGGCTTCGGCGTATCCATGTTGCTCTTGTGGACGAAGACGCCCCATAACGTAACTATCAACATATTTACCACTACGATAACTCTCGGAACGCATACGTCCTTCAATCTCAAAATCGAAGTTTTTGAAGAGGTGTAGCGCACGCTCGTTGTCAGTATACACATTAAGTGTGAGACGCACAAGGTTGAGCCAGTTGTCCGCAAGGTCGATCACGGTCAGTACGAGCATCTTCCCAATACCCTGTCCCTGATGCTTGTCATGTACCGTCATAAAGACAGTACCAACATGCTTTGAGCGTCCCAGCCCCACCTGTACATGTACAAGCCCGACGACCTTGTTCTGAATGTCGGCAATGAAAACATGAACGTGTTCGTTCTGTATCCATCGTTCAATCGTTTGCCGCCATTCCTCCTGCGTGGTGGATGGTAAGAGCGACATACCCCAGAGAACGTTGGGCATGTGCATCAATTCGTAAATATCGTCGGCATCGGCAATTCGCAAGGGTCGAATGGTGATACGGGCCATATACGTGCTACTCCCATAAGAATAAAAGGCCACCGATTGTGGTGGCCTTTTCCCAGAAACTCCTCGAACTGGATTCGAACCAGTAACACCTCGGTTAACAGCCGAGTGCTCTACCGTTGAGCTATCGAGGAAGGATGCTCTTACGAACAGAAATAGTATATATCACGGAAGCTATTTCGTCAATACCTTTTTTCGGAACCTGGAAAATTCCCCTGAGAATTTGTGGGTTGTTGCTGCGTAGTTATGAATATATAGAATCTGATGTAGGGGCTATAATTATGGTGATACAATCACAACATGAGTGCCTCTGTCGCATCCATAAAAAATAACAAATTAGGGAAACTATAGTGCAACTACGCATTTTCTTCAATCCGATAGATATGTCTGCCGTTGAGACACATGTAGACGACATTTACATTGTGATAGATGTTATCCGTGCAACAACAACACTTGCTACTTTGTTTGATAGTGGAGTAGCGCGTGTCTATGCTGCAAGTACAATAGAGCAGGCTCGCAATGGGGCAACGTTATTTCCACAACGTCTACTTTGCGGCGAACGCTATGCCCAACCTGTCGCAGGCTTTGATTATGGGAACTCGCCCGCCCAGTTTTCGCAGATGGACCTGAGTGGCCGAGAGCTTATTTTGACGACCACCAATGGCACCCGCGCCTTCTATGCCTGCCCCATGAACAGTACACGACTCGCAGGCAGCTTCTATAACGCTCATGCTGTGATCGCCCACGCCCTGTCGCTTGCACAGGAAAGAGGTCGCGACATCGTAATTGTTTGTGCCGCTGAGTCCAACTATTTCGCCCTCGACGATGCTACCTGCGCGGGCTACCTCTCCCTTGAGTTACAACGCCAACATCCAGCTATCAAAGTATGGGACGCGGTATACGCTGCTCAAGCACTCTATCACAAGTTCGAGACACACAAACTGATTGAGGTCGCGCACTCCGCACGTGAGATTGTGGCTGCCAACCTGAGTCAAGACCTTGATTATTGTATGAAGATTGATGGTAGTACAACAGTGCCAATGATCGTGGGACAGGAAGAGGAGACGGGAATGTTGGTGATAGAGAAGGCAAAATAAAAGGAAGTGTGGTAGACGCATTTGCGTCTACCACACTTCCTTTTATTTTGCCTTCTCTATCGTTCGATTGGCGCACCAATCAAACTACCCCACTCCGTCCAGGAGCCATCGTAGTTACGCACATCGGGATAACCCAGCAGGTAGTTCAGGGCGAACCATGTGTGACTGCTACGCTCACCAATGCGGCAATAGGTGATAACTTCTTTATCAGGGACGACCCCCTTGCCTCCGTAGATGGCACGTAACTCATCAGCCGATTTGAAGGTTCCATCGGGACGCACGGCAGTTGCCCACGGCACATTCGCGGCACCAGGAATGTGACCGCCGCGTTGCGCTCCCTCTTGTGGAATATTTGCAGGGGCAAGTAGTTCACCGCTGAATTCGCCGGGGGAACGCACATCGACAAGCGCGACGTTGTTGTGCCCAAGTATACCTAGAACGTCGTCACGGAATACGCGAAGCTCCTTGTGTGGCTCCTCGGCTTGATACGTTGTGGCCTGATAGGAAGGAACCTCGGTAGTGATCTCGTGCTTGTCGGCCAACCACTTGACGCGTCCGCCATCGAGCAGGCGCACATCCGCGTGTCCGTAGTATTTGAAAATCCACAATGCCCATGCCGCGAACCAGTTGTTGTTATCGCCGTATAACACGACAGTTGTATCTTTGCTAACACCCAGGCGGCTAAACAACGATTCCAGTTGCTCCTTGCTCAATGGCGCACGCACAACCTGATCCTGTAACTCTTTCTGCCAGTTGACACCAACGGCACCAGGAATATGGCCCTCATCGTATGCCTTTGTGTCAACGTCAACCTCGATCAGACGGACCTTTGGGTCTTTCAAATGAGCCTCGACCCAATCTGCATCTACGAGTACCTCTGGATGTGCATAACCCTTATTCTCTAACATGAAAACCTCTCTTATTGAGTTATCTATGTACTTATACTGCAAGTAACGTTAAAAATATGCATGTATTGATTGTCAAAGCATGAGCAAAACAGTTCTTACTCACACATTTTTATTCTATTTTCTAAAACAATCAGCATATAAAAGATAATTCCCTTACATTTCGTAACTTGCTACTCTTTGCATTTTACTCATTCCCTGTAGTTATATATGTGCTTCTTTGCAAATTTGTGTGCAACAAGAGAAGACTGTCCTGTGTTCGTGTTACAGGACAGTCTTCTCTTGTTGGATATCAATTAGTCTATTTTCACAATCAATTTCCCAAAATTTTTGTTTGCCGCCATCGCCTTATGCGCCTCCCCAATTTCCTGCACTGCATAAACCTGCTCTACGATTGGCTTCACTTTTCCGTTGGCGAACAATGGCACAACTTGTGTCGAGAAGCGACGTGTGACGCCCAGTTTCTCTTCGAGTGTGCGGGTACGTAGAGTGCAGCCGCGTATCTGAATACGCTTACTCATGAGCAGACCGAGATTGACGTTCGCCTGTGTACCACCGAGCGTCGCCAGAAACACCATGCGGCCCCATATAGTCAAGGCATCCAGATTTTGCTCCATGTAAGCGGCCCCGATAAAGTCAAGGACAACATGTACGCCTTCACTATTGGTACGTTGTTTGATCTCGTTGGCAAAGTCTTTGTCGGAGAGACCAACATCCAGTCCTAGTGGTTTAGCGCGTTCCAGCTTATCGGGTGTACGCGATGTGCCGAACGTAGTGGCACCTGTAGCATGTGCTAGTTGAATAGCAGCCGTGCCCACACCGCTACCAGCGGCATGAATCAGGACACGCTCGCCCATCTGTAAATTCGCCTGCGTAAAAAGAGCATCGTGTGCCGTCATGAATACCTCTGGTATAGCTGCTGCCTGCACAAAATCGAGATTTTCAGGGATGATAACCAGCAGTCCTTCGTGTACTAGGACGTATTCGGCCTGACTCCCACCGCCTATAATTCCCATTACCCGTTGTCCCTTTTTATACATGCGTACAAGGGGACCGACCGCATCGATCTCACCTGCAAACTCCATACCAGGAATATCGGCGGGTGCGTCGGCAGGTGCAGGGTACATGCCCATACGCTGTGATAGATCGGCGCGGTTCAAGCCAGCCGCTCGCACGCGCACCCGTACCTGATCGCCTACCGGTTCTGGCGTCTCGACATCCTGTATCTCTAGCACCTCTGGTCCCCCAGGTTTGGTAATGACCACTGCTCGCATACGTGTTAACCCTTCTCTATGCAAAAACTACATTATGCTTATTGTACGATAAACTCAAACAAAACGAAGCGAGCAACCTTCAATCGGTTGCTCGCTTCGTTTTGTTTGAGTTTATTGTTGCTAATATACTAGTTAGCTGTTGTTGTCGCTGGTTGATTGACTGCTGAGAGGTCGATCTCGATGTTGACATCTTTACTGACCAACACACCGCCAGCCTCAAGTGCTGCATTCCAGGTAAGGCCAAAGTCTTCACGATTGATCTTGCCATGAACGCTGATACCCGCACGTTGCATGCCGTAAGCATCTTTTCCTTGACCTCCATACTCAGCTTTGAGGGTGACTGGTTTGGTCACGCCATGCATTGTAAGGTCGCCTGTGATGTTGTACTCGCTACCACCGATATGCTCAACTTTGTTGCTTTTGAAGGTGATTGTTGGGTATTGTGCAATGTCAAAAAAATCTGATGATTTGAGATGACCGTCGCGTCTCTCATCATTCGTGGTAATGCTGGAAGCATCCGCCTGAGCATCAACCGATGAGTTTGTGGGATTCTGGTCGTCGATATGCAGGTGTCCACTGATAACTTTAAAGTGACCGCGTACTGTACTAATCATCGCGTATTTTACTGAAAACGTCGCCTCTGAATGTACTGGATCAATTTCCCAAGCCATATAAATATCCTCCGTTTAATTGGCATCTTTGTTACATGTTAGCAACTTTACTAACCAGGGCAAGTATAGCACAACGTACTTCCGTTTGTCAAGTTACTAACTAAACATTAGTTGAATGCTCTCTTCTATCTATTCTCTCAACAGTCATGATATAATTTGCTTGCAACAACTGTAAAGAGATCGAGGATAGCCAGATGTTCACCCTCAACGATATAGTGCAAGGGAACGGCCCAGCACTTTCCATACAAAGCAATACTACTCCTGACCCTAAACTTGTCTTTCGTGCAGCACATCATGACAGTCGTCAGATCGAGCAAGGAGACTTGTTTGTTGCCATCAAAGGCGTGAATGTTGACGGACATCGCTTTATTCCTGCTGCTATAAAATCTGGTGCTTTAGCTGTGCTTTGTACCATGCCTGTCGAGGACGTGCCGCCAGACTTCTTGCAAATCGTGGTACCTGATGTGATCGTGGCTCTGCAAGCAACGGCGCGGGTTCGTGTGCAGCGGCAACAGGATACAACACTGCTTGGTATCACTGGTAGCAATGGCAAGACCAGTACGAAAGACGCCGTTGCAGCAGTGTTGGGTCGCAAAGCACCGACGTTGAAAACGCAGGCGTCGTACAATAACGAACTTGGCTATCCACTTACCCTTTTGAGCTTGGAAGCACAGCATCGCTATGCCGTGCTGGAAATGGGGGCGCAGTGGGTTGGTGAACTTGTGGGTCTCTCTCATGCCGTTGCCAAACCAGACTGGTCGCTCATCACCAATATTGGAGCCTCGCACCTTGAATACTTTGGCTCACAGGAACGTGTTACCATCGCGAAAACCGAACTGGTGCAGGTACTCTCCACAAAGGGTGTTGCGCTACTCAACTATGATGACGTGAATGTGCGTGGTATGCGAAGCAGCACGCAGGCACGCATCCTGTTTTATGGGCAAGGTGAAGGTGCCGAGGTACGTGCCACAGACATCGGCGACGATGCGCTTTTCGGACGGAGTTTTACGTTGCACTATTCTGGTCAGCAACAGCACGTTCAACTACATTTCCCCGGTGAGCATGGCATCACCATCGCGCTTGCGGCAGCGGCGGCAGGATGCGCGGCAGAGATGCCATTACAAGAGATCGCGTCTGCGTTGGAGGCTCTACCTGCGTCAAAGGGCCGTGGCGAGATCAAGCCTGGACCGAACGGTAGCGTTATCATCGACGATACCTACAATGCCAATCGGCAATCCATTCTCGCGATTACGCAAGCGATGCACAATACACGACATACAGGTAAGCGTTGGGCTGTTCTCGGTGATATCTTTGAACTTGGACCTTATGCAAAGAATGAGCATATCACAACTGGTGCCGCGCTTACTGGAAACATCGACTATCTTGTCGCACTGGGCGATAAGGCGCGTTATTATGTCGAGGGTGCTATTGCTGCAGGGATGCCGCAGCAGCATACCTATTTTTACAATGCAAATGTGGAGAGCAAGCCAGAACTTGAAGCAGCGAAACGAGCCATTGCAGACCTACTCAAATACGAAGTGCGACCTGATGATCTTGTTTTGCTCAAAGGTTCGCGTGGCATGCAAATTGAAACATTGCTTACAATGCTTTAACAGATGAAGGAAATAGAGAATGACGGAGAAGAAAATACGTGTCGGTCTCGTCTTTGGCGGGCGTTCGGGCGAACATGAAGTCTCGCTCGCCTCCGCGCGATCAGTGCTGGCGAATCTCGATTCCAATAAATACGAGGTTGTGCCCATCGGCATTACAAAGGACGGGACATGGTTGCTGGGCGATGAACCAACTCACATGTTGCAGTCAGGGACGCAACAAACTCCTACTGAGGAGCATACAACCGCTGTGACGCTCACGGGTGATCCCACTATTCGTCGTCTCATTCCTCTACAGGGAAACGCCCCTTTGCAGGATAATGGGGCGTTAGATGTGATTTTGCCAGTGGTGCATGGCACCTATGGCGAAGATGGCACATTACAGGGTCTACTCGAAATGGCGAATGTGCCCTATGTGGGCTGTGGCGTATTAGGTGCGGCACTTGGTATGGATAAAGAGAAGATGAAGATGGTCTTCTCCGCCGTTGGTTTGCCCAACGTCGAATATTTTATGTGCCGTCGTAACGAATGGGAACGTTCACCAGAGGTCATTATGAACGTGGTCGAAGACAGTTTTGGCTATCCCTGTTTCGTCAAGCCCGTCAATCTAGGCTCAAGTGTCGGCATCAACAAAGCGCATAATCGTGTCGAATTGCAACACGCTATAGGAATCGCGGCAGAATATGACCGCAAGGTTATCATTGAGCGTGGCATCAACTGCCGCGAACTGGAATGTGCTGTACTAGGCAACGACGAGCCTATCGTATCAGTAGTGGGTGAGGTTCTCAGTAGTGGTGAGTTTTATGATTACAACGCCAAATACATCGACGGCAAATCACAGGTCATCATTCCCGCTGACCTGCCACAGGCAACAGCCGAAGAGGTACGTCGCCAAGCCATACAAGCATTCTTAGCATTAGACCTGAGCGGTCTTGCTCGCGTTGACTTTTTCTTAGAACGTCAAACGAATAAGGTCTACATCAACGAAGTCAACACGCTCCCCGGCTTCACCGAGATCAGCATGTACCCAAAACTCTGGGCGGCAAGCGGCCTCTCCTATCCACAACTGTTGGAAAGGCTCATCGAATTAGCTGTAGAACGTCATACTGATAAGCAGCGCAATCGAACCAGTTTGTAAACACTGTTTCTATAGACATGCTAGGACCTATATGCTATAATCCTCTACGTAATACTACTACACGGTTAAAGCCACACGAAAGTATGCCGATACCGCCATTGATTAGAACATTTCCCAATGGCGAAGAGATTCTACGCTTCAACTTCAGGAATATCAAACCTTGGGAGTATACAGCCGAGGAGATAAGACAAGAAGGTTTACCAGGGTTGTTGCTCTTTTTACCGTTAACAAAAGATGGGGCAAAGCGTGATACAATTGAAGCAATGGTTACAGAACTGATCGCGGCAAATAAGCAAGACATATTGTATCTTGGCTACATGGTAGCCGCACTCGTGCTTGAGAAGGAAGCCGACCTGCAATGGCTGAAAGAGAGGTTCGTTATGCTTGAGGATATTCTAAGTGAGACATGGGTCTATCAAGATGTTTTCCAAAAAGGCGAGGCAAAGGGGGAACAGGAAGGAAAAGAGAAAGGTCAACGAGAAGGAGAATTACTAGCTAGTAGACAGGCGATTATAACGGTGACACAAGCAAGATTTGTAGAGCTTGTCTCTCTAATAAGTAAAAATATAGCAAATGTGACCGATCTCGGAGTTTTACAAAATTTGCTTATTAAAATAAGTGTTTCTCGAAATGTGCAAGAAGCAACACAGGCTCTCTTCGAGACTATACCAAACACAGAGAATTACTAATATGGCACAAGCACTGCGTACTACCATTCGCTCGGTTTCTGTTGAGCCTTTGAACATACCACTACGAGAGCCGTTCGCGATTGCTACAGGTAGCGTTGACTCCGCACACAACGTTTTCATCACGCTTACGTTGCAGGATGGTAGCGTGGGCTACGGTGAGTGCGCTCCGTTTCCACCAAGTACGGGTGAGAGTCAGGAAACGGCTCTTGCAGCTGCTCAGGGCTGCATATCCTTGCTTGAGGGACGTGATGCCGCACAATGGCGTGTTCTCTCCAAACTGGTGCATAGCATGTACTATAGCCAATCGACCGTGTGCGCTGGTATCGAAATGGCTCTGCTCGATGCCCTTACACACTCTTATGGTATGCCGCTCTATGTCTTCTTTGGGGGTGCCAACACGAGTGTTGAAACGGATATCAGCATTCCGCTCGTTGCACCCGAACATGCGAAGTTGCTGACACAGAATATCATCCAGCGTGGCGTAACAAGCATCAAGGTCAAAGTGGGTGGGGGAGATTTGTACGATGATGTTGAGCGCGTTGAAGCAATCCGAGAAGCCGCGCCGGGCCTCGGCCTGATGCTCGATGCCAATCAAGGCTATACACCTGGAGAAGCCCTGCTGTGCTTAGAAGCTCTGGATGATCGCGATATTCGTCCCCTTATGCTGGAACAACCTGTCCATAAAGACGACTACGCTGGCTTACGTTACATCTCGCAACATACGTCCGTGCCCATCTTCGCCGATGAAAGTGCTAGCAGTCCCGCAGCAGTCGCATGTCTCATCAAAATGCAAGCCATATCGGGTGTCAACATAAAGCTGATGAAATCAAGGACATAATATCAGGTGGGTTACACTCTATCTCAAATTGAGGACTCGTCTTGCTCCCGTATATTATAGCACTTATGCCAAAGAACTTCAGCAGGTCACGCTTCTCCTCATAGGACGACTCGTAGTTATGATTGTTTATTTTTTCGCGCATTTCTGCACATTTTTCGTGCAATTCATCCAACTTTTTTTGTACCTTTCTCCACTTTTCATGCACATCTTCATCCTTTGCTAATAGAGCAATCCATTCCTCTTCTTGTTTGGCTAGTTGGTGCAACTGTCCAGTAAGGCTCTCTTCTGTCTTTTCGTCTAGCTTGCGCTTTCTGATACGCTCTGATAGATACTCTCGCAATGCAGTTTGCTCTTCTCCAATTTCCTTTAACTTCTTGTTGATGTTCTTGCGTCGGTCTGCGGTTGGATCTTGTGATCTTAAAAAGTCCAATTTCTTGTCTACTTTTGAGGGATCGCGTATGATCTCTAACGCCCTTTCCCATGCAGCATTATCGACAGGGGTAGCGGGTAGCCAGCAACCTGTACACCTACCAACTAATCCGTAACGTCTATTACAAGTATAGCCGAAACAATCCTTTGTAGTTCCATCAACATGCACAACTGTCCTGCGACTTACGCCCATATTACCTCCGCATAAGCCACATTTCGCCAGTCCAGACCTCAGTAAGGTCATTCGCGGCTTCTTGTTATTGCGATGTGCCTCCTCCTTGTTCTGCTTCAATTTCTTCTCAATAACCTCGGCCAATTCCATAGAAATAATTGCAGGTATTTCTATTATGATCTGATTTTCTTCGGGGGTATCTAGTATCTGTTTTTTCTTTCTTCCTGGCAACTTCTCCCCCATTCTGTATCTGAATTGTCGGAACTTTCCCCAATATGCACTATTATGTAGCGTTTTATTAATCACTGAGGGTTGCCACAAAGGAGGACCATTTCTTTTTACCTTAGTGCCTCTTACAACGGTTGCGGTAGGAATGTTTCTTGCACTTAAGGTTTTTGCAATTTGCCTGTTAGGTATTCCCACGGCGGCTAACTCGAATATGAAAATGACGACTTTTACTTCTGTCCATTCCTCCCCATTTTCTTCTACATAAATGACAGCGTAATTAGGCGTGTATCCTGCTCTCTTGCCATTTTCATCATAGACATACTTGTATCCATACAGGCGTGGCCCGTTACCTACTAGTTTTTTCGGTCCTATCGTTCCATCTTGCTGTCTTCCCTCGGCTTTTGCTCGCTTGCCATTTGTCGTCCTTCTTTTAATATTGTTCAGTTCATCTTCTGATTGAATACCCTTGAAGATACGTATTAGTTCTCCCCAAGAAGAATCGTCGTCTGCATGTTCATCGAGTTTTGTCGTGAGCATTTTCACGCCCATTGCACGTAGCTGCATACGCCAAATTTCGCGCTCTAATCCTTTTCTTCCAAGCCGATCTAATACATCCATAATCACGATATCAAATTCGTTACGCTTCGCCCTTTCCAGGATTTGATCTAACACGGGCCTTTCGCGGAACTCTAAACCTGAATAGGTGTCGCGTATGGTGTCCACTAGCTTTAATCCAAGTGGTTCTATCAATTTTTCCTTACACTCTTTCTCCTGTGAAGGCCATCCGTAACCCTCTTCTTGTCTAGGCGTTGACACCCGTAACAACATCAACGCACGCATGTTTCTGTAACTTTGGTTCTGGCTATCCATCGTGGTCATCAATCCCTTCATCTTGTCAACGGGTCAATAGTACCCAAAAATTGTGTTGTAAATCTTTGAACTTCGTCATCATAGACAGTACCAGTGAAAAAGAGAGAAAAAGAGTCGTAAAGCTCTCCTTCTCTCATCTCACCCCTGTAAAAAAAGCAAGTGGATATATTGTGCATCTGCAGGGAGATCGGTTCCACTTTTGAGCGAGATTGCTACGCTTTGTACCCCCGTCAGATGCAGTAAGGTTGCTGTCGCCTTGTTCCTGTTCATTCCTGCGATTGTTGACTTGATGGCCTGTTGTTGTTCTAATCCAAGTGAGTATGCCCATAAGCTCACGCTTTTCACCTGGAGATCGCTGCTACCATGATCTTTTAGGATTACTTGAATGATGCTTGTTTGTACTCCTGTGATGGTATATTCTGTTCCAAGTCGCGTTATTGCATCCTGGATCGCAAGTTGCGTTGCAAGAGTCATCAATACCCGAGTGGTGTACACAATGCCTGTACAGCTCTCACTAACAACAATGCTTACCCGTGTAGCTTCCTCTCCTGCCTGATGGTCAGACGTGACGTTTGAGGTACAAAAGAGTGGAGCTACAAGCGTTTCTGATACTTGTATTTGGGTTTGTAACGCTGCTTGTACGCTTTGCACCAAGCTTTTCTTGAAGCTCCTCACAACTGTGGTGATATCCTGGGGCGTGACGCTCTGGTAGCTACGGGCGTTTTGCCCTCCATGAAATGCTCCGTTTGCGACAAACACATTGAGGCGGCAACATGGCCCGTAAATATCCCCTACTTTGATATTGCCTTGCGAACCTTTTATTGCAGCATGGCCTCCAATGGTTACTTGTCCCTCTGTTGGCATGACCGCTGCTGGAATCGTGGCATCTTGGTCTGTGAGAATCTGTATTCCGTCGGCTCCTGTTATCATCGTTCGCGCTTGTACTATCTGTACATAGGGGGCGGCGTTGTAGAAGGTAATGAAACCGTGGGCCTCTTTCGCGTCTTGACGTGCCGTTCCTGTAGTGAGGATGGTCTTCTGTTGACTCATGGTGATAGCTGGGAGTATTCGTCCTGGTATTTGTTTCTTGGTCGGGTCGGCAACTCCGTTGGTGACAACCTGTAGAATACTGGTTGTCGTAATGCGTTGAGATTGGATCACGATGGTAATATCTGCTGATGGTGTCAAGAAAGGCATGGAGATGGTATAGATTACTCCTGCGAGTATGCCAAGAACGGGAAAAAGAAGGAAAAGTAGCATAGCAAAGCACTTGCGTTGCTGTCGTTTCGTTCGAGATGATTCTATAGAATCGCTCTGTGGTGACGGCTGCTCGGTAGCTACTACGGGCCTATAAGCTTCACTTGTAGTAGTAGTCGTTGGTTGCTCGTAGAGCGTGCTATCAATTGTCGGTGGTTGGCCTACCGCTTCCTCCTCCACGTCAATATAGATGTTGAGAGTACGGCGTGGATGGCTCCCATCGTGTGGCTCGGTAGTGTCCGATTGGTAGATAGAGGTCAACAGATCATGTATGTCTTGGTCCAGTTGGTTGCTCATGATTTCCTCTCGTTGTTCTCATGTGAGAATGGGGAAGCGTTGAACGCTTCCCCTCGATGGTGCTACAAAGTGATCATTTCGGTAGGGCGTGCTGGGACATCATAGATCACATAGTCGATGATGCCTGGGTCAACTTTGAGTTGCTTTTCCTGAAACGTTACGGGTACGGGTTGCGTCCAGTGCATAACAATAAATCCATCATGCTCTTTGGGTGTATACCCGAACAAGGTGATATTCCCTTGTTCCTTCCAATCTTCCAGCGTATCAAGCAACGACTGTACATCCCTTCGTTGACAGACAATGACTAATGCTTGCATCTGTTGCCCTTTCTACATGTTCACGTATTCATCAGCACGAAGTGGTCTAAATGTGCCTCTGTCGTTGATATAGACATACTTGGCGTTGCCTACGCTCACAATCATGTCGAGCTTGCCGTCATCGTTCACATCCTTGAAACTGACGGTGACTATGTCAAGGTCGCTATTCTGTCCGATGAGGGTGGGACCCAGATACACCTTCGCCTTTGTTGCGTCTCCACCTGGAAACTCAATCAATTCAACACGTCGGTTCAGGTTCAAGGCGATGAAGTGGCTTGGCGTTCCCGCATCGTTGTGACCAACTCTTGCATCGGTTTGATACGTGCGCGGGTGTCCATAGCGCAGGTCGTCCTGGTAGCCTTGCAACCAACTGAATGCAATAGCTCCCACAATCCACAGAAGAAGCATTACGACCATACCAATCCCAATATAGAGAAGCCAATGCATATAAGAGCGTTGGCGAGTGGTACGTAGCGGCTCAGTTTCTGCCTCATCGTCTTGCTCTGGTTGGCGTGCTGGTCGTGGTGCCTGAGTAGGTGGTACGTGCTGTTGGCGTGCTGGTCCTTGTCCGTGTGTTCTACGACGAACATACACATGCACATTATCGTACTGATCTGGCCGGCGTACCGCTTGCTGTCGTGGGCGCGTGACTGCGTGTTGTTGCGGTGGTGGTACACCCTGACTCTGATAGCGTTTTGCACTACTCGGCAGACGAGTAGGGTAAAGGCTCTCATCCTCTAATTGCTCGTCATAGCCTGTGTTTATCTGAGGCGATTGAGGACGAACAGGGGTAAACGTGATAGGGCTTGACTCAATGCCTCGCCACTGGTTCCTCTGCTCTGTTGTCATGCCTGGACCTCTGCTTTCTTGTGAGTCGGGCAGGCGACAGAGAACGCATGAACTAATGGAAGTTGTAACTTATTTTCATGCAGACAATCGAGGCAATAGTTCACCATTCCACAGGTTATACAAACGGTTTCACTTGGTCTAAAGGTCGGGGTTGAGGTATGGTATCCCTTACGACACTCTTCGAGGGCTTGTTCGCGTGCTGCTGCCCTCCGTTCGCTGGCTGTTGGACGTTTGCTCGTCATTGTCCATCTACTCATGCCTCCACCTCTTCCATATGGGCTTCAACAAGAGCGGGAACGATGACTGAGAGCTTTTTTCCACCTTCTACGAGGGCTGCTATCCATCCTGTCACATATCCTGCATTGTAACGTCCAGAATGACGAACACTGGTTATGACTCCTACATAGAAAGCATAAATGTCCATGTCACTCAGAGTCTTTTGACTCTCATCAAGTTTGTACTGTAGGTATCCTACCTGATAGGCATGTGCAAATTCATCATCAGCAACAACAATTGTCGTGTTGCCGATGTGCTTCAACTCACTCATGGTCGAGCCTTTCGCGCTTGACTTCTCGGCGTCCCATGATGATAGAATTACATGGGGCCGTGTTGACTGTACTAAAGGGTTGGGCGGTCCTATCGGCTGACTCCGTCTGACACACGGGTCAGCTTCTTTTATTGTCTCCTTTCGAGTTACTTTTAAGCTACATAAATTGCGGAAAATGCATTTTCCTGTCTATAAGTGTACGCGATAATATCAATAAAGTCAAGTAGTTAAGACAGGAAAATGCATTTTCTTGTCTTTTTCTGTCTGCTATGCTATCATTGTCACAGATTATTGTCTTGGGAGTTAATTATGAACAAATTTGAAGAGGCTCGTATCAATGCGGGGATAACTGTCACAGAATTATCTAGACAAGCAAATATATCACGCTCTACCATTGATAAGATGGAGAAGGATGAGCCAGTAAAAGCCGAACTTGCTGTTCGTGCGTGTAGAGTACTTAGTCAACAACTCGGTTATGAAGTTACATATCAGAGCCTAGATATCAAAGTGATAAGCTAAGCTTAAAGGCATAGTTGATTAATCAATATTCTGAGAGAGCAATCTATGTTATATCTCTATCTCTGACTCTCTCGAAGCTTAAACTAGATAGACGCTATATAAAGGTAACAGTATCTCTTGCTCAAGCACTCGTCTTACTATACTGTCGGAAAGGCTTCCTACCATGTCTCGCACTACCATTCGCAATATCACAGTAGAGCCTCTCAATATCTTACTATTAGAGCCGTTCACTATTGCTACAGGAGGAGTCAATGAGGCACGCAACGTTCTCATCACAGTGACACTGCAAGATGGTAGTGTTGGCTATGGGGAAAGTGCACCATTTCCACCCAGTACAGGGGAGTCACAAGGAACAGTTCTAGCCGCAACTCAAGATTGTGTTGAACTGCTTCAGGGGCGAGATGCATCAAATTGGCGGGGTCTCTCTGAGTTAGTACATGACATCTACTACAGCCAGGGGACAGTGTGTACAGCTATCGAGATGGCAATACTTGATGCGCTTACTCGCTCTTATGGTATTCCACTCTATGTCTTCTTTGGTGGGGCCAGCACGACCGTTGAAACCGACATAAGCATTCCTCTAGTGACACCAGAACGAGGGTGTCAATTAGCGCAAGAGATCTCGGCGCGTGGCATTAAGACCATCAAGGTTAAGGTGGGCGGCGACCTACGAGAAGATGTTGATAGGGTTGAAGCTATTCGTGTTGGTGCTCCTGGTCTTGGGTTAACACTCGATGCTAACCAAGGGTACACACCTAACGAAGCCCTGCTTTGTTTAGAGGCACTGAATGACCGCGACATTCGTCCCTTGATGATGGAACAACCCGTACACAAAGACGACTACGAGGGACTGCGCTACGTGACACAGCATACTACTGTTCCTATCGCTGCGGACGAAAGTGCCTCTAATGCTTCTGCTGTTGGACGTTTGCTTGCAATGAGAGCCGTTAACATCGTGAACATTAAGCTAATGAAAGCAGGTATCTTGGAAGCACTCGATATCGCTGCCCTCTGTCGTGCCAATCACGTAGGGTTAATGATTGGTGCTATGATTGAGTCGCGTCTTGCCATTGCCGCTGCGGCTCATTTTGCTGCTGGTTTGGGCGGTTTTTCCTTCATTGACCTCGATACTCCAATGCTACTAGCTGAAGACCCGTTCATTGGTGGTTACGAGCAGCGAGGGAATATCTATGATGTGTCTAGTGTAAAAAGTGGATTGGGAATAATACGAAAATAGCAAAGAATTGATAAATCGTTTGCTAGCGTCACATTTGTAATCAATCAAGCTCTATAAGTCGAGAGAATATTTAATTGTTAAGGTACTGAATCAGAAGACTAGCCTCTCATTCAATATTAGGAATTCATGCTTCATCAATTGATGGTAGAAGTCGTCGCTCTAAAGTTTGTCTGGTTCACTTTGCCCTTTCTGTTGCTCGTTGTTGTCCAATCTCTGCAAACCTGTAAAGGGGTGTACCGGTGTTTCTCCCTTGCTACTTGGTTCTAGTGGTTGGGTGATAGCATTAAAAACAGCTTCTTGTTCAATAAATGCCTCGGCGTTTTCTACGCTTACCTCATCTATCCGCAGAGGTGCGACACGTACCTTGTAACCGGAGCCTTTCGCAATCACAAAACACTCTCCCACGTCTAATCGTCGTGCCTCATCAGGTGGCACAATGTACTCATCTGACATGTGTACTGTGCCATAACCGGTTCCCTCTTGGTCGCGTACACTCCATCCTGTATGAATCTGTTTATACTTTCCCGCTCGCTCTACGAGCCTTTCGGGTGTGTTACAGGTATGCAAAATGAGCATGTGTGAAGTCTTGAGGATACGAGTTCGCTCGTCCAGCGTTTTTGCGAGTCCCTCCTCCGACTGACTGGTCAGCATCATCGCGCCATTAAACGAGCGTAATCGTTCGGACAGATTAGCAATATTTTCTATCGCTAGGGCCGATACCTCGTCAATAATGATGAGGACCTTTTTCTCCTTTGGTTTGCGGCAGGTGATATAGTGAGCGATATCTTCCACGATGTAGCGTCCAATGCTGCTGCACTCGTTGGCAAAAGCTACCGTGTCTAACTTGACATAGGCAGCGTCTGTTTCATCGAAGGTAAATGATGTGGACCCACCATCCAGTTTGCCATCTAGCGATGTAAAAAAGGCACGGTAACGGTTATACACGCCATTTGCATCTTCGGCTCTCAGCCCAGCGAGTTCATCCTGCTCTGGCAAACCGCGATACAGGATGCGTAACTGATCTACTCTCAAGTTCCGTAACAGCTCTCCGCTATTTCTCGGCGGCCCTCCTGGAGCTTTGAGGGCAAGATCAAGCATCATCTGCGCGATGCCTTCATAGTAGGGTTCCGTGTAGGTCTGTACCGCCATCAAGCGGTTATACAGCGTGCGTCCATCTCCAACCCAGCCATTGTAGGGAGATGTAGGGAAAAGTTTTATACGTTTCTTGCCTGCTTGCTGCATGGATGCTACAAAACGAGGTGCTAGGTCATCATCCCCTTTCGCATCTATCATGATGATGTCAAAACTATAGGTACTTGCTACCAAATGGGCGATTCTGAGGATTGTTTCTGTTTTGCCAGAACCTCCTTCACCAATCACGACACTGAAACGTGAAACAATCGACTGTGGCAGGGTAAACCATCCCTTTTCCACAAATGTAGACATGAAATTGCCTTTCTTTTTAAAAGATAATCGTGTCGCGGTGAATGTACTCGACTGTAGCGACACGATCACCTCATATCCTTTCGTTATGTATTTGGGTCTTCAATCAAAGCGCCAAGGACACCTTTTCCGTTGATCTGATTGGGGGCCTTGCGTACTTTCCTTGCAGTTTGCTTACTCTTTTGAACCTGTCTTGCTTTGCGTTGCCGCTCATGAGCGAGTAACGTTTGCTCTAAGCTCTTTGGACTGAAAAGTTCGATCACGAGTGTGCAAAGCGGAACGAGCAACACGCTCCGCTCCCACAACGGAAGTAACTCCAGAAAAAATCGTCTGGGAGTTGTGTTATTCACATGGAAGAGAAGTGGAACCACGTTGTGAAACAGGGCAAGCAAAAACGGGTAGGGATTGCCATACCTATAGAGGAACAAGCACCCTACAATGCTGAACAGGCTTGCTATTATCCAATAGGGTTGCGGGTTGGTCGTCCTTTGCTTGATAAGCAAACGGACCACCGCGCCAAAAAGCAGAGCGGGCCATGCGATGACAGCCGCAATAAGGAGAAGGACTATTTTCAACCGTGGGTCGCCGCTCTCTCCAGTCTGGTTTTTTTCAGTACTCATACGCTGTATGGTTCTCCTTGTAGGGTGTAAAGCACAAAACGCTTGCGATGCTCGGCTGGAAGCTTGCCAATGGCCTTTTTGACGACGCTGTACACATGTTCAGGCGAAAAGTACCAGATCGTGTTGTACCGTTTATTCCCAGCAATGTCAAAGATGAGCTCCTCTAAACGTTTCTCTGCTTTGACGGTAATCTCAACTTCTATCGCATTCACATTCCCGTTGACGCTAATGAGTTCAGCATCAGGGAGATGTGGGAGAGTACTTCCTTTATCGCGGGTGTTCTGCTCTGCACGTAGCTCACGCTCAGAACGCCACGTATCGTGAGGGCGACGCAAAGCGATGAGCAAGCGAATATCATTGATTGCGTAGAGGTGTGGGAGGCTTGCAGGGCTGGGCTCATAGTAGCGGAGGTTGAGATTCGCGTACTTGAGCCCTTTGCTTGTTAACCACAATCCTCCCCTTTGCCGTGCGTAAAAGACGCGGTACATTAACAGGTCCTCGTCAAGCCAGGGACGTAAAATCTTGCGAGTGCGTTCCACAGACAAAATGCCTGCTTGTTTCATCTTGTCCGGCTCGGGACTAAGTTGGCCTAAAAAGCGTTGCGCCTGATCGAAACGGACAATTCCCTGCTGGCCGTTGATCTGTAAGTAGGACTCTACGCGCTCCGTAATTTGCGGTCCCCTGTTCATATACGGTCTGCGGCCTTTGCCCAGAGGCTTTCCTCTGTCTTCGGCAGAGTGCGGGTCAAACATGTAATAATCTCCTTAGCTGTACGACTGGTAGAACAATAGGTTTGCATGCCTAGCACATTCTGCGGAAGGATGTGCTGGGTCTCGGAAGATACTGTACTACCTCGCTAGAAGCCAGGACATAACATTGTTAGTAACATTTCGTTTTAAGAAAAAAGTGATAGATTTTCTTGCGAATTGTGGGTGTGTTTGATAGAATGCAAGGGTGTTTGAAACGACCAAAGGATATACCATGACACAGGAAACATTAGGACAACGCATCAAAGCGGAAAGAATAAAACGTGGCTGGTCACAAGAGGAGCTTGCAGACAAAATCGGTGTTTCCTCGCTATCTGTCATTCGGTGGGAACATGAAAGAGCAATACCGAGAGATGACTCGGTACGAATAGCGTTGATGGAGGAATTCGGTTTTCGGAAAGAGGATTTCACAAAGAGAAAGACTGCACAAGCGCAAAGCGAGGAAACTGTGTCTTCCTCAAGCCACCCACTTTCACTAGTTGAACTAGTCATACCTCTTGGGCATGGGATACGAGAAAGCGAAGTCCCACACGCAGAGATACTGGATGGGATTGAAATAATTATATCTCCGATAAAACGCTATCAAGGAAGGCTCGAGCTACAGGAAGGAGCACAATATAAGAAGAGACACGTCACGGTAGATAGTCAGCCACTGCCGTATTACGATCCATATTACGATCCAAAGACGATTTCCTATGGATGGGGACATACGGGAGGTGGTCCGAGAGCTCTTGCAGCTTCTATACTCCTTGACTACTTGAAAACAATGTCGCCTCATGAGGAAGAACAAGTTTTGCGTACTCAGGCATGGAAATACTCCTTCAATTTCAAAATGGATTTTGTTGCCTGGTTTGATAAGGAAAAATGGGAAATTTGGTCAGGAGCAATTACTGCATGGTTAAAGGAGCAAAAAGCAGGAGGTGATCCGGCACCAGAGCATTCACTTGCTGATATTGCACATGGTTGGAGTGGATGGTCGGAGAGGTGGGATAAATATAGAGGAACTTAATAATTTTAACATCGACAGCTAGCTATCAAGAAACAATCATCGGCACTTTGATGGAACGTGTATCTGTTTAAATTCCTTGATTATAAGATAAGCATGCTAATGGAGGATATTATCCCCTAAAAACCCAGGTTAGGTATACGTACAGGGATTAGGACAAACTGTCAGATTTTGATAATATAATAAGTGAGATCATGCTTTTCTGCCATTGTGCTAATGACTGAAAATGTAGAGGTATAGAGTATTTGTAAGCAGCCTCCTCACATGCTACAAATTCATATAAGGGTTGTAGTCACTGTGTTAACAATATGGAACTGACACTAAAAAAATGTGTTTAGACGTATGCAACAATCTAGTGGAATACCTAGAATAGCTACTTGCTCTCCTTTTCGGCTACCTTAACAGCTAGGGATCAAGGGAGAATTGTTAATGTATCTGACTCGAAGAAGTTCATCGTGTTTGATATCTTATTAAAAGAGAAAAGCATTTAACACACCTTTACGTATGAAAATGCTTCGGGAGCTAAAATAATTGGATATTCTAGTGAATTTCCTGCTCAGTATTCTTTCTTCAATCATCGCAGCCGTTATAATCTTTATAACAGCGGCTTGGCTTTCAAAAAATGTTAGACGAGCACTCACATCTGTTGCGTCCACACTTCTTAAGATAGACGTAAAATTCGTTTTTACTAATTCACAAGAGGCAGGACAAGATATTAAAGAAGCATTCACTAAAACTAGACATGTTCGTATCTTTACCGGTCGAGGTAATGAATTTCAAGGTGATTTATACTCGTCCCTTTTAAAGGATACAGGAAAGAGGGGACCCTACACAAAAATTTTGCTCCCAGATCCTATTGAACACAATCCACAGACCAATTGGATAGACTATCGTGAAAGAGAGATTGCTGCCTTCGATAAAGCATATGGAAAGGGGACTCTTCGTCGTCAGGTCGAGAACAATTTAGCGTTCTTAAAGTCCTATCTACACTTAGGAAAGTTCGAGGTTCGTAAATATAGCCTACCTCATATTGGGCGAATTATACTAACGGATGAGCAGTTATTTTTGCAGCCCTATGAGGAAAATTCTCATGGAAGACATAGCCCTGTCACTCAATATGGTAGGGGAAGTACGTATGATATGTACAGCCGCTTTTTTGATATGGTATGGGAGGATTGCAAATCCCATAGCCTTACAAATTAAGACTTAGATATACTTTGTAGCCTTTATTAAAGAATTTGCTTACAACATTCTGTATCAGAAAAAAGTAGGATAACATCTCTAATCATACGTTATATTTTCTATGACTGAACGGATTAAATGATGAGAAAAAAGTGTGACCATACTAGTGTAGGTATGCTAGTGTGGAAAAGTAGTGAGCTTTTATTAATAAAAAGGAAAAGACCTCCCTTTGGGTTTGCTGCGCCTGCGGGACATGTAGATGGGGATACAAACTATGAAATAGCTGCTAGACGAGAATTAGAGGAAGAAGTAGGCTTAAAAGCTATAAGTCTTCGTCTCATAAAAGAAGAGGACATATCGAACCAATGCTATCGAGAAGGGGGAACTTGGCATCATTGGAAAGTATATGAGGTTAAAGTTGAGGGAAAATTAGAAGGAAGTAAAGACGAAACAATAATAGTAGGTTGGTTTACTAAGGAAGAGATTAAGCAATTTGCGTTAAGAACAGAAGCATATTTAACAGGAAAAATAAAACAAAAAGACTGGGAAATCTCTCCAGGTCTTGAAATTACTTGGTATTATTTGTTAAAAAATCTGGCCTAGTTTGATCAGTGTCTCAGCCTTGTTTTTATCTACAAACAACATATAGCAAAATGTACAAGTAAGGTGACTACATAGTTAGGTTTACTCATACTTTACGTAACAAAGATGAGCTGTAACAAACTGTTGAGAAGAAAGACTTCAATAGAGAACGTGCTAGTGAAGTAAATTGAATTTTTTGTCTATACAACATGGGTAAGCGAACTTCACACTGTATACTGTGAATAGAACCCATAAACTGTCGCCGATTGCGTCCATCATACAAGCTTACTAGACAGGAAGAAGTATATTGCTCCCTATATCTTGTTCAACCTGCCATTTTACTCGATCTGAAAGTACGTAAGCTTCTGCGAGGAGTCTATCGTGAGATAGAGACAAGTAGTGGAGAAAAGTTACTATGAATAAGTATGTTCGCAAGCTCTTTGGAGTCATGTTCCAGAGTCAGCAAACGCAGCAGGCTATTCGCGTCCCACAGCAGTACTCACCTACATCTCCTGAAGAGCGGCGTCAGTACTGGCAAGCGAAGGGCATGCCGTGGAGAACGGAACCAGAGATTGATACGAAGCGACAGGAAGAACTGAGTAAGTGTTCCACCACTATGCCTGATATCGAAAAAGGGATATATCCTTTTAAAGGCATGAAATTGAGCCGTGCTGATGTTGAGTGGCTTCTGGCAACCCATGAGAATGGGCTTGGGCCAGTGGATTGGAATGATGAGAGTCAGCGAGAACGAAAAGGATTGGATTTGCGGGGAGTAGATCTGCGATTTGTTAATTTGAGCAACTTACCTTTGGCTCTTGTTCGCGGAGGGATGGACCTTAGCGATTGGCATCGAACAACAGAAACACAATATGAGTCAGCAGCAGTACATATGAATGGAGCTATTCTGATTGAGGGACATCTGGAGGGAGCACATCTAGGAGGCGCACATTTAGAGAATGCTGAGTTGCTAATGGCACATCTGGAGGATGCACATTTAGAAGGTGCTCATCTTAAAGAAACCTCCTTTTGGATGGCTTGTCTAAAGAATGCAGACCTTTATGAGGCCGACTTAGAAAATGCTTATTTGAAGGAGGCTCAAGTACAGAATGCAATGCTAGCTCAAGCAAATTTAGCAGGAGCTTGTTTTAGACGCGCTGATTTGGAGGATGCAAATCTTTCAGAAGCTAACCTGAAAAATGCGGATTTTTGCATGGCAAATCTGAATGGCACTGATCTTGAAACAGCTAATTTGGAAGATACTAACCTTGCGTCGGCGTCGCTAAAGAAGGCCAATCTCAACGAGGCGATTCTAAAGAGAACTAACCTTGAAGCCGTATCTCTGGACGGTGCCTACCTAGATAAAGTTATTCTAGGTGATGAGAAGTGTGTTGGACCCCAGATTGTCGATGTAGAGTGGGGGAACGTAAATCATACACTTATACCGTGGTCACAAGTAAAAATGCTAGGTGATGAACATTATGCACGGCAAAAAGTACAGGATAAGAACGTAAGGGACAAGTTCACTTGTCTAGAAAAATATGTCAAAGCAGTTCGAGCCAATCGGCAAATTGCCGTTGCACTTGAGCACCAAGGACTTAGCGAGGATGCAGTACGCTTTGCTTATCGTGCTTGTATCCTCCAGAGAAAAGTATATTGGAAAAAACGAGTTTTTGGGAAATGGTTCGGTTCACTGATACTTGCTTTACTCGCAGGGTACGGTTATCGAGTGTGGCGTATTATCCTAGCCTATTTATTCGTTATCATTGTCTGTGCCGTAGCCTACTTTGTGTTAGGTATGTACTATGAACCTCATTTATCATTTCTTGAAGCAGTGTTGACTAGTATCACGGCTTTTCATGGAAGAGTGTTCTCAGAACCATTCCTTCATTCAAATGAACCTCAACTTTGGGTAACAGCGTTTGAGGCCGTTGCTGGCCTTGTTGTTGAAGGTATGTTTATTGCTATGCTCACTCAAAAGTTCTTTGGCAAATAATCTGTTTGCTGAAGTAGGGATAATTTGGAATGCATATCATGTTGTCAACGCCAAGTTATGGTACCAGTTGTATACTCCCTACTACCTAGTAGACTAACTTCAAGCTCGTTCACCAGGTAGTAGGGCGTACCACAAGTTTCTGGTTTTTGATAAAAAGAGAGTTCGTGCTCCAAGCAATTTCCTCTCAGATCCGCATACTATTGAAGTTCAGGCATTAAAATTGCGATTTTCATTCACTTTAGTGTCAAATCGTGACATCATGCTTAATAATTCATCACCGCGCATGGAGCTTCTAGAATTGGGTGAATTAAGATAAACGAAGTAGTGGCAAACAGTACTATAGCTTTAAACTCTTCTTTGTGTTCTCATCTTTGTTCTCTTCAACAAAGTGACTATACTTCTGAGCATTACAACTTCGATGAGTTAACTGTGCATTGGCTAATACTGTTTTACCCCCCTTACTGTAAGGTTTGATATGATCTACCGTACAATCTTCAAAGGCATGTATTTGATTCCGGCAAATTGCACAGACCTTGCTATCATTATAGAGTTGTTGACGTATTTCTCGGGAGAAAAATCGAGGTTCGATATAGACACCATTAAGGATTTTCTCTACTTCTGCCTTGAAACCAAACCAACGAAGCTTGGTTGCAAATTTTCCAGCTGGTTGCCTTGAAATCGCGAGTCGTACTTGTGGGTTTGTCAACAGAAAGAATATAAATGCTTCCTCTAGTTGGTCAGCAACCAATTGTACTTTAATAGGTACGTGAGACATCAAGGCTGAAGCTTGAATATCAAAAGCAGAGATTGAGAAGCGTGTATCCCATTTCCCATTTGTTGTCGGTTGATCTTCTGTCCCTGTACTATACAATCGGCCTGCATTCTGACCAAACACGATGTAGATGTTTTGCAACGTCTGGTGAAACCTAGCCGTTTCGGTTTTAATAGCTTCAGGACTTTTGGGTGCATACTCTGCCATATACTCATTCAAAAATGACTTTAGCCTACCTGTATAACTGTTAATCCTATTTGCGAAAGCAAAGAAACGAAGTATCATCTCCCTTTCGAGAAAACGAGGTTCAGGAATTTCACTGCCCTTAATCTTACGCCATAACGGATCTTTCTCTAAATCGGCAAGTAAATTACAGAAAGGTCCACGATAGACACAGTTACGTAGCTCCTGCTCATTGAGTGGTATTGACCCTCGGTTCAACCGTTCGAATACTTCATACCGTAGGTTATGATTGTTTCCGGCGTCAATCACAATTGTGTGAATAGTCGCATCCAGCACCATCGCTTGATGCTCCTCTGACAAATCACGGAATAATTTTCCGTTTAAGCTACTTAAACGTTGTAACCGTTGTAGTGGGAATTTGTTGCTGACGAAGTCGATAAGTGTATGTAGTCTTTGCTGCCCATCAATAACTTCAAGCTTTTTACTGGACATCTTCCCAAAATACATGGGCGGAATTGGTATTTCTAGTAGTAACGACTCAATAAGCCGTGAAGGAAGTTCGGGACTCATTCCCCAAACATAGTTACGTTGATAGTCAGGGTTAAGGTCGATTTGACCACGCTCGATTTTCTCGCGCAACGTTGATATTGTCCAATCAAAAGGTTGGCTAGAAACGGGTTTATCATCACTATCTTTTTCAGGAGTTTCTAACTCATTTTCAAGCTCTGGATATTCCTTAACCTTCAGTTCGTTCTCGTAAATCATAGTCTTTCCTCCTCAGCTTATTTTTAATAGGGATACGTAACATTTACATTGATAGTTAGAAAAGCGATATGGAGTGAATAGCGAAGGCTAGTAACTGTTTTACTAATCCCATTCCACATAATCTTTCTCCCGATAAACAGTTCATGTTTAATATGACGCGATTTCTGCACTCCAGTAACACAGCCAATCGAAGATGTAGTTTGGCCTGATTACTACATCTTACACAGTTTTGTAAGTGGAATTCATTAGAAAATTGCTAGCCTTTGTTTTGAGCCTTAATAGAAAAAGGCATTTTTTAAGACAATCTTTCGTCAATGTAGTGACTGCGTGGCTTTTTTGCAAAGTACTGCAAATCAGGCTACAAGAATCTTTCGGACCATCTTTCCCAAGTTTGTAAAAGTATGGGATTAGAACATTTACTTCCTAACTCCAAGGAAAGAGGTATCCATCCCCTTTTACGAGCCGCTTCAGCAGCGACAATATAAAGGAGGTTTTTGTATGTTAAAGGGATATTCAACTTCGCAACAAGTGTTATTAGTTCCTCTCGTAAGAGGCTTGGAGCTATTATAGTCTCTATACATTGACTTACTTTCACAAGGACGATATCTGATTCTTGCTTTGGCAGGCACAAAGAATCAGTATTTCGTTTCACCTTGTCCAAGAAACCAATATCAATTACCTCAGCATCCTTATCATAGAGATGAAGGCTGTCACTGAAGTGATTGTAAGAACCAAGTTCAATATCAAGCCATCCGGCTAGAATTTCTTGCAATGATGTGAATTGGATGAAATTGTAAGGGACACCACGAAACAAATCATTACTCCTCATGATTTGCGTCCATTCTAGTTTTCCGTTGCGAATTTTAAGTAATGAGCTAATATTGCAAGGAATATCAGCATTCACAGGTCGTCCGTTTTCATCTGGAAAATCGTTCACAGGATCCCAAATTTGCAACACTACTTGTCGTCCATCAGGATTATGTCGAAGGGACAGATACGCGCGACTCAACTGGTCAAACCCAAAGTGGTGACGTAACCGAAATCCGTATGCTCCGTGATACTCATCTGCGTCACCAGCATATCGTGGAAGTTGAGGATTCCAGTAATTAAGAAAAGCTGAGTCACTGCGACCATTGAGTATCCAGATAACTTCTGCAATAGCAAAAGCAGGATTCAGAGCGGGATGTCGTGTCACTATCCATCTCTGACGGGGGTCTTGAAGCGTGAAGGCCGCATGCAGAAGCTCTCGAGTTGTTCCACCGCGTCCGCTTTGATTTTGTACGTTCTTATCATTAAGTATTTCTAACGTTGCCTTCTGCCAAATTTCGTCTGCTGTACTGCCTTCAAACACTTTTATCATTGTTATTGACCTTCCTTATCAAATGGTTAATACCCCACTTTGGCGGGTACCAATACTCCACCGCCTGGGATTTACCTTGGTAGATTTGTTTAATACGCTTACGGTCACTAATCCCCTTCACGTTGGGATGTACTAATCGAGCATACTTATCTACTTCACAGAACAAATTTTGACAATCAATGAGCTGAAGTGGTCTGCCCCAAAGAGAACGAAAATCGAGGTCTAGCCGAGAAAACTCTTTCTCCTGGCGTTCGGTCATAAGTCGGATAATATCAGCTTCGTTTAACCCGCCTAGTGAATGAAAACACTTTCGAATACCGTCCTTCGCTCCTGGTCCAGGAACTACGAAATCCATCTCGGAGAAGTTCGTCAGTAGGCTATAGTTTATGTCGGTGACATACTGATATGCGAGGAAATCACCCATCATTGGATAAGAGCGCAAGAGTTCAAATGCTTGTCGCATAGAACGCATCTCCATTAAGCGGAGTGGAGTCTCGTCTGCCAACATACTCTCTAAAAGTCGAAGGTAGTTACGATGCTTTCTTGCGTACCCGAAACTCGTTCCTCCTGAGGGCATGATATAGGCTGCAGAAAATATGGTGTGCTTCTCTTCAAGTGCTGCTGTCAACACTCTATCATACAACTCGAAAGAGTAATCAGAGTAACGTAGTTCGCCGATATGCTTGATAAGTAACTCCCAAGTTTCGATACGGTTAAACACTTTAAAAAGGATTATTCGGAAAAACACTTCTTCTGGTGATTGATCTCCTTGATAGATCACATACCTGATAAGGTATTGGCTCACGCGATCTGATGCTCGATAAGCATTAGTAAACTTATATTTTGCAAGAACTGGATCCGTTGTCCAAGGAGAAGCCTCTCCTTCTAAGCGCTGAAAGAAGATTTCTTGCCGTTTAACAGCAAAACGCCAGTATGTATCGAACACTTCAGAAGGCTCAGCGGGCGAGAGGCTGGTAAAAATAGTTGGTGTTGTCATGCGAGATATTTTCGTATTGCCCTTAGCTGCAAAATCTTTGTTCAATAGCACCATAGAATTTGTGGAAATGAAAAGGTGTTTTTTAGTTATGTCAAATTGTAAAGACGTTTGCTGGTCATCTTTCAATGAGGTTATCTTCTCAAGAATTTGATCTAAGGTTTCAGTGATGGTCGCATCATTCACTATAATCTGTACTGAATAATACCGCTTTTGCTCATTTGCAAGTTCAGAATACGCATTACTAAGTTTTTCCCATGTAGTAATGGACATGTCCCTATCAATCGGTGAAGATCTGCTTAGAAGGAAGACAGCGGTTGGTAAAATAGTGTTCCAGTGAGCAAACTCTACATCAAGCATTGCTTCCAAGGCGCGGCTATTAACACCCGATACACGCCCGTATACCCAAGTTGACCACCAAAAGCGATCAAGAACAATGCTACGACCACTTTTTAATGTCGGTAGAATGTATCTTTCGACCGCATCAACATGTGCGGCGATGTGGAGAACTTGCATACTTGTTGGATGAATTGACTCTACACCAAATTGCTCTGGATTGTGATGAAAATCATAGACATGGCGTCCGAGTGTCCCAATTTCACGGCCTGGAAATGAGAAATAGTCACAAGGAACACCAGTCGAATTTAGATGTTCAGTTAAAATACGTGTGAGAGTTGATTTTCCCACTCCGTCTGGGCCTTCTAGAACAAAAAGCTTTCCCCAATTTGACATGTCAATCCCCTTTTAGGTCGCGAGACCATTTATTTTTGTGTAGAACTCTTAATATATTCTAGGCTGTCTAGTAAGCTCTGTATATCGCGCTTGTTGACGTCCCCCAACTTGGCGACATTAGCGACACACGTCATTTGTGTAAGTTGAAGTCCTAACTCATGAGCAATGAAATGTCCGAGATTGCACAATCCAAGATAGTTGCCATAAGCACGCTCAAAGAGATGTTGAGTAGCATAAAAACCTGTAACTGAAAGCTCATAGTTTCCATGAGGAGCGAAGGCAACTTGTTGCATGCATGGAAATCCACGACGCCGTTGATGCGTGTGATCTATCGATGGATCGAAGACCGAAGCTTGCAATGCACTACGTCTATGATTGCCACCTTTGTAGGTACGAATGATATGTTCTAGTTGATTGACTTTCTCTTTTTCAGGACCAAAAGCAATAAGCCGTTCAAAGTACAATCCGTATTTGTTGTTTGACTCTACCTTTTTAAGCCAGGGCAGCAATGTTCGATATCGGTCAAACAATTGCGTGCCTTCCTTCTCAGGATCCCAGAGAGAAAGGGGAAAGATTGTGTTTGCAACGGTATCGCAAGAAAATTTGGAATTTTTAACGAGCGCATCATCAAGAGCCTGTCGGATAGCTTTCGTTTCAGTAGGCTGACCATTAGCAAGATCGGTGACGGTGACCACTAATGGTAAGATTTCTTTTACCCCAGGCTTCATAATTTCAAGAAAGGCTTCCATCCAAGCACACGACAAGTTCGTATTTTGAATATAGAGAGGGCCTTTAGTCATCGAAAGTCTCCTCCAAATGTCGGAAAATACTTCGACCAACATAATTCCTTCGTGATACCCTCACGTATGCTGACCATCCTGTGGAAGGCTGATACAAGCGTCCTTTACCTGAGGTTGTACCATGAAAGAATGAATGATTTTTATCTTGTGTGTGGAGGCGAACACATTCTCCCTCGCTAAGTACACCTGCAGGTAGTTGAAGAATGTCGCCAACATGGATATCAATTGCACGATCAGACCAATACTCATCTACAATAATAAGATCCTCGCTAATGTTCTTTCCCAAAAGCATCGCGCGAATCTTCATAGGAGACGTTTTCTTGAGATCGTGTGCTAGTGCCTGTGGAATGAGTTTTAGTGTAGCGTTCATATGATTGATGAGAGTGGTATATCCTACCCCAAGCCACCCCGCAATAGTATACAATTGCAGAGGTGTGCAAGAATGAACATCCCATCCACGTAGGGCAAAAGCTCGCTCAACGGCCGATTTGGGCATAAGAAGAAAGCCTGCAAAACAATTAGCAAGGAATTCTTCGGGGTCAAAATGCTGTTGAGTGCCTGTTTGGTTAACGATCTCGTCAATACGAGTACCATGTTTAAAGAAATGATGACCAAGTTCGTGTGCACAGGTAGAGACCTGACGCCCTGACGGACGGAGTGAAGATACAAGGATGATAGGAGACTCGGATTTGCAGTACATTCCTTCCATGCTTGGGTAGTCTACAAAACGCACTTCTATCCCGAGTTGGTCAGCACAATCGTATATACAGATGGGAGTCCACAACTTGGTATGAACAGAGTTACGTACTTTTAGTGCTGCTGTTGCCGCATCCATCACCAACTTCTTGCGTTGTTCCATAGATTGCTGTCTCCCTGTATCTTCAGTGCTGAGAGTGCTACATCGTGTGTTCACTGCCAGCTTTCCGTTTTGTTCTATCATTCGTTGACATCTCCCTGTGTCTTGAGTGCTGAGAGTAATTGAAGCAAACGATCCAAATCCTCTGGCTTAAGCTTTGCTAACTCTCGAGCCGCAAGTTCAATACGATCCTGTCCAATATTTTCTCCTTCAGCTTCAGCACAGGCGAGCCAAGTCATGCTCACTCCATAAATGCGCGCCAATTCAACAAGCTCCTCTGTAGAAACTTTCCTGCGTCCTGCCTCTGCTTCAGAAATAGAAGGGCGGTGCAGTTGAAGCATCTTAGCGACTTGGCCCTGAGAAAGGCCGGCTTGTTCTCGGGCAAGCCGAAGCCTTGCTGCAATGGCCATACCTTTTGAGTCTGTCTTATTCATGTTGATAATCCTCCTTGGGCGTTGATGGCTTGATAAAGGCGGCCTACGATGGCTTCAAACGTGAGTTGTCTTCCTGGATAGGTGGGTAGTAGAAGATTAGAATCGATATCATAACCTAAGTATTCAGATAGTAAGCATGTAGCCTCAAGAGCGTTTAAGCTATCAAATCCTTCAAGATCACCGATGGGATGGAGTCCATCATGAATCTCAGGGACTGACCGACCACTAGCATTCTGAATCTCGGCAAGCACTCGTTGCAATAGTTCTCTTGTCTCTTCTGGAGTCATTACGTCCACCTCTCTTTTCTTACCATCAGTAAGAAAATCTTACCATTTTGGTGGCACGTTGTCAAGTGGCTTCATTCTCAACATTCAGTTATCTTATTTTACATAAGGTAGAGATATATTTAAATGTGTGGCAGCCAGTTCCCATTTCTCTGAATAGAGACTTATTCTTCGCCGGTCTTTAAAAGATGATACCCTCTTTCCTTATGAATGATAGGAAGAATTCAAGTCAGAAATTGTTCTTCTGGTTTACCTTGTCACCCACCTCAACTAGTTTTTTGTTCGTTTGCTTAAACCTCTTTACCATTTTACTGCATCGTTGCCTTTGGTACGGAACGGCTAAACAGAAAAGGACAGTGAAACTCGTGATCTCTATACGGGATCACGAGCTGGATGCACGAGTAGATGATAGGAGTAGCTGAAGAAGAGGGATAGCTAAGGATAATAATATACAATTTCATTGCTATTAAAATAGAATGTGTAGGTAGCCCAGCAAAAAGCTACGTGTCGATTAAATAAAGATGTTGCCAAATCGAAAGCAGAAGTATATGAGAGCCTGTATTAAAAGTGGTCAGGAGTGGCTTCGCGCCAAGCGAGCCAGCAGGATGCGAATCATGGCTGTATAAATCCAGCTCTCCTCACTTTCCGAGAGGTATTCATAATCCTTACTCAAACG
>JAABUX010000823.1_pt1 | contig 50141 bp, 50 predicted proteins | sample 5561851 | NCBI WGS metagenome assembly JAABUX01 (sample SAMN10711883, study PRJNA513361) | rock metagenome | isolation source: Antarctica rocks | place: Antarctica: Victoria Land, Richard Nunatak red sandstone | collected 2016-01-03 | reverse complement strand
TATGATCGCCTCTGCGGTGCGGCGCGCCTGCCGTCCCTCGCTGCCCTCATCCTGCAGCAGGCTGTGCGTCCGCCTGCGTCGCTCCTCGCGGTCGCCGCCTGATCCCCGACTTTTCGGCCTGATACGTATCGACGACATCCCTGCTGCACATCGATGCTTTACCGCCCGACGACCTCGCGCGCATCCGCAACCAGGGCATGGATGATTTCGGCAACCCGCTCGTCACCACGGTTGTCGACAGCGTAGGAGGGACGCCTCTGCGCTGTTGCCTGCGCCACGCATGGGTCGGCGAACGCGTCGCGCTCCTCGCCTACCGGCCGGCGACAGCTGGAGGTCCTTATGCTGAAGTTGGACCTGTTTTCATTCATGCTGAGGCGTGCGCTGGGTATGCCGCCTCCGACCGCTACCCGGACGATTTTCGCGGGCGCCGTCAGTTGCTGCGCGCCTACGGTCACAACGGGGGCATCGTCGATGCCGCGATCGTCGAGGATGGCGCGGAGGCGGAGAACGTGTGCGCCGCCTATCTCTCGCGCTCCGACGTAGCGTTCATCCATAGCCGCAACGTGTTATGGGGCTGTTACATGTTTACGATTCGACGGCCAGCCTGACCCGCGTGAGGTTCTAGATGTCCGCGCGTTGTTGAAACTCGTCCGGGCGATCGAGCGCGGCGCTATGTTGTCAGCGGGCGAGGGCTCCTGAGTCCATGATGGCGGCTGCCGCGTCGTGGGGGGCGATGACGCGCTCCGTCGCCTGATCGAGCAGCCCTTCCAGCAGGGCATGATTGCGCAGGTCGTCTTGCAGGCGCGCGCGCACGCGGTTGAGCACGATGGTGAGCACCTCCGACTTTAAGCGGGCGCGGCGCCGTTCGGCCAGCACGCCGGACTCGACCATGTAGGCGCGGTGGCGGCCTATCTCCGTCCAGAGGTCGTCGATGCCTTTGACCGCAGTGGCCTGCGTCTGCACGATCGGCTGTATCCAGGCCCCGTGCTCGCCCATGGTCATCATGGTGCGCAGGTCGCGCACGATGCGGCCCGCGCCCTCTACGTCGGCCTTGTTGACCACGAACACGTCGGCGATCTCGATGATGCCAGCCTTGAGCATCTGCACCATATCGCCCGCGCCCGGCGTGAGCACCACCACCGTCGTATCCGCCGCGCCGGCGATGTCGAGTTCGGACTGCCCCACGCCCACGGTCTCCACGACGATCACGTCCTTGCCCGCCGCGTCGAGCACGTGGACCGCGCCGCGCGTGGACTCGGCTAGTCCACCGAGGTGACCACGCGCGCTCATGGAGCGGATGTAGACGCCGCGGTCGTAGGCGTGTGCCTGCATACGGATGCGGTCGCCCAGGATGGCGCCGCCCGTGAAGGGGGAGCTTGGGTCGACAGCGAGGATGCCGACGCCGAGGTCTTGCGCGCGCAGCAGGCGCACCAGTCCATCGACGAGAGAGCTTTTACCCGCGCCAGGCGGTCCGGTGACGCCGAGCACGAAGGCGCGTCCCGTCTGGCGGTAGAGGGCGCCGAGCAATGCTTCATGACCGGGCAGCGCGTTCTCTATAGCGGAGACGGCGCGACCGATGGCGCGTGGGTCGCCGCGCCCTACGCGGGCGACGAGGTCGTCGGGGACCTGCTCCGTCATGCCAGGACGTGGCGGGCGATGACCACCCTTTGGATCTGGTTGGTGCCTTCGTAGAGCTGCGTGGCGCGCGCGTCGCGCGCGTAGCGGTCGATCGCGGCTAGGTGCGCGGGCGCGGCGTCGAGTCCGACGAGCGCGGAGACGGCTAGGGTCGCCTCCACGGCCACGTCGGTAGAGAGCAGCTTGGCCATGGCCGCCTGACGCGAGAAGGGCAGGCCGCGGTCGCAGAGCCGCGCGGCCTGCCAGGTCAGCGCGCGCGCCGCCTCGATCTGAACAGCGATGTCGGCCAGGGCGAACTGCGTCCCCTGTTCGCGCGCGCGCTGGGGACCGAGCGCGGAGATGCCCGTGTCCAGCGCCGCCTGAGCGATGCCCACGGCCTGCGCTGAGATGCCGATGCGGCCACTGTCCAGGGCTAACATGGCCACACGGAAGCCCTCGCCTTCCCCGCTCAACCTGTTCGCGACGGGCGCCCGACAGCCGTCGAAAAAGACCTCGCAGGTGGAGGAACCGTGCAAGCCGAGCTTATGCAGCGGCGGCCCCACGGTGAGTCCAGGCGTGCCGGCCTCCACCAGGAAGGCCGAGATGCCCTTGGCCCCGCGTTCACGGTTGGTCGAGGCCATCACGGTGTAGAGGCCAGCATGACCGGCGTTGGTGATGAAGATCTTGGAGCCGTCGAGCACGTAGTCGTCGCCGTCGCGGCGCGCGGTCGCACGCAGACCTGCCGCGTCCGATCCCGCCTCGGGTTCGGTCAAGGCGAAGGCTCCCAGCAGGTCGCCGGAGGCGAGACGCGGCAGGTAGCGCGCCTTCTGCTCCTCGGTTCCCAACCACACGATAGGCTCCGTGCCCACGGATGTATGCACGTCCATCACGACCGAGGTGGCCGCGCAGGCGTAGGCAATCTCTTCGACGAACAAAGCGAAGGCCACGTGGCCGGCGCCAGCGCCGCCATAGGCGGGCGGGACGATCAGGCCGAGAAAGCCAAGCTCCGCCGCGCGGGCAATGGCCGCTGCCGGAAACGCGCCCGTGGCGTCGGTCTCGGCGGCGATCGGCGCGATGTACGCGGTGGCGAAGGCGCGCACCTGGTCGCGCAAAGCCGACTCAGCCGGAGTCAGGTCGAAATAGGCCCTAGCGACGATTGTATCGCCCTCTCTAGGCGCAATCATAACGTCATCCCTTTTAGCCTCTTACCTGGACGTGAATCTCTTCTGGGGCTGTCAATTGTTCCAGGTGATCGTCGTCGTCTAAATAGAAAAACGCGACGTTAGACAACAAGTTGCCGTAATCGTTGAGCCATAGCATCGGCACTCGCCGATCGTTCCCAAAGACAAGAAATATTGTCGGAGCCCCTGTCTTCTCGAGTAACCAGACGTACTCACTGATCGTCGCAAGTTTAGCGGGCGGGCGGTGAGTTCCATTGACAAGGGAGTAGTACTTGGCATCGCCGACGATCCGCTTATCCAAGGAGACTAAATCGAATTCCTTGTGGACGCCTGGCACGGAACCAGGCGCCAGGATGACGCCATAGTGCTGTCCAAGCACTCGGCGTGCGCGCTCCTCAAAAGATGATGATGTCTCTGTCGTCCTAGGCCTGTATTTGAGGGCGTACTTACCACGTAGCCCTGTGCTATTGAAAGACACTTACTTAGCGACGCCGGCCCCGGCCAGCTCCCTGGCCTGAGTCTTCCCCGCTGGCTTGGGCACATCTTTACGACCGTCCAGCAAGGAGCGTCCGATCACCATGCGCTGGATCTGCTGCGTGCCCTCGTAGATCTGGCAGATCTTGGCGTCGCGCATGTGACGCTCGGCCGGATACTCCTTGATGTAGCCGTAGCCGCCAAACAACTGGAGGGCGTCGGTGGCCACTTTGACCGCGATGTCTCCCGCGAAGAGCTTGGCCATGCTGGACTCGCGGGCGCAGGGAATGTTCTGCTGACGCAGCGCCGCCGCTTGCAAGGTCAGTAGACGCGCCGCCTCGATCTGCGTGGCCATGTCGGCGACCATGAACTGCACGGCCTGGAAATCGGCGATGCGCTTGCCGAACTGCTTGCGCTGCTGAATGTAAGCCACGGCGTCGTCCAGCGCCGACTGGGCGATGCCCACGGCTTGCGCGGCGATGCCGATGCGTCCGCCGTCGAGCGTATCCATTGTGATCTTGAAGCCCATGCCTTCGTCGCCCAAGCGGTTCTCGACGGGAACCACCACGTTGTCGAAGAAAACCTCGGTCGTAGCGGAGCCGTTGATGCCCATCTTATGCATCGGCTGGCCGAACGAGAGGCCAGGCATGCCCTTCTCCATCACGAAGTCGGTGATGCCCTTATGTCCCGCCTCGCGGTCAGTCACGGCGGTGACCACGTAGGTATCGGCCACGCCGCCGTTGGTGATGAAGATCTTGGAGCCGTTGAGGACATATGAGTCGCCCTGGCGCACGGCCGAGGTGCGGATGCCCGCCGCATCGGAGCCGGCCTCGGGCTCGGTGATGGCCAGCGCGCCCAGCTTCTCGCCCGTGGCCAGCGGAGTCAAGAAGCGCTTTTTCTGCTCCTCGTTGCCGAAGAGCAGGATCGGCTCGGCGCAGAGCGAGATGTTGACGTCGAGGATCAGTCCAGTCGAGGCGCAGGCTTTGCAGAGTTCCTCCACGATCATGGCGAAGAGGACGTAGCTCTGGCCCGCTCCGCCGTACTCCTCGGGCAGGCAGACGCCCATCAGGCCAAGGTCGCCCATCTGTTTGACGAGGTCCCAGGGGAACTCGCCCGTGGAGTCGATCTCGGCGGCGCGCGGGGCCACCCGTTCGCGCGCGAAGTCGCGCACGGTATCGAGGATTAACTGCTCCTCGTCGTTGAGCGGATAAAAGGTCATTTGTTCTCTCCTTGCCCCTCCGCAAACGTCGCGGCGGGCTTTGCGAGGGGCTATGTCCATGGCGCAATCGTACCACGTGGCCTGTTGCTCTCAGTGTACCGGTCGAACGCTTAGCGCTCGATGCGCACCACCGTGGCGTCGCCTTGCGCCGTACCGGAGCAGATGCCGGCCACGCCGTACTGCAGACCCTCGCGCCGCAAGGAGTAGATGAGGTGCATCAAGATGCGCGCGCCGGATGCTCCGATGGGGTGGCCGATGGCCACGGCGCCGCCGTCGACGTTGACTTTGTCCGGGTCGAGATCGAGGATCTTGGAGACCACGAGCGCGACGGCGGCGAAGGCCTCGTTGACCTCGACCAACTGCATGTCGCGCAGCCGCAGCTTGGCTTTGTCCAACGCCCCGTTGATGGCCTTGGCCGGCACGGCGGAGATGCGGTTCGGCTCCAAGGCGGCCTCGCCCGAGGAGATCCACGTGGCCAGGATCGGAGCGCCCAGCTCCTCGGCCACGGAGCGGCGCATCAGCACCAGCGCGGCGGCGCCGTCGTTGACGCCTGGCGCGTTGCCCGCCGTGATCGTGCCGTCAGGCTGGAAGGCGGGCTTGAGCGACGCAAGCGCCTCGTAGGTCGTGTCGGGGCGCGGCGCCTCGTCTTTATCCACGGTCGTGGTCTTGCCCTTGGGGCCGGGGACGGCGATCGGCATGATCTCTTCGGAGAAGTGGCCCGCCGCCAGGGCGGCGGCGTAGCGTTGCTGTGAGCGCAACGCCCAGCGGTCCTGCTCCTCACGCGAGATGTTATGGTCGCGCGCGCCGTCCGTACCGTAGACGCCCATGTGGACGTCGTCGGTAGGACTCCACAGACCGTCCTGAATCATAGAGTCTATCAGCGACCCATGGCCCATGCGGTAGCCGAAACGTGCTTTGTCCAGCAGGTAGGGCGCGTTGGTCATGCTCTCCATACCGCCGGCGACCACCACGTCGGCCTCGCCCGCGCGGATGAGCAGCGCGCCGAGGTTGACCGCTTTGAGGGCCGAGCCGCAGACCTTGTTGATGGTCAGCGCGGGAACCTCGACGGGCAGGCCGGCCTTGAAAGCGGCCTGCCGCGCCGGGATCTGCCCCAGCCCGGCGGGGACGACCGTGCCCATAATGACGTGGCCCACGCGCTCGACCGGCACGCGGGAGCGTGAGACGACCTCGCGGATCACCGCCGCGCCGAGGTCTATCGCCGAGAGCGGGGCCAGCGCCCCGCCGAGCTTACCGAAGGGCGTGCGCGCCCCCGCCGTGATGACGACGTCGTCGGCGTCCATCAAAGTCTCCTTACTAAAGAAAAAGCGTGCAACCACGCTCTCGAACTCTCCGTATTGTAGCAGCGGCACGTTATGTCTACATCAAAGACGGTGTGCGGCAGCCTCCCGGACGAGACTGATCGCGGCGTCGGCCACGGACGCAGGGTCCACGAGCATATGGAAATGCCCCGCGTCCATGTACCGATGGGGCCAGCCATTTTGACGCGCCTGCGACGCCGGGACGTCGTACCCTGCGCTGAACTGCAGATAGGCGCAGGGGGCTTTCGGTGCATCGGAGAAGCCTGGGAGAGGCTCGGTGAAAAAGGCCAGCAGCCGGGGCCGCAGTCCGGCGACCACGCTCTGGCGTATTCCCTCGCTGGGGATGACCTCGCGCAGGTCGTCCGCGCTCCACTCCGGGAAGCGTCCTCCTGCTTCTAGATGCGCTTGAAGGTCGCGCGAGGTCGGGGTCTTCTTCATACAAAGAGTCGAGCCGCGAGAGACCGGTGCTCGGCAGTCCGGCATCGACCCAGAGATAGGCCGCGATGGGACGACGCGCGAAGCGGCCGATAATGGGCAGAAGCGGACCGGCGCCGCTATGGCCGACCAGCACGAGAGGCCGGTTCGACGGCGCGGCGGCGACGCTCTCCACGACAGAAAAGACATGCCGCCGCCAGTACGGACCACCGTCCTCGTCGTCGCGCAAGGCCGGCGTCATCACGTCTATGCCGCGTTCGCGCAGTGCCGAAGCCGCCTGCCCCCAGACATAGGAACTAGTGAGCGGGCTATGCGCGAGGACGAACAAGGGGTCATTTGCCGACGCCTCCCGCATCTCGTCTACAGCGCAACCAAAAACGCCCGCGGCTTGGTTGGCGGCGAGGCGCTGCACCTCGCCGGCGCCCGCGCCGATCTCGCGGTGTATTAGCTGCCAATCTCGTCCTATAGCCCTAGCAGCTTGGCCAGCACGAGGCGCTGCACCTCGCTGGTGCCCTCGCCGATCTCGTTGACCTTGCAGTCGCGGAAGTAGCGCGAGACGGCGTACTCGTCCATGAAGCCATAACCGCCGTGAATCTGCACTGCTTGGTTGGCCGCGCGCGTGGCGGCCTCGGAGGCGTAGAGCTTAGCCATACCGGCAGTCGCGCGGAAGTCCTTGCCCGCGTCCTTCTCCCAGGCGGCCTTGAGGGTCATCAGGCGCGCCATCTCGATGTCGGTGGCCATATCCACCAGCTTGAAAGAGATGGCCTGGAACTTAGAGATCGGCTGGCCGAACTGGCGGCGCTCCGTGGCGTAGGCGAAGGCGGCGTCGTAGCAGGCCTGCGCCAGGCCGACCGAGAGCGCGGCGACGGAGATGCGGCCGCCGTCGAGCACCGGCAAGAACTGCCTGTAGCCCAGACCCCGTGGGCCGAGGATATTCTCCTCCGGCACGGCGCACTCCTGGAACGACAGTTCATGCGTGTCCGAGGCGCGCCAGCCCATCTTATGGTAGGGCGGTGCGATGTTGTAGCCCGGCGTGCCCTTGGGGATAATGATGTTGGAAATCTCCGGGCGGTCGCGGGCGTCCTTGCCGGTCACGGCGGTGATGGTCACGCCGCCGCTCATCTCCGTGCCCGAGTTAGTAATAAAGACCTTGGAGCCGTCGACCACCCACGAGCCGTCGCGCAATTCCGCGCGCGTACGCGGCGAACCGGCGTCGGAGCCCGCCTCCGGCTCGGTCAGGCCGAAGCTCCAAAGGCGCTTGCCTTGCGCCAGGGGCGTGAGGTACCGTTCTTTCTGCTCCTCGGAGCCGAACAGGTAGAACGGCGTGGCCCCGAGCGAGACGTGCGCAGCCATGGTGATGCCGGTCGAGGCATCGGCGCGGCTAATCTCTTCGACGGCCAGCGCGTAGGAAACGGTGTCGCCCCCCGCCCCCCCATACTGCTCGGGAAAAGGCAGGCCCAGGAGGCCGAGGTCGGCCATTTGCTCGACGATGTCGTACGGGAAAGCCCCCGTGCGGTCCATCTCCTCAGCGCGCGGCGCGACGACCTGCCGGCCAAAATCACGGCAGGTGTCGCGGATAAGCGTTTGTTCGGACGTCAACGAAAAATCCATTGTGGTTTTGAGACTCCCTCACGGCAAAAGGGGAGAGGACGACGGTGTCCACTCCCCTCTTATTATATGCCTACTATGTGTAGCCTGACCCGTGGTCGATGCTAGATTACGAGCGGCGCTTGCGCATCTCCTCGGTCAACTGAGGCACGATCTGGTTGAGGTCGCCGACGATGCCGAGGTCGGCGAAGGCGAAGATCGGCGCTTCGGGGTCTTTGTTGATGGCGATGATCGCGTCCGACCCCTGCATGCCGACCTTGTGCTGGATGGCGCCGGAGATGCCGATGGCGATGTACGCTTTCGGCTTAACCGTCTTGCCGGTCTGGCCGACTTGCATGGCGTAGGGAACCCAACCCGCGTCGACCGCCGCGCGCGAGGCGCCTAGCGCGGCACCCATCGACTCGGCCAGTTCGCGCAGCGGACCGAAACCCTCTGGTCCACCGAGGCCACGCCCGCCGGCCACGATGATGTTGGCGCCTTCGAGCGGCGCCGCGTCGTCCGCCTCTTTGGTCACGATCTCGACCACGCGCACCGTCTGGGCCTCAGGCGAGGCCGTGTAGGGCAGTTCTTCGAGCGCGGCCTGTGAGCCGGACGGCTCGGCCGCGTAGACCTTGCCGCGCACGGTCACGATGGCGGTGGAGTTGTCCGCGACCACGCAGCCGATCAGCATAGTGGCGTCGAAGGCTGCTTCTTCGGAGACGAGCTTGCCATCGTCGAAGAACAGGCGCGCGGCGTTGCAGAGCAAGCCCACGTCGAGAACGGCGGAGAGGCGCCCGGCCATGTCGCGCCCATCGTTGGTCGAGGGCAGCAGGACGGCCAGCGGCTGTCTCTCGCGCAAGATGGCGGCGAGGGCATGGGCCTGCGCGTGAACGCCGTAGTCCGAGAGGTCGTCGGCGGCGATGTAATAGATGTGGTTGAGGCCGTAGCCAGCTAGGGTGGTCGCCGCTTCTTTGGCCCCGCGCCCCAGCACCACACCGACAGCCTGACCGCCGGACTCAGCGGCGAGCTTAGCCGCGCCGGTAGCCAGTTCCGTGGCCACGCGGTGAGGCGTCCCGTTCGTCTGCTCACCAAACATGAAGATGTCTTTCGTCGTGGCCATTACAGCACCTTCTTCGCGATCAAAAACTCGATAATACGCGGCACGGCGTCGCCCTTGTCCTCGAACACCTCGCCCACCGCGCGCCCCTCCGGCTTGTCCACGTTGACGACGTGCGTCTTGGCTCCGTCGAAGCCGACCGTGGACTCGTCGATGTCGAGGTCGCTCAGGTCCATCGTCTCTAGCGGCTTCTTCTTAGCTCCCATGATGCCCTTGAGCGAGGGGTAGCGGGGCTGGTTGATGACGTCGATCACACCGATGAGGGCGGGCAGTTGCGCCGTGAGCGTGGCATAGCCGTCGTCGCGGCGGCGCTGCGTGGTCACGGTGGCGCCCTCGATGGTCAGCTTAGCCGTATGCGTCAGCGCGGGCAGGCCGGCGCGCTCGGCCACGGCGTGCTGCACCACGCCGATGGCGGCGTCGTCGCTCTGCATGCCCATGATGACGAGATCGGGGTTGAGTTGCTTGATCGCGGCGGCCAGTACGCGCGCCGTCCCCCAAGCATCCGTCCCGACGAGCGCGTCGTCGGAGATCAAGACCGCTTTGTGCGCGCCCATAGCTAGGGCTTTGCGCACGGAGTCAGTAGCGTCGTCAGGGCCCATCGTGAGCACCGTGACTTCGCCGCCGTGCGCCTCCTGCACGCGCAGTGCTTCTTCCACGGCTACTTCGTCGTACCCGTTCATGGCATTCTCGGTGTCTTCACGGTCGAGGTTCCCTTCGGGCCGCAGAGTCTTCTCCGCCGTGGCCAAAGGGGTCTGCTTGACGCAAACTACGATGTTCAACGCTGTCGTCCTCCCTAAAACTGGAAAGTAAAGTGTCCCTATCGCTAGACACAGTGAGGCACGCTATATCCTCTTACTGTTATATCACCAACCCCGCCACGCCCGCGACGCCCACGCCCGCCCGCACCCACCACGGCAGGCTGCACAACCCTGCCAAATCGACCTGATTGAGCGGGTCGCCGTCCGCGTAGACGTAGGGCTGCCCCGTCATCGAGAGCAACGGGTCTACGCTCAGGAACTGCGCCGCGGCCGGGTCGTAGGACCGCGTCCGCAGGTAGAGCAGCCCCGTCTCCGCGTCCGTGTGCTGCCCCGCGAACCCGAAGGGCGTCACCACCGTACCACTACGCGCGTGGCGCACCCCGTAAGCGTCGTAGGCGTAGCTAGCCACCACCACCCCTGCCGTGTCGACCACGCCCCGCGTCGAGCCCAACTGATCCCGCAGATCGTACAGCACAGGTCCCATCGCCCGCTGCCTGCTTTCGACCGGCAGCCCGTCCAGCCCCGTCACGTAGCGCGTCCCGCCGTCTTGCAGCCCGTCCGGCAGCGCCCCCACACTGTCCCAGACGAAGCCCTCGGCTACGCCATCAATCGTTTTACCCTGGCGCAGGCCGTCGCCATCGTAGATATAGCTTCGCCGTGCTCGTGCCTGCCGTCGCGCTGATGAGGCGGTCGGAAACGAGTTGATCGAGGCTGTTATAGCCGTAGCTATGCGTCTGGCCTTCGATAGGATCGCTGCTCGTGCTCGTGCGCCCCAGCGGGTCGCGCGTGTAGCTGAACGACCAGAAGACGCCCGTCGGTCTGGCGTCGGCGATGGTGGTCACGGCGTCGGCGGCATCGTAGCCCTTCGTGACCGTGACGCCGTTGGGATAGATCTGGGTTACGAGGTTGTCGGCGGCGGCGTAGGCGAACGTGGTCGTGTGGCCTAGCCAATCGGTTACTGCCGTCATCTGGCCGAGCGCGTCGTAGCGGCGCGTCACCTGTGCCCCGTCGGGATAGGTCAGGGTGGTGATCCGTCCCGCCTCGTCGTAGCCGTAGCCGTAGCCCACGCGCTGTCCCGCGCCATTGACGACGGTGCGCGGACGGTCCGCGTCGTAGGTGTAGTGCGATGTGCTCGTGCCGTCGGTCATGGTCGCCCGCCGCCCCGTCGCGGTGTAGGTGTAGGCGACGGCAGGGGTCTGGCCGTCGCTGTACTGGATAGCTTCGAGCCGGTCCCGCGCGTCGTAGGTGTAGGTCGTGGTCTGGCCCAGTGCGTCCGTGGTCGAGGTGCGGTTGCCGGCCGCGTCGTAGCTCGTGCGGGAGGCGTGGCTCAGAGGGTCGGTCACCGCGACGAGTATGGTGGTACAGGGAGCGCGCCACGATGCGGCAAGGACTATGGTATAACGTGGAGAAACTGGCTGCACTTATATGTTTATGTGGCATATTGGCCCACGATGACGCGACGTTCTGGGGCCTCGCGGCGATCCCGCGATGCGTAAAGCAGGCCGCTCACCTTCGTCCGCGCGCTCGGTCTGGCGTCGACCAACAGGGTGGCCACAAGCCTGATCCCCGCCTCCAGCGCCTACCACGATCTCAACATCGCGGTCAGCCCCTACGATGTCGCGCGGGCCAAAGCGCTTCTGGCTCAGTCCGGCTACGCCACGACGCTGGCTGGGTCGGACAAACACCTGACCCTGAGCCTCGCCGCGCCCAACGACGCCACGCGCCAGCGCGAAGCCGATCTGTTGACCAAAGACGTCGCGGCCATCGGCGTGACGCTGGTCTACAAGCCGGCGAGCGTCTCGCCGAGCGATCAGGGCGGGTTCTACGCACCGTACGACAAAGGTGGCGTCCTGGCTACGCGCGCCTTCGATCTGGCGCTGTTCGACCTGCACCTCGGACCCGACCCGGCCACGGCGGCCTCGCTGTTCGACCCCGCGCGCGCCCAGTTCCCTTAACCGCGGCATCTTGAACCGCAACTACACCGGCATCACCATCGATCAACTCGCTATGTTGCCGGAAGCCGCGCAGGCCTCGCTCGACATGGCCTCGCGCAAGCTCGGCTACGACAAGCTCTCGGTCGTGGTCAACCAGTTGCTCCCCTACATCGTGCTGTACGACGGCGCCCAGGTCGCCGTGTCCAACAGCCACGTGGCGCACTTCAACCCCGCGCCGCACGACGGCGGCACGTTCTGGAATAGCTGGCAATATACGCGAGGGTAGGAGGCTGGCAGCATAGGGAACGACCTCTACCTTTCACCCTCATTCCGGCTCTTCGAGGACAGTGATCGCCTTTATCATCGCGCGCGTCCCGCGCGCCCTCTTCTCGGCCGCCCTGCTGTCCGTGGTCGTAGCCGTCGTGGCCACGACCTTCGGCCAGGCCTGCGCGCCCACCACGCTCACGGCGGGCGCCCCTCTCTGCACGCACCCCTCGGCCCTCGACTGGCTGGGGGGTGCACTGCACCTCGATCTCGGACGCACGACGGACAACCGCCTCGTGACCGACGCCCTCGCCCTGGCCTTTGGCCCCACCATCATCTTGGTCGCGGCGTCCCTCCTCATCACCTTTGTCGTCGGCTGGGCGGGCGGCGCGCTCCTGGCGCTGGCCTCGGAGCGCCGCATGATCGCGCGCCCTCGGACGCTACGGGACGCGGCGCGGTGCGCGTCTGGGCGCGGCGATCCTCGTGCTCGTCGTGCTGGCCTCGCTGCTGGCCCCCGCCGTCGCCCCGCAGAACCCCGGCGATCCGCTCGGCTTCAACCCCGCCGACGCTAACCATCCGCCCGACCTCTCCTGGACGTTCTTGCTCGGCGCTGACGCGCGTGGGCGCTCCGTGCTGGCGCTTTTGCTCTGGGGCGGGCGCGACGCTCCTTATTGGTGCAGGTGCGGCGCTCGGCGCGGCCTTGCTCGGCGTCGGACTTGGCCTCCTGGCCTGCGTACGCGGCGGCGCGCTCGACGGGATCGTGACCAGACTTATGGAGATGAGCGCTTCCGCCGTGCCGCTCCTCGTGCTCTTGTTGCTGCACAGCAGGCTGGGCGATCTCTCGCCGCTCTGGCTGCTGGCGGTCTTCGCGGCCACGGGGTGGGCCAGCCCAGCTCGACTGGTGCGCGCGGCCCTGGACTCATCGTATCTCGAGGGCGCCCGCGCGCTCGGCGTGGGGCGGACGCACCTCGTCGCGGCGTATCTCCTGCCCGCCGCGTTCCCGGCGCTGGCGGCAGGGACGTTCATGGCCCTCGAAGCCGGGCTCGACTTCCTCGACGCCGGGCTGCCGTACTCGACGACCAGCTGGCCACCGAGCAACGCCTGCGCCAGACCTTTATCGACAAGGCGGGCCGCGTGGTCCTCACCGTAATCGAGACGACGCCGGGCAGCACGTGGGATGCCACGCCCACGCGCCCGCCCACGAAGCGCATCACCTTCCCCGACCGCCATCTGCTCGTCTGGCAGAGGATGAACGGGACGGGGACGATCGTGCGCACCGACTTCAACGGTGTCGAGACCTTGCTGTTGACGCCCTCGCTCTCGGTCGCCGACCTCAAACTTGTCGCCGCTGGCCTGTTGTAGATCGAAGCACGTAGTGCTCGGCCAGTAGGGCTTCGTTGTTCTAGTGAGGTAGTAAGGAGAGATCCTTATGGAAGATCAGAAGTTCCTGTCTTGGCTCGAAAGCCCTGTGTCTTTTAAGGACTTGGGACACGCGGCGGAAGACCGAACATCTTGTCCGCTTCGCGACGGAAGCCGTGAAACGGATGGGGCTCAACGAAGGACGGGTCTGAGCGTCGCCGTTCTATAGCCAACGCAAACCCTCTGCTCGTTCGGCTGCTACGTCGGCGGCCTCTGCTCGCCCAGGCGCTCCAAGGCCTGACGCAACGCCTCTTCCGCGTAGGCCGCACGCTCCTCCGCGGCCAAGCGCGTTCGTCTCTCGTCGATCAGACGCTCTTCCGCGGCCAGGCGCGTTCGTCTCTCGTCGGTCAGACGCCCTTCCGTGTCGATCAGGAGGTCCTGAACTTCCGCCGGAGTAAGCAGAGCTTGGCCTGTCTGGGGATCGATCACGCGCAGATAGGCGCCTATCTGGCGCAGCTCCGCCTGCAACAACGGGCTGTAGAGCCCTCCGTCCCGCAGCGTCTCCATCTGTTCCAGCCGCGTCCCTCGCAGGGAAAAGCCTTGCAGGGGCGGCTTCAACGCCCCCTGTGGATCGTAAATCTAGTACTCCTTCACTCCTAGAGTCGCGTAGCGCCAGCGCTTCCCGACGTTCGTTCTCTCGCTTAAGTCCACGTTCTGCGTCGAGGGCGAGGTGATCTCGAACACGATCTCTGGAAACTTGCCCTCGATCCAGGTGCGCCAACTCGGCGGCGGCGGGGGGGGGTAGTCGAGGATCACGTACACGTCGGGCGAGATGTGATCGAGGCCGTTGTTGCGGTTGAAGTACATAAGCTGGTTGCCGCCCACAGCCGTGTGGTCGCCGCGTCCCTGCCCTCGGAACAACGCGCCTAGCGCGAAGATGAGATCCACCATTTGCACCATGTTGGGTTGGGTCTCGGCCATCGGCTCTCCATCGCTCTCAGGGAATGTCTCCCAATCAATTTCCTTCATCATCTCGGTCGCCATGGTTTGTAGCCCTCCCGTCGTTGTGCGCCGTTCCAGTGCTGAGCTATCGTCCGCTCAGTCTAGCACGACCTTAGTCTATATTTTGCTCGATGTCGGGTGAGGATTTTCAAGTGCATGCACAAGGTTTCACCTCTCTTCTGACGCCGCTCGAACGCGCGGTAAGGCGGATCAGCGGCGCACCGTCGCGCCAACCGTGTCCGACAGGCGGCGCTCGATGTTGGCCACGGCCCCGTCGATCTCGCGATCGGACAGCGTTTTATCCGGCGCTTGCAGCACGAACGAGAGCGCCAGGCTCTTAGCGTCGGCGCCTACCTGCTCGCCCTCGTAGACGTCGAACACGTCGACGCTCCGGAGCAGTTTGCCTCCCCCCTGCCGCACAGCGCGCAGCACGTCCTCCGCCAGCGTGGCTGTGGCCACGATCACGGCGAGGTCGCGCTTGACGGCAGGGTAGCGCGAGATGTCGGTATAAGCGCGCGCTCTCGTGGCCACGGCGGCGATCGCGTCCAGGTCCATCTCCATCACCAACGCACGTTCGCGCAGGTCGAAGCGCGAAGCAACAACCGGATGCACCTCGCCCAGGATGGCCAGTTCGGTCGTGGGACGCCCCTTGCGGTCGAGCAGACGCAGCCGCGCCGCGCGACCCGGATGCAGTAGAGGATGCCCTGCTGCCTCCACGCTGTAGCCGTGTACACCGATGGCGGCGAGCACGGCGACGGCGATGCCCTTGAGGTCGTAGAAGTCGAGCGGCGTGGGCGGGGCGTCCCACGTCCGCTCCTCGCGCAGGCCGCCCAGCACCACCGCCAGCGTGCGCCGCTCCACGGCTGGCTGCCGGCCCGGCTCCGGCCGGGTGAACACGCGCGGGAAGTAGGCGCGGCCAAGCTCGAAGAGACGCACGCTCTCGCGTCCGTTGCGCAGGTTGAGGCTCAAAGCGTCGAGCAGACCCGCCAGCAGCGTGGGACGCATCACGGCGCGCTCGGGCGAGAGTGGATTTTGCAGGCGGATAGGGCCATAGGTCGCGCCCGCCGCCGTAATCGCGGCGGCGTTAGGGACGAGCGCCGCGATCTCATCTTCCGAGAGCGGGCCTACTTCGAGCGCGGCGTCGGGTGCGCGCAGTCTCTCTAGCGAGGCATCGCCCACCAGCACGTAGGTGACGGCCTCGGAGAGACCGCACGACGGCAGAAAGGCGCGTAGGTCGCTCGTCACGGTGTAGCCCTTGGCCAGTTCGACGGCAGGAACGCTGCCGCGCAACAGCGTACTGGGCGCCTTGTCGTAGCCCACCATGCGCGCGACCTCTTCCACGAGATCGGCTTCCTCGCTCACGTCCTCGCGCCACGACGGGACCACGACGAGGACGTTCTGGTTGTCGCCGTTCCCCTCCTCCTCGATCGCCGGCTCGTACTCCGTCGGCACGACCTCGACCGGCGTGCCGGACTCGTACTCCGTCGGCACGGCCTCAAGGGGATCGACGCCCGGCGGTAGGGGCTGGTTCACGACCGGCTCCTGGACGACGAAGCCGAGCGACTCCAGCGCCGCGATGATCTCGTCCGGCGCCACGGGCATGCCGAGCAGACGCTCGGGCGCCTTCATGCCTAAGAAGATGGTGCGCCGTTTCTCACCGGCATCACCCGTCTCTACGACGCCGCGCGCAACGCTGCCGCCCGCGACCTGCGTGAGCAGCGCCGCCGCCCGCGCGCCCGCCGTGATGGGTAGAGCAGTAGGCAACCCTTTCTCATAGCGTCCTGACGCCTCCGAGCGCAGGCCCAGGCGCGTGGCCGTGGCGCGGATGGTCGGCCCATGAAACGTGGCCAGCTCCAGCAGCAGCGTGGTCGTCTTCTCCGTCACCTCGGTGGCCAGACCGCCCATCACCCCAGCCAGGCCGATCGGCCTGTCGTCGCCGTCCACGATGATCAGCATGTCCGGCGTCAAGCGCCGCTCCTGGCCGTCGAGCGTGACGAGAGTCTCGCCCGCGCGCGCCAGGCGCACGCCCAGCGCGCCGCCGGCCACGAGGTCGGCGTCGTAAGGGTGCATGGGCTGGCCGTACTCCAGCATCACGTAGTTGGTCACGTCCACCACGTTGTTGATCGAGCGCATGCCGCAGGCTTGCAGCCGCGCGGCAATGCGCGCGGGCGACGGCCCGACCGTGACTCCGCTCACCACGCGCACGGTGAGGCGCGGACAGAGGTCGGGCCGGTCGACGGAGACGCGCACGAGATCGACGGTCGCGATCACGCCCTCGATCAGATCGAGGTCGGGCAGGCGCAGCGGTTTGCCGGTGAAGGCGGCAATCTCGCGCGCTATGCCGATGACCGAGAGGCAGTCGGGCCGGTTGGAGGTGATCTCCAGGTCGAACACGGCGTCGCCCAGCACTTCCGAGAGCGGACGGCCCTCGGGCGCACCAGGGTCGAGGATGCGGATGCCGGAGTGGTCCTCGCCGAGGCCCATCTCGTCGTCGGCCAGCACCATGCCCTGCGAGACCACGCCGCGGATGGGCCGGGGCTTGAGCGTCACGCCGTTGGGCAGCGTCACCCCTAGACCGGCGAAGGGCACTTTATCGCCCACGGCGATGTTCTGGGCTCCGGTCACGATCGTCTGCACCGGGCGGTCGCCGAGGGCCACGGTCACCAGTTGCAGGCTCGTCTCGCGGTCGGGGTGCGGTTCGAGCGCCACGATGCGCGCGACCAGGATGTCGCGCAGGTTCTCGCCGATCCGATCGACGCTCTCGACCTTCGTGCCGGTCATGGTCAGGCGCTCGGCCAATTCTCCAGGCGAGAGGTCGATATCGACGTAGTCGCGCAGCCAGTTGAGTGATGCTTTCATCGGAACTGCTCCAGGAAGCGCAAATCGTTGGAATAGAAAAGACGCAGGTCGGGGATGCCGTACTTGAGCATGGCCACGCGCTCCGGGCCGAGGCCAAAGGCGAAGCCGGAGTAGACCGCGGGATCGTACCGCATGTTGCGCAGCACCCGCGGATGCACCATGCCGCAGCCTCCTATCTCCAGCCAGCCTTCGTACTTGCAGGTGCGGCAGCCCTTGCCGCCGCAGACGGTGCAGCTAAAGTCGATCTCGGCGCTCGGCTCGGTAAAGGGGAAGTGGTGCGGGCGGAAGCGCGTGCGCGCACCGAAGATGCGCCGCGCGAACTCCGAGAGCGTGCCCTTGAGGTCGGCGAAGGTGACGTCGCGGTCCACGGCCAGGCCCTCGCACTGGTAGAAGGCCACGAGGTGCGAGGCGTCTTCGGCGTCGCGGCGGTAGCAGAGGCCGGGTGCGATGACGCGCACGGGCGGCTCTTGTTTCTCCATCGTGCGCACCTGTACGGGCGAGGTCTGCGTGCGCAGCAGCAGGCCCAGCCCGGAGTCGATATAGAGCGTGTCCATGGCGTCGCGCGCGGGATGATCGGCGGGGATGTTGAGCAGTTCGAAGTTGTAGCGCTCCCACTCGACCTCTGGCCCCTCGGCTACGCTGAAGCCCATGTCGGCGAAGATGCGCACGATCTCATCCAGCACGTCGCGCTGAGGATGCGTGTAGCCCCCCGTGGGCCGGCGTCCGGGCAGCGTCACGTCGATCTGCTCCGACGCCAGGCCTCCCGCCAGACGCCGCGCCGCCAGCGCGGAGGCACGTGCGTCGTAGGCCGTCTGCAACAAGTTCTTGACGCGGTTCATCTCACGGCCCGCCGCCGGTCGCTCGTCCGCCGCGACGGTCTTGATCGCGTCGCTCAGGTCGGCCAGCAGACCTTTGCGCCCGAGGTAGCGCACGCGCCAGTCGTCCAGCCCGTCTTCGCCGACCGCCGCGAGGTCGCTCTCGCCTTGGCGCCCTAGCGCGGCCAGCCTCACCACGAGCGAGAAGGTTTCGTCCGTCGTCCCGTCGTTCATCGCATCCCATCCTTCCTTAGCGCGACGATCGACTCGATAAAGAGCACGAAGCGCACGCGAAAAAGCCAGCATCGTTCGGGACGAAGCTGGCTCCGTGGTACCACCCTATATTGGCCGAGCCGACACGACGCAAAACGTCCACGATAGGCCAGACCCACTCAAGCACCTTTTAACGGGGGTGTCCGCGGCGGCCTACGCGCACGCGCAGCGTTCAGTCGCCGGCTCCAGAGTGAACTTCCCCACGCCCGACCCGCCAGAGGCTCTCAGTCGACGGCCCCTCGGTCCCTGTACGGCGCACGCGGGTACTCTCTCCGTCGTCGCATCTATGTTGTCTTGGCCAAAGTATAACAAAGTAGGCGTAGGCAGGCTGGAGGCCGTTTGGGTTCAGGCGGACCGGCGCGGGCTGGAGGCCGTTTGGACACGATAGATCAAGAGCGCCGCCATCTTGTCGTACTGCACCTGGCGAGGGCGCAGCACGATGTGAGTCGAGGGAAGCATAGACCAACCGCGCTGGGCCACGGTCACGGCGATAGGCACGCGACGGGGACGCGATGAGGCCCGGATCGCGCTAAGGTCGTAGGCCACGAGCCGCCGCCACGGATAGACGCGCCAGAGCCCGACGATCACGGCTCTTTCACGCACCTGCGTGCGCCCGGCGAGCAAGGAGGCGATCGCGAACAGCACGAGGCTCTCGGCGGCGACGATGAGGATAGGGCGCCCGGCGGCGAGTCCGACCTTGAGCGTGACGACCCCGGCCAGCAGTTGCACGAGGGCCGCACCGGCGGTTCCGAGAGATAGCCCGAGGTCTAGCAGCACGATCCCGGCGGTGAAACGACGCCAGAGCGCGACCAGAGAGCTGAGCCAGGCGACGCCGACGAGAACGGCCAGGGCGGCGTCGGGCGTCGCCTGGACGCTGAACAAGGACTGTAGGTGAGCGGCAAGAAAGGCTGGCGCCTGAGGAATGCTGTCGAGGATGTTAACGAGGCCCAACCCGTAGCCCACGGCCATGGCGACGAAAAGCGTGACGCTCAGAACGACGGTGGTGCGGAGGTCCATACCCGTCTTCAGCGCCACATCGTCGCCGCGCTGTCGTCCTGTCCTCTCCACGCCCTCGCGCCCTTCCTCTGCCGTACTGCCGCCGGTTCGCCAGCGCACTCCTACCTATCGCGGCGCCGGCCCGCCATTATAAAGCAACCCTTCTATCATCGCAGGTTTCACCTTCAAGGTCTCGCAAGGTCTCGCCGCGCCCTCGAGCCGCACCTACTCGTCCTGCTCCTCATCGACTGACCGGCGCACGTGGTCCGCGCTCGCCCTGCCCTCAATCCTCAAACCGGAGGCCGAGTTCGACTCTGAACGTCGCGGCGCGTTCTCATGGGAAGAGGGAACGGCCGAAACGGCGCGTCCCCCGCAAAAAGAGCGCGACGAAAAAGGTGAGTTTCGCATCATGCGTCCGCCCCCCTCGTGGGGCTAAGATAGAGACAGGTAGAGGGTAGAGACGCCGTTTAGGGGACGCCGGCGTGTCTGCCCTCTATTTTTATCTGCTCCGTCGCCAAGACTGCCGCCGGCGCCGCGCCTAGGGCGTGCCATGCATGCCGGAGCCGCATCGTCGTCGTCCATTAACCGAAAAAAAGCAGAGGCCGGTCGCTTCTTAGGAGAAGCGATTGGCTCTCTATTCGTCGATGGGCGGGCTTTAGCGCCTGACGACCGCGTGCAGAACTTCCAGGATCTTGGCGGGCTCCGTGCGCTTGGTCCAGTTGGCTTCCACACCGGCAAAGGCGATCTTGCCGCCCTGGCCTATCACGTACGCGGCGCTCGCGGGGGCCTCCCACGACTCGTCGCCGTTGAAGGTGGGCAGCGCACTGCCGCAGGTCGTCAAGAGAGGGCGGACTTCCTCGGAGAAAGCATAGACCAGTTCGAACTGCCGCGCCACGCCGTTGCCCTTGTCGCTGAGCACGGGGGAGGTTGGTCCCTTCTTCTCGGCCGTAGTAAGGGAATTGCCGGGCGTCTGCGGCGAGATCGCGACCATCGTGGCCCCGAGTTCCGTGAGTTGAGGCTAGATGCCCTGGTAGGCGCGCGGCGTCAGGTTGCAGTAGGGGCGCCACTCGCCGCGGTAGAAGATCAGCGCCACGGGACCGCTCTTAAGCAACTCAGAGGGGCTGACCTGCTTGCCCGTCGCGTCGGGCAGCGTGAACTCCGGGGCCTGCTAGCCCGCCTTCAAGCTCCGCTCGAGATGTCCAACTGGCGACGCGCTCGACCTCGACGCCAAGCCGCGCGCTCACCTCGGGCGGAGCCTGCGTCCCCATTTGCACGCTGTAGTCGTTTAATTGCTGCTGAATGCTTTGGGCGTCATCTGCTCTGTGGTCATCGCTCGTTCCTCTGTTCTATTGCTGCTCTAACGGTTGAAAAACTATCCGGTCTAGCGACCAAGGGTTAGACAGCGGTGCGGCCGCCGTCGACGGCCAGCGTCACGCCCTGCACGAACCTAGCCTCGTCGCTGGCCAGAAACAAGGCCGCCGCCGCGATATCTTCCGGGCGACCAGGTCGTCCGTCCGGCGACTGGCTGGCCAGTTGGTTCAGGCCCTCGCCCATCGCCGCCGTGCCCTCCGTGAGGATCGGACCGGGAGCGATGGCGTTGACGTTGACGCCGCGCGGGCCATACTCCGCGGCCCAGGTCTTGGTCAGCAACTCTCCGGCGGCCTTGGATGCGCCGTAGGCGGACATGCCGGGCAGACCGAAAGAGGCGACCATGGTCGAGATGCTGATGATCTTGCCCGACCCGCGCTCGGCCATGCCCGGCGCCAGCGCCGCCGTGAGAAAGAACGGGCCCTTCACATTGGTGTCCATCGCGGCGTCGAAGCTGGCCTCGTCCGTCTCATGAGTGAGAGCAAACGTGGCGCTGGCGGCGTTGTTGACCAGGATGTCGACCTGTCCGAGCGCCTCGATCGCCGCGACAGCCAGACCACGCACATCGTCGACGGACGACATATCGGCCTGGATGAACGTTGCGCCCTCGCCCAGAGCCGTCGCCGCGGCGCGACCGCGCTCCCCGTCACGTCCCGTGACGACGACGCGCGCCCCTTCGTGCAGGAATGTCTCGGCGATCGAGCGCCCGATCCCTAACGTTCCACCGGTAATCAGCGCTGTTTTGCCTTGTAGACGCATAATACGTGTGCCATCCTTCTTGTCGGGCCTAGCCCGTCGACGAGCGCGGCCCCAAATTTGTACCGCTTAGTACAACATACACTATCTGGACCAGTAAGTACAGTTTTCTGCATGAGGTGATAGAATATCGTTATGACAACAGAACCCAAGACGCGGCGCGGGCAGGCCAGCCGCGAACGCATCATTGCCGCCGCCGCCGACCTCATGTTCCTCCACGGGGTGCGCGGCACGAGCCTGGACGACGTCCTCGCGGCGGCAGAGGTAGGCAAGGGCCAATTCTACCACTACTTCGCCGACAAGGACGGCCTCGTGCGCGCCGTCATCGCGCGCCAGACGACACGAGTGCTCGACGTGCAAAGCCCGTTGCTCGACGCGCTGGACTCGTGGACGGCCATTGCCGCCTGGTTCGACTCGCTGGTGCGGCGGCAAGAGGAACACGGCTGTGTGGGCGGGTGTCCGCTCGGCTCGTTGGCCAGCGAACTCTCGGACCAGGATGAGGCGGCGCGAACCGATCTCGTGGCTTCCTTCGACCGCTGGGAGGGGTATTTAACGCGCGGCCTGGACCAGATGCGGTCGCGCGGCGACCTACGCGCCGACGCGAACCCCGCCCTACTCTCCGCCGCGACGATGGCGAACCTGCAAGGGGGCTTGCTGCTCACGCAGACGCGCAAGGACGCGCGCACCCTGCGCATCGCGCTCGATGCCGCGCTGGCCTACCTGCGCATGTTCGCCGCCGACGCGGCCATGGCGCCGGCGGCTAGCTAGAGTCGCGATAGGGCGGACGTCCAGCGCTGCATGGGCGCCCTGACGACGAGAAACGGGGGCATCCCGCTCGGCGCAAGCGATACTGCCATATTGCCCTCTTGACGTGGTACGCTGGTACATCAGACGGGTAAAGCATACGGCAACGATTCGCGGTTTTTGGGCCATGGAACATAACATCACTTGCGAACTTGGGACCGCGCACGTCCGCGATGCCCCGAACGCTTACACAAGGTGTGTGAGCCAAGCGGGAATGACCACCCTGCTTTGGACGGGGACGTGAGCGACTTGGATGGGCACGCCTTGAGTGTTGCTATCCTAACGTAAGACGAAGACACGGAACCAGGAGCGATCAATGGACTGGACCGCCTTCGCGGAGCGGATGGGGAGCCTCCGTTCCGACGGGAGCGAGCACTGCAACAGCCTTCTCGCCTACGCAGCTCTCGAACAGCTTGTAGGCATCCTACTGCAACCCGATCTCACCAGTCAGGGCGACGAGGCCTATCTCGCGGAGTATCTTAAAGCGCGCGATGACGACGGCGCCTTTGTGCTAGGCGACGGGTAGTACGGCGTCGTGTCATCGTTGGGGTCCTGGAAGACGTACGTCTCTTTACAGAAATCTCGCCGCGGAATATCCCTTTCGGTATGAGTTTTGGCCCGTCACGTCCTACTACAAGGCTGAGGCGGCCGTGCATTCGGCGAAATACCGCCCATAAACTCGTATCAGAAAAGTTCAGGATCGGCTCAAAGGGTTACAGTGCTATGTTCTGGAGCCCAAGAAATCACGAATAGTTACCGTCTACCTGTAAGAGCGCGGGCGCATGGGAGTGGGTATGCTCTTGCCGTCTGGCACGACTCCTGACCGTATGAATGCAGCAACAGCGCCTCACCAACTCGTTCTCAAAAGGAGTGGTCAACCATGAGCCAGCAGTGGTGGAAAAACAGTGTGGTCTACCAGATTTATCCACGCAGCTTTAAGGACAGCAACGGCGACGGCATCGGCGACTTACAAGGCATCATCCGGAAACTGGACTACCTCGCGGACCTCGGCGTCGACGTCATCTGGCTCTCGCCCGTCTATAAATCGCCCAACGACGACATAGGCTACGACATCAGCGACTACCAGGACATCATGGACGAGTTCGGCACGCTGGACGACTGGCAAGAGCTTCTGGCCGGGCTGCACGCGCGGGGCATCAAGCTGGTGATGGACCTGGTGGTCAACCACACCTCCGACGAGCATCCCTGGTTCGCCGAAGCACGCACATCCAAGGACAACCCCTACCGCGACTACTATATCTGGCGCCAGGGGCGCGACGGGCGTGAACCCAACAACTGGCTGTCTTTCTTCGGCGGCCCGGCCTGGGTCTACGATCAACAGACCGGTGAGTATTTCCTGCACCTCTTCTCTCAGAAGCAGCCGGACCTGAACTGGGAGAACGAAAAGGTCCGCCAGGAAGTGTACGCCATGATGCGCTGGTGGCTGGACAAAGGCGTGGACGGCTTCCGCATGGACGTCATCAACATGATCTCCAAGGTCCCCGGCCTGCCAGATGCGCCCACCGTCGACTCCAGGGGCTACGGCTGGGGCGGACAGTATTTTATGTACGGGCCGCGTCTGCTGGAGTTTCTTGGGGAGATGAAACAGCAGGCGCTGGCGCCGTACGACACCTTGACCGTGGGTGAGACGCCCACGTTCACGACCGCGCAGGCCGTCGCGCTGACCGATCCCGCGCATGGAGCGCTCAACATGGTCTTCCAGTTCGAGCACATGGACCTCGACTCCGATCCGGCATCGACCGCGGGCCTGAGCTGGCGACCCTGGAGCCTGCTGGACCTAAAGGCCGTGATGACGCGCTGGCAGAACGATCTGGAGGGCAAGGGCTGGAACAGTTTGTACTTCTCCAACCACGATCAGCCCCGCCAGGTCTCACGCTTCGGCGACGATGGTCCCCACCGCGTCGCCTCGGCCAAGCTCCTCGCCACGTTCTTGCATCTGCTTCAAGGCACGCCATACGTCTATCAGGGCGAAGAGATAGGCATGACCAGCGTCGCCTTCCCCTCGATCGACGACTACCGCGACATCGCCACCCACAACCGCTACCGCGAGATGGTCGACGACCAGGGTCTGACGCCCACGGCAGCCCTGACCTTGGTTCACAAGAGGAGCAGGGACAACGCCAGGACGCCGGTGCAGTGGGACGCCTCCGCCAACGCCGGCTTTAGCGAGGGGACGCCCTGGATCGGGGTCAACCCCAACTACAAAGAGATCAACGTGGCCCAAGCGGTCGCCGACCCCGCCTCCATCTATCACTACTACCGCCGCTTGATCCGGCTACGTAAGGAGCACGAGGTCATCGTGGAGGGGCGCTACGACCTCCTGCTCGCCGACGACGCGTCCATCTACGCCTTCACGCGTACACTGGGGGACGACCGCCTGCTGGTGATCCTGAACTTCACGGCGGACGCGCCGGTCTTCATGCCGCCCGACGGGCACTCTCTGGACGGCGCGTCCGTGCTCATCGCGAACTATCCCATGGACGAAGCCGAGGATCTACAGCGCCTGACGCTCAGGCCGTACGAAGCGCGCGTCTACCGGTTGGGCTAAACCGACGCCGTCCACGCCATAGCGAGACATCCATCCAACCGCGCCAAGACGAACATCATCTTACGTGAGGAGGCAGGAATGGAAGAGAAAACAGCGTCGCCGGCTCCGGTGCGTATCGCGCTCATTGGGACCTCTCATCGTACTACGGTCATGTACGGGCCTCTGCTGCGGGTCTTAGCTCTGAGCGGCATGGTGGAGGTGGTTGCAGTCTGGTCGCGCCGCGAGGAATCGGCGCAAAGACTGGGCCAGAGTCTCGGGATCCCGTGGTACACCGACCTCGACCGCCTGATGCGCGAGACCGCACCGGAGATGGGCGTCGTGTCCGTGAGCTACGCGGCCAACGGCGCGGTTGGCCTGATGGCCGTAGAGCACGGCCTGCACGTGCTCTTGGAGACGCCCATCGCGCACGACCTGAGCGAGGCCGACGCCATCGTCGCCGCGGCGGCGCGCCGGGGCGTGAAGATCGAGGTGGCCGAGCAGTTCCACCGCCGGCCTGGTGAGCAGCTGAAACTCGCGCTGCTCGCGTCGGGACTCTTCGGCACGGTCTACAGCGCCTTCAACGATTTCGCGGGACACGGCTACCACGGCGTCAGCGTGCTGCGCAGCTACCTCGGCTTCGACGCCCTGCCCCTCCAGGTGCAGGGCGCGGTGCGTTCCTACGACCTCGCGGCGCACTGGTCGCGTCTGGCCGAGACGCGCGGACCGCGCACGGAAACGCAGGAGCATGCCCTGATCGACTTCGAGGGCGGGCGTCTGGGCGTCTATCATTGGACGAGCGTGGGCTACGACTCGGCCCTGCGCTGGTGGCGCGGCAGCCGCTTTCTGGCCGAGAAAGGCATGGGCGTCACCAGTGGCATCGACCTCCTGGTGGAGGAACAGCTCACGCTGCTCGACCCCAGCGGCGAAGCGCCGCGCCGCATCGCCGTGGAGCGCCGCTGGGAGCGCAACGACGGCGGCCCCCTCGCAGCGCTGGTGGCCTACACCGGCGACGCCGACCAGCCCATCGTGCGCTGGGACAACCCCTTCTACGAGACCCTCAAAGAAACGGGCGTGCAGTGGCACGACGACGAGATCGGCGTAGCAAGCTGCGTGATGAGCTTGGTACGCGCCATCCGCGAAGATAAGGAGCCGAGCTATGGAGCGTTGCAGGCGCAGCTCGATCAGGAGATCGTCTTAGCTATCGGTGAGTCGTCGCGCCAGAGCGGCCAGCCCGTCTCGCTGCCCCTGCCTCGTCCCTAAGTGGCTGACCCAGGGCTCGTGAAAAGTCGTCCGGGGAGCGCGGGCGCTCGTCTTTCCTCCCCTCGTCCTGACTTTTCACGAACCCTGGTGGCTGGCCAGCCTGCCCTCCACGAGCCGTGAAGCGGATCTTCCTAATGAGGACGCTCCCTGACCCTGTCGACGAGCACCAACGGTTAATAACATAAGCTCGTATCACGAAGGCTCGACGGGGAGCCAGACCTGCATGGGACCGGGCGCACGGTTCGCCCAGGCATAGTAGGGGATCGCCGTCAGGGGGACGCGTGTCGCCGCCAGCCGCTGCAGGGGGGATGGACGGTAAAGGCGCCCATCCCACCCGTCGTGCGAAGGCGTGAGTGCATCCGTGTGCAAGGTGACAACGCCGCCGAGCAGGTCGGGCCGCCACTCCGCCCGCCACTCGCTGTACGCGGGCAGGACGAGGTCCCACGGGTCGATGCCAGGGTGGTCGGCTGCCTCGATACAGTACACCAAGGGGCCGCGCATGACGGCGACGCGGTCGCGGTTATTGACAACATGGGGGTGGCTGGACAGGACGCGCACCGGCATGGGCAGCGCGAGGCGCACGACGTCCCCTGCAGTCCACTTACGGCGGATCGCCACATAGCGACCAGGCTGGACAACGTCGCCGAACGCCCCGCCGTTGATGGTGACAGCGGCGTCCTCGGTCCAGGCCGGCACGCGCAGGAAGAGCCCAAACGCGGCAGGCGTCTCCAGCTCAACGGTTACGGTGATGTCGCCGTCCCACGGGTAGTCGTTCTGCTGGCGTAGTGTGACCGCACCGACGCCTGGTAGGTCGGCGGTGGCCGATCCCGTCGCGTACAGGTGGATCCAGAACCCCTCGTCGGAAGCAGCATACGCGTATCCAGGTAATGAGGCGAACAGGCGGGCCACGTTAGGCGGGCAGCAGGCCGTGCCGAACCAGGGCTGGCGCCTGTGACCGCCGCGGTCGGCTAGCGGGTTCTGGTAGAAGTACGTCGCCCCGTCGAGCGACACGCCGGAGAGGACGCTATTGTAGAGGGCCGTCTCCAGTGCGTCGGCGTAGCGGGCCTCGCCTGTCGCCAGCAGCAGCCGCCACGCCCACATAACGTGCGCGATGGCCGCGCAGGTCTCCGCGTAGGCCCGCCTGTTGGGCAGCTCGTAGGCGTCGCCGAACGCCTCGCCCTCGTAGCGTGCGCCGACTCCGCCCGTGACGTAGACCTTGTGCTGCTGCAGGTCCTGCCACAAACCCTCAAGCGCTTCCATCAAGGCGCGCTCACCGGTCTCCGCGTAGAGGTCGGTCATGCCAGCATAGAGGTAGAGCGCGCGCACGGCATGGCCGACGACCGCGCGCTGGTCGCGCACCGGCGCGTGGTCCTGGTGATAGTCGCGGCCTCCGATAGCGGGTGGCTGCTGCCCACGCTGGTCGACGAAGAACAGGGCCTGACGCAGGCAACGCTCATCGCCCGTCTCGCGGTACAGCTCAACCAGCGCCATCTCGATCTCAGGATGGCCGTCTACAGTGCGAAGGCCATCGGCATTGAAGGTCGCGCCGATGTGGTCGGCCAAGCGGAGGGCTATGCCAAGCAGGTCGTCGCTGCCCGTGGCACGATGGTCGGCGACCGCTGCCTGGATCAAGTGACCGGCGCAGTAGAGTTCGTGCAAGTCGCGCAGGTTGGCCCAGCGTTCGGTGGTGCGTACGCCCGTGAAGTAGGTGTCCAGATAGCCGTCGGCGTCCTGCGCCGCCGCGATCAGGGTCACCACCTCGCCTACCAGGGCGCGCAGCCGCTCGTCCCGCTCCGTAGCCAAGGTCCACGCGGCGGCCTCGAGCCACTTGTAGACATCAGAGTCGTTGAAGTAGCGGCCCTGAAACTCGCCCCCCGCCTCACCGGCCGCACGTCGGAAGTTGTCGAGGCGGCCGGTCTGCACGAGTTGCTCGTACTGCTCGCTCAGGGTGACGGCCTGGTTGACCTGACGGCGGGGCGCCCAGAAGGCGTCGGCGAGGACGACCGCGCCCAGACCCAGGGGCCGCAGGCGGCTCGCCGGACTGCGCCGCGTGTCCACGACCACCGCTTCTCGGGCCGTCTCCATACGCGGAGGATGGTTGGTTGAGAGGATCATGGCAACTCTCCTTGTCGCGGCAGCGATGCGGGACGGCGTCAGACTTGACGCCGCATGATCGACAGTGTATCATCGCAGACAACGAAAGGAAAGCCTTTTCCTTCATCGTCTAGCGCGTGGTGATTCGCTCCCGCGCACGGCGACGAGGGGGCATGGAGATGTGTGGGGACACCTATGAGGGACGGAGAGGCCGCAGGCGTCGTGCCCGATGGAGCCGTCACGAACGAGAGTGCCGCGGCCGATGGACCGCGGCTCCCGCTGGGGCAGCAGCCGGCGTCGCCGACCATCTACGACGTGGCCCGCGCGGCTGGCGTCGCGATCGGCACGGCCTCAAAGGCGCTCAATGGACGTGGTAAGCTGCGCCCGGAGACCCGGGCGCGGGTCCAAGACGTGGCGGATCGCCTGGACTTTCGGCCCAACGACCTCGCGCAGAGTCTGCTGCGCGGGCGCAGCTTCACCGTTGGCCTGATCACGACCGATAGCTATGGCCGCTTCAGCATCCCGCTTATAACCGGGATCGAGGACGCCCTCGGTACGGCCAGGATCTCCGTCTTCCTGTGCAACGCAGGCGACGACCCGGCACGCGAACGCCAACACATCGAGTCGCTGCTGGCCAAGCAGGTCGACGGCATCATCGTCACGGCGCGGCGCACCGACCCACGTCCCCCCATCGCTATCGGGAAGGCGCACGTTCCCGTCCTCTATGCTTACGCGCAGACGACGGAGGGCAATGCCCTCTGCCTCCTCCCCGACGATGCTCAGGGCGGTTATCTCGCCGCCGAGCAACTCGTGCGTGCGGGACGTCGTCGCCTCGCTCATGTTACAGGGCCGGAGCGCTTCGAAGCGGTGCGGCTGCGCCGAGACGGCATGCGCCAGGCGCTCGCCGCGCATGGAGTCGCCATTCCTGACGAACGGATCGTAGCGGGACCATGGCAAGAATCGTGGGGGCACGAGGCGGTCGCGCACCTCCTGGGCGCCGATCGTCAGATAGACGGCATCTTCTGCGGCAGCGACCAGATCGCGCGCGGCGTCGTCGATGCACTACGCGAGCGCGGCGTGCGCGTGCCGGACGACGTGGCGGTCGTTGGCTTCGACAACTGGGAGATCATCGCCGCGGCGACGCGCCCGCCGCTCACCACGGTGGATATGCAACTCCACGACCTCGGGCATCTGGCTGGCCTGCGGCTGCGCGCCATGATTGACGGCGAACGGGAGTATGGCGTCGTCCGCCTGCCCTGCCGCCTCGTCACGCGCGCCTCGTGCGGCGCTGCCCCAACCGGGGAGGGCAGGCCTGGGGAGAAGGGGGCATCATAGCATGGCGTCGACCCCTATGCCCGTCAAAAGTCGCCTCTTCAGCCGCGACGTCCGTAAGCCCTTTGCCTCTCCCACGGTGAATGGTTGGCCAAAGACTCACCACGATGGCAGTAAGACAGACGCCCGAGGGCCCCCTGCCGACGGATTTAAAGAACGCATGCCGTCCAGCATGCGTGACTCGTCGGGCGGTGTCGCCGGACCCGATAACTGGCAAGACGACATGACACAAGGCAGATGCGTCACGGTCAGCGGCCGATCCGTCGCGCAATGACGCGTTTGGGGGACTAGGGAGTAATAAGGAGTATTGATCGTGAAGATGCGAGCTATCCTCGGGGCAGCAGCGTTTGTTTGCGCGGCTAGTATGGCGTTGCCGCCCGCACGGCCAGCCGGGGCCGCGACGACTATCAATTTCTGGATACGGTCCAGCGATTCCGGCTTCGTCACGCCCTTGGTGCAAGGGTACAATGCCAGCCACTCGACCCAGGTCAAGTTGACCATCATCCCCGCACAGACGTTCGTCACGAAGTTCGGCACCGCTATCGCCGGCGGCGAGGCCCCCGATGTCGTGGCTATCGACCTGATCTATTTGCCGGCCTTCGACGCCGCTAACCAGATGACGGACATCACCTCGTTCGCCCACAAGCTGCCGTTCTTCGGCCATCTCAGCCCGTCACACGTCCGGCTGGCCACCTACAAGGGTGCGCTCTACGGCCTCCCCTTCAGCGCGGAAGGGTCCATCCTGATCTACAACAAGGGTCTCTTCCGCCAGGCTGGCCTGGACGCGAACTCGCCCCCCAAGACGTGGGCCCAGGTTGAGGCCGACTCCAAGAAAATCACTGCGCTGGGACATGGCGTCACCGGTTTCTACTTCCCGGGGTCGTGCGCCGGCTGCAACGCCTTTACCTTCCTGCCCTATATCTGGGCCAGCGGCGGCGATGTGCTCAACGCTAATGGGACGAAGGCCACGCTCACGTCGTCGAGCGCGGTGAAGCAGGCACTAACCTTCTACCACCGTCTCTGGAGCGAGAATCAAGTCTCCGCGGGGGCGAAATCCGACAGCGGCGCCTCCTGGTTCAACGGCTTCCAGGCTGGTAAGGTGGGCATGACCGGCGGTGGCGCCTTCGAGATCAGCGCCCTCAAGACCCAATATCCCAAGATCGACTTCGGCGTGACGTACCTGCCCGGGCAGAAGGGTGGCTGGTCCTCCTTCGCTGGCGGAGACACCATCGGCATCCCGCGCGGTTCGTCACACGTCGGTGAGGCAGAAAACTTCATCACGTGGTGCCTCTCCACGCAGCAACAGTTGCAGTACTTCGCCAAGGTTGGGACCGTGCCCGTCCGCACCGATCTCGCCAACAACCAGTACAGCAAGCAGGACCCGCGCCTCGTGATCGCGTCTAATGCCATGGCTCACGGGCGCACGCCCTACAGCGTCCACTACAACCAGGTGTTCAACGATCAGAACGGCCCCTGGAACAGCATGCTCCAGCAGGCCTTCTTCAGCGGCTCGATCGATCAGGCCCTCTCCACGGGACAGCAGCAGTTCGAACAAATTCTCTCAAGCTCCAACTGACAGCTCGGGATGGGGGCACGCGACAGACTGTCGTCGCGCGCCTCCATCCCCCGCCACTCTCGGCCACCCGAACGAGGGAATGGGTAAGGCGCCGCCTACCGCGGCAAGAGACAATACAGCTATGTGCTCCCGTCCTACCTCTAGAGGATAGGCCCACGACCTCGGTCGTCTGGCGACGTGCGGCGATGGCGGCCGCGCGGGCATGCATGAGGTTGAAGAGGTCGCAACTGTTATACGAACGCATGTAGAAGCTAGAGGAGATACTACTATGGCCGTGGCAACAGGAGCGCGTGCGCGGCGCGTGCGTACGGCGCGTGCGTCCAGCGCCCAGGCACGGCACCGTTCGCGCGCGGGGCTGCTCTTCGTGCTCCCCAGCGTGGCCTTCGTGACGCTGTTCTTTATCGTCCCCTTGATCATGACGATCTACATGTCGCTGAACGATTGGCCCCTGCTCGGCGACCACCACTTCATTGGACTGGGCAACTACCACGCCCTGACCTCCGACACCACGTTCTGGAACAGCATCCTGTTCACGATCAAGTACACCGTCATCATCACGCCGATCATCCTGCTCGTCGCGTTCGGGCTGGCCCTCCTGGTGCGGCAGCACGTCCCAGGCGTCGCGATCTTCCGCACCGCGTACTTCCTGCCCGTCGTGATCGGGTTGGCCACAGCCAGCATCATGTGGATTTACATGTTCAACGACCAGACAGGCGTATTCGACGGCATCTTGCAGGGCTTGAGGCTGATCAATGCTCCGATTGAGTGGCTCTCCGATCCGACGAGCGCGCTCCTGTCCATCATCGTCATGGTCCTGTGGAAGACCGTGGGCGGCTCCATGCTGTTCTTCCTCATCGGGCTACAGGCGATCCCCGACGATCTCTACGAGGCAGCGAAGATCGACGGCGCCGGGCGCTGGGCTCTCACACGCTACATCACGCTCCCGCTGCTGCGACGCATCTTCGCCCTCGCGCTAGTCCTCTCGGTGATTGGCTCTTTCCTGGCCTTCGACCAGTTCTACATCATGACGCAGGGTGGCCCACAGAACAGCACGATCACCGTGGTCTATTGGATCTACAACACGTCCTTCACGTACTTTAAGTTGGGATACGGCGCCGCACTGTCGATAGTGCTGCTCGTCATCCTCGTCGCCGTCAGCGTAGTGCAACTCTACCTGCTGCGCGACGAGGCGCAAAGCTGACGCTCGTCTCTCCTACCATCATCGGAGGTGTCTAGGCATGGCCATTCACGCAGCGCGACCGGTCGCCGCCACACGCCCGCGCCGCCGCTCCCCCCTACGCCCGTTGCGCATACTCTACTATCTCGTGTCCGGCTTGCTCGCCCTCGTCTTCCTGTTCCCGCTGGCCTGGTCGGCGCTGTCGTCGATCAAGCCTCCCGACGAAGCGCAGGCGGCGCCGCCGACCTTCCTACCGACCCACATATCCTGGGACAACTTCATCTCGCTCGCCGGCTCCGGAGCAGGGATAGTTCACTATAGTCTCAACAGCGTGCTCGTCACGGCAGGCACGGTCGTCGGTACGATTATACTCAGCACGATGGGCGGGTATGGCTTCTCCCGCTTCTCTTTCCGCGGCAAAACGCTCATGTTCGTCGTCATCCTCTCGACGCTCATGATCCCGTTCCAGTCCATCGTGACGCCCCTTTTCCTGGTCCTGCATTACATCCACCTGCAAAACACGTTGGTCGGGCTGATCCTGGTCTACATCACCTTCCAGCTCCCCTTCGCCATTTTCATGATGCGCAACACCTTCGACAACGTGCCGCCCGAACTCGAGGAGGCGGGCTTGATCGACGGCTGCTCGTCCGCGAGCCTGCTCTACCACGTGATGCTGCCGATCGTGCGCCCGGGCCTCATCACTGTCGCGCTGTTCGCCTTCTTCGCGGCCTGGAACGAGTTCCTGGCTGCACTCATCTTCATGACGGACAGCGATAAGTTCACGCTGCCCGTGGTCTTGCTCAACGCGCAGAGCGGCGCGTTCGGGACGATCAATCCAGGCGCGGTCCAGGCAGGGGTAGTGATCGCGATGGCGCCCGCTGTCGTCATTTTCCTGCTGCTGCAGCGCTACTACATCTCCGGCCTCGTCGCCGGCGCCGTCAAGGCGTAACAACCGTTTGGAAGGAGTGATCGATGGATCATGCGGGGACAACAGGCGCCAGTGTGACCCCTACCGGGGTGAGGGCTGGACTCGCGGCGACAGCCTTTGACGCCCTGCCGCTCGGAGCCGTTAAACCAGCCGGCTGGCTGTACGCGCAACTGCGCCTACAAGCCGACGGGTTGACCGGCCATCTGGAGGAACTCTGGCCTGATGTGGGACTGGACAGCGCCTGGCTCGGCGGAGACGGTGAGGACTGGGAGCGCGGCCCTTACTACTGCGACGGCCTCGTGCCCTTGGCCTATCTCCTCAAGGACGAGACGCTCATTAGCAAGGCGCGGCGCTGGATGGAGGCTGCCCTGGCCAGTCAGCGCGCCGATGGGCAGTTCGGGCCCACCACGAACGACGATTGGTGGCCACGTATGGTCATGCTCAAGGCGCTGGCACAGTACCATGAGGCCACGGGCGACGATCGTGTCCCCCCTTTTATGGCGCGCTATTTCCGCTACCAATTGGCCACCCTGCCCACGCGCCCGTTTCAGGACTGGGGCTGGGTACGTGGCGCCGACAACGTGCTCGTGGTCTTCTGGCTCTACGAGCGCACCGGCGAACCCTATCTACTCGACCTCGCCGACCTCATCCTGGCGCAGACGTTCGACTGGGGCGCCTACCTCGCCGACCTACCTCCGGCAGCGCGCGAGCGCGTCACCGTGTTCGACCACCTCACGCACGTGGTCAACGTCGCCATGGGCCTCAAGACGCCGGCGGCCCGCTACCAGCGAGACGGCGATCCAGCGCACTTGCGCGCTGTCGACGAGGGGTGGGCCGCCCTGATGTGCTTCCACGGCCAGGTCGAGGGCATCTTCTCTGGCGATGAGTGGCTGGCGGGGACCGACCCGTCACAGGGCGTGGAGTTGTGCGCGGTCGTCGAGCTGATGTTCACCTTCGAGCAACTCGCCCGCGTTTACGGCGCGAGGCGCTTCGCCGACCATCTCGAGACCGTGGCCTACAATGCCCTGCCCACGACAATCACGGCCGACATGCGGGCGCACCAGTACGACCAGCAGCCGAACCAGGTCCTTTGCACAGTCTCGCCGCGCCGCTGGACCCTCAACGACAACACCTCGAACACGTTCGGCCTCGCACCCAACTTCGGCTGCTGCACGGCCAACATGCACCAGGGCTGGCCCAAACTCGCCTCTTCCTTATGGATGGCCACGCCCGACGGCGGCCTCGTCGCGGTCGCCTACGCGCCGTGCGTCGTGCGCACGACCGTCGCGGATGGCTGCACCGTGACGATCGAGGAGGAAACGGCCTACCCCTTCGATGAGACAGTGCGACTCACCGTCCGGACGGACGCGACCTCTCCCGCGACGTTCTCGCTGCGCCTGCGCGTCCCTGCATGGTGCGCGGGCGCGCGGCTCGCCGTGAATAGCAGCGCGGAAGAGGCGCCGGAGGAAGAAGACGGGTTCATCACGCTACGACGCGCGTGGCGGGACGGCGACACGGTGGAACTGACGCTGCCGATGTCCGTGCGCGCGGTCGCACGCCCCGACGGAGCGACCGGCGTGGCGCGTGGGCCGCTGCTCTTCGCGCTCGAGATCGGCGAGGAATGGTCGCGACTGCCTGGGTCGCCGGGCTTCGGGGATTGGGAGGTGCGTCCGACGACGCCGTGGAACTACGCTCTCGCTCCAGACTGGGACCGTGGGATCGCGGATTCGGAGCGCGCGCCTGCGATCGAAACCTCGGCGCCAGGGATGCCGCCGTTCGAGCACGACCAGGCTCCGGTGCGGCTGCGCGTGCGGGGGCATCGCCTCCCTGGATGGGAACTCGTCCACAACTCGGCTGCGCCCCCGCCCGTGAGCCCTGTCACGACGGACACGCCCCCCGAATCGCTCACCCTGATTCCCTACGGCTGCGCGCGCCTGCGCATCGCCGAATTCCCGATCGCCCACACAGGGGGTGGCTAAGATAGAGTTTGGCCACATCAGGCGGTATAGCAGAGGTCTGCGTCCGCCCGTAGTATGACCCCTCTGATCTCGCCTACGCCGCCTGCAACACCGCGCACCTTGTCCCAGCGCGCGTGGAACAGGCGGCGCTGGTCGGCTAGGGACATCGTCTCGTTCATGTGTTGGCGGTAACGGAGGTGGTCGCGCTGTTCATCGTGAGCCATGCGGAAGCGGACCGCCGCCTCAAGCGAGCTGAAGCCAGGGAGGCGGCTTCCTCCCGTTATGCACCAGGAGGCGTCGAGGTGTCGAGGGCGAGGCGAACGCGGTAGGAAGCGATGCCATAGGGGCGCACGGGCACGGTGAGCGTGCGCCCCTCGTACGTGGCGGGTCCGCGAGGCTCTTCAAGCATGTTGACCTCCTCGGCGAAGACGATCTCGCGCCCGAAGACGAGGGCGGCGGAGCCAGCCGAGCCATGCGCGTCGTAGCAGCGCACGAGCATGCCGTCGCCGTCCTCGGCCGGCTTGACTGTCTCGATCACCAGGCCAGGCCGATCGGTTTGCACGAGCGAGAACGGTGCGAGGGGCGCCGTCATGCCTTTGCCGGCGCCCTCCGAGGGCGCTAGCGCGGCGGAGCCGCTTGCCCTGGCCGCGTCAGCGCCCTCGGGCGTCGTCCCCGATCCCTCGACGCCGCTCTTCGACGCCCTTCCAAGGCCGCCCTCGGCGCTGCCCTGTGACGATGCGCTGGCGCTGGCGGTGGGACTGGTGAGGATGGCCGAGGCGGGCATGTTGAACAGGTAGGCGTGGCGCACGACCTCGCCCTCGCGCCAGTCTCCGGCGTGCGGCAGCAGCGCGTAGGAGAAGACGTGCTCCCCTTGGTCGGCCTCGGCGTCGGGATAGACGCCGCTCTTGACCAGCGATAGGCGCAGGGTGTGGCCGCGTATGTCGTAGCCGTACTTGCAGTCGTTGAGCAGCGCCACGCCGTAGTCCCCCTGCGAGAGATCGGCCCACTTGTGCGCGCAGGTCTCGAAGCGCGCCCAGTCCCACGAGGTGTTCCAATGCGTGGGCCGCTCCACATTGCCCCACTGGATGTCGAATGTGGCGCGCGGCGACTGCACCGTGACGGGGAAGGCGACCTTCAGCAGCGTCTGATGCTCGTGCCAATCGACGTGCGTGACGAAGTCGATGCGCGGCACGTCGCGATAGAGCAATAGCCGTGTGGTGATGGTGCTCTCGCCGTAGCGACGCACGATCTCCACGCCGCCGCGCAGCGGCCCCTGCTCCACCACACGCCACGACGCGACGTCGTCGACAGGGTAGGACTTGTCCTGATAATAGATGTTGATGTCCCAGGCGTCGAAGTTCAGCGGACGGTCCTCGAACGCGATGAGGCGGCCGCCGCGCTCCCCCGGCGCGATGACCTCGCGACCGTTGCGCTTATCCAGCAGGGAGGCGATCTCGGCGTGCTCGTCGAGTTCGAGCCGGAAAAAGCGGTTCTCCAGCACATCGCGCGCGATGCTCAATGCATCACCATCGTCGACCTCCTCGCTCCCAGCGCCGGTCCGCGCGCGTGCCTCGCTCGGAACGGAATAGACGGCGTAGCCCAGCGGCGGGGCGGAGGCGGAGACCAGCACGCGGTCGTCTTCCAGAAGTTGCACGGTCATCGGACGCCCCGCGTGGTCGATCAGGCCGGATAAGGCGTCCGGCTCGTCGAGCGCCATCTCGACAGGGTCAGCACGGTCAAAGGGCGCCGGGTTGCAGATCAGCAGCGCGGGACCACTGGTTCCAGCGATCGACGCGGCGACATCGGACTGGGCCTCGGCACGGACGCTCTCGCCACGGTCTTTGATAGCCTGATGGTCCACGCGGGCGTCGTCGTAGACCTCCCTGATAGAGGAACCGGGCAGGATGTCGTGGAACTGGTTGAACAAGATGCTTTCCCAGCCAGGGGTCAGCGTCTGGCGGTGGCGCTCGGCCGTCGTGGGGTCGCCCCGCAGGTCGGCGACGACCGACCATAGCTCGGCCTCGCGGTAGAGCAACTCGGCCTGGCGGTTGGCCTTCTTGATCCAACCCTGGCTGGTGTACGTGCCGCGGTGGTATTCCAGGTAGAGTTCGCCCACCCAGCGCGGCGTCTCGGGATCGTTCCAGACGCGCTCGTCGAGGCGTCGGAAAAACTGCTCCGCCGACTGCTGCTCCACCTGTATATAGTGGGGGATGTCGCGCAGGCGCTGGGCTGTCTCCTGCATCTCGGCGGTAGGGCCGCCGCCGCCATCGCCGAAGCCGAAGAGGTAGAGCAGTTCCTCGTTGACCTCTTTCTGGCGGTAGGCCGACCAGTTTCCGGCCACGTCGTAGGGGGTGAACTTGGCGTTATAGGTGTAGAACGCCTGTTGCGTGGAGCGACTTTGCTCGTGTGGATTCAGCGGCGAGGTGACCATATGCGTCAGCACCTCGGTCCCATCGATGCCCTCCCACTTGAACGTATCGTAGGGCAGCCGGTTGTACTCGTTCCACGAGATCTTGGTCGTCATGAAGTAGTCGACGCCGCAGCCTTTGAGCACCTGCGGCAACGCGGCGGAGTAGCCGAAGACATCGGGCAGCCAGAGCAGCCGGGACTCCACGCCCAATTCGTCACGATAAAAGCGCTGGCCGAGCAGAAACTGGCGCACCAGCGCCTCGCCCCCGGCCAGATTGCAATCCATCTCCACCCACGCCGCGCCGCTCGGCTCCCAGCGTCCCTCGGCGATGCGCGCTTTAATGCGCTCGTACAGGGCGGGTTCGTCTTCTTTAACCATCTCGTAGAGGGCAGGTTGCGACTGCACGAAGTGATAGTCGGGATAGCGGTCCATCAGCGCGAGCACGGTGCTGAAGGTGCGCGCGCCCTTGCGGCGAGTTTGCGCCACGGGCCAGAGCCAGGCCAGGTCGATGTGGGCGTGCCCGACCGCGACGGTGCGAGGCCGCACGCCGCCACTTGACATCCCCTCGCGCGCCCGACGCAAGATGGCGCGGGCACGCCCTACGGAGTGGAGATAGGCGTCCGAGGACGGCCGACGCAGGTCGAGCGCGTTGTAGGCGTCGCCCAGCGCATGGGTCAGACGCACGCGCACGACATCGTCCTCGGACATCGTCTTCACGACGTCGTGGAGGACGCGTATATCGTGATAGAGGGCGTCGGCCTCGCGATCCACGCGCACGATCTCCAGGACCTGGATCGTTTGCGGGCCTGTCTTCAGCGAGCTATAGGCTTCGAGGGCCAACTCATGGGGACGGCCATCCACGTACACGCGGTCGAGCACGATCTCCCGGTGGTTGTAGTCGACGCCGTGGACGGGAACACCGTCGAGATAGGCCAGCGCCTCCGGTCCGCTAATATCTTCATACGCGCCGAGCATGACATGGAGGGAGACACGTTCGTCGTCCGTGACGCCCCAGCCTTCAGGGACACGGAAGCGCAGGCGCAGCCAGTATGTCTGGCCGCGCCCACCCCAGCGGTCCCCGACGCCAACGTAGTCTTCGTGGTTGGCGGCGTCGTTGCTGGCCGGCGCGATGCGGGCGGGACCAAGGGTCACGACCTCGCGCCGCGCCGCGGCCAGTAGAACCGGTAAGGCCGAGGCAATCATATCCAGACGAAACTTCATAGCCCTAACGTCCTCTCTCATACGCTCCACACATCCTTGTGGAGGCCGCTCATCCGCCTCTACTCTAGCGTATGGAATCCTCCTAATGATGCCGGAGTCGCCGGGGAAGAGGAGCCTGCTCGCGAGCATCCGGCGCGGATACGCCAGCTCCAGGTTGGCGTCATACGGACCGTTACGGCGCTCAGCGTCGTCATCATGCGGTACACTGGCCCTGGCGCCGGGAACCTCCTTTTGGCATCTTTTGGCTTGGGCGGCTGATACTCTACCGAACGAGGTCGCCGCGGTAATGCAGCAGGGCGACGGGACAAGGCGCCGTCGAACGAGTCGAAAACGTGAGCACGGCGTCCGCGCGGAAGATGTGCGGCGACGATGACATCGATACAGGAGTTGAATATGATTGACGACGCGGAGCTGGGCCGCCGCTCGATACTCGGCTTCGGCGAGATGGTCGCGGCGCTCGGACGTTGGGGCGTGGGCGTCGAGGCAGAGGTGCGCTGGCCAGATGCGCTGGGCGCGCGGATCGACGCCGCGGCCGGCAATCCCTGGTTCGACGCGGCGGGCGGCGCCGCTCGACGCGGCGCCGCCCGCCGACGACCCGCGGCTGCCGCACTGGTTGTGGACCGTGGCTGGCGCGGCGCCGGGACGGGTGGAGGAGGTCGAGATCGCGACGCCGTGCCTGGGCGTCGCGCTCGACGATCCGGCATTGAAGCTTGACGGCGCCACGCGGGACGTGGAGGCGCCGTCGCTGGCGGTGCTCGGCGACATCAACGAACGCGCCTACGGCGAGAGCGGAGAGTTCGGCCCACTCGTGCGCGCGCTGCGCGACGATCGTGTGCGCACTCATGGCCTGCGCGAGGGCGGTGCATTCGTCTGCGTCGCGCTGACGTTGGCTGTCGGCGACGACCTCAGCATCCAGTACGTCGCAACCGAGGCCAGCTACCGCCGTCGCGGCATGGCCAGCCAATTGCTGTGTGCGGTGATGACCATCGCGCGGGCTGAAGGCCGGCGCAGCGCGACGCTGCAGGCCAGCCCGGATGGGTTGTCTGTCTACGAGCGCCTCGGCTTCCGCCGCGTCGCGCGGCTGCGGGGCTATCTTCGCCCGGACCTCAGCACGTAGCCCCCCTCAAGCAGCCTCCAGACCTCGTTCAACGGATCGGGCTGCTATAGGGTGGACACGGCGGGCAGCCGGGCTACGACGCGCCTGCCGTCCAGGGCCAGGGTTCGTGAAAAGTCAGGACGAGGGGAGGAAAGACGAGCGCCCTGGGAGCGCGGGCCTCTGGCCCGACCCCGCGTCCCGTCAGGGGCGGGCAGCGCAGTGAGCGCCCGCGCTCCCCGGACGACTTTTCACGAGCCCTGCGTCCAGGGCACGTCGGGCCGGCCGGCGGCGTGGTTGGCCTGTCGCGCCAGCACGAACAAGAGGTCGGAGAGGCGATTGAGGTAGCGCAGCGCCTCGGGCCGCACCGTCCCCTCCTCGGTCCGCGCCAGGCCCACCGTGCGCCGCTCGGCGCGGCGACAGACCGCGCGGGCCTGGTGCAGAGCGGCGGACGCGGGCGTTCCGCCGGGCAAGATAAAGGTCTTGAGCGGGGACAAGGCCTCCTCGAAAAAGTCGATTTCCCCTTCGAGTTTCGCCACGCGGGCGTCCGTGGCCAGGGGGATGCGCGCGCCAAGGGGCGTGTCGAGACGGGCGGGCGGCGTAGCTAACTCGGCGCCGAGGTCGAACAACTCGCTCTGGACGCGCGCTAAGAGCGCGTCGACGCCGTCGGCGTCTCCATTCATGGGGAGGGCGGCGCGGGCCACGCCGAGCACCGTGTTGAGTTCGTCTACCGTGCCGTAGGCTTCCACGCGCGCGGAATCTTTGGCCACGCGGCTGCCGCCGTAGAGGCCGGTCTCCCCGGCGTCGCCGGTCTTGGTATAAATCTTCACCGGATGTCCTCGCTCTCGACGATGATCTCCTCGTGGGCGTGACGCGTGCCTTCGCCCTCGACGATGACCTCTCTTTGCACCGTGATCTCTTCTTGGCTTAAGGGGGGCGGCCCGCTGTAGCGCTCCACGCGGCGCAGATAGCGTTTCACGTCCAGCCCTTCCGCCGCCATCGTAGCTTTCGCTAGGTCGTGATGGCGACCGTCGCGCCACTCGGCGATAGGGTCTTTAGAGTAGTGCAGCAGCACGTCGTAGGGCAGCGTGTAGAGCGCCCGCGCGGCCAGCAGCTCCATTGACGCCGTAGCGTCGTGGCTGCCGGGCGTGTGGAGCAGACGATCGAGTGAGCGCAACCCGCGCGTCTTACGGATACGCCAGGGCACGAAGCGGAGGAGCAGGACCGCGAGAGGCATACCGCCTACGGACACGCCCAGCACGGTGGCCAGAGTGTCGACCGCGTGCAGGTCGTCTTGCCCTTGCCGCACGATGCCGCGCGAGATGCCGTCGAGCGGGGAAAGTAGACCTTTCGTCGGCAGTCCACCGCCGCCAAAAGGGCCGAAGCGCGGCAGTTGCACGCCGGGAACCGGCCCGAAACCAGGGGTGCGGCCGCCGCCGAAAGGGCCGAAGCGCGGCAGGCGGATGGCGTCGAGCGAGTGCTGGACGTGCAGGGTCGCCTCGTCGAGTCTCGTCCCCGTGGCGATGACGCCGTCGCCGATGACGCGCAGCGCGTCGACGAGGTGGTACACCCAGAGGCCGAGCAGCACGCAAGCGACGGCGACGACGATGGCCGCGAGGTCGGCCAGCAGATAGCCCAGACGCGGGGTCCAGAGATCGGGGTAGAGACGAGGCATCATAGCTGACCCTTTACGACGAAGGCGCGCTGGCTGGGGCGCGGAGACGCGCGCGGCCAAGAGGATCGTACGCATTCAGCATGGCTGGCTGGCCGGTTCTGCCGTGAAGACGTTCTCGTATACCTTGACCAGCGTGAACAGGTAGGTCAGGCCGACGATCTCGCCGGCGAGCACGTCGCTCGTCCAGTGGTGGCCGAGGTAGACGCGCGACGGGGCGACGAGGGCGATGAGGGAGGTGCAGGTCGCCATGATGGCGGTGCGCAGCGCCGACGGCGGCATGGCGCGGCGCGCGAGGTAGAACATGTAGCCGTAGAACGAGGCGTAGTGGGTGCAGTGGCCGCTAGGAAACGAGTTGTCGCGGAACTGGAAGGTCGCGCGCACGTAGGCAGGTTCGGGACGCGGCCGCCCCACTGCTATCTTGATAATGCCCGTAGTAGCTCCGGCGCCCATCGTCATCATGGTGAAAAACGCCTCGCGCCGTCGCCCGAAGGCCCAGAGGTCGAGCATCATGCCAAAGGTCAGCACGTGCTGGAGGGGCGCGAATCCCGGCGTCGAGATCAGCACCATGGCGCGCGTCAACGTGCGCGACGGTCGTCGTTGCAACAGGCGCGTCGTGGCGATGTCGAAGCGGCTGGGCGTGGGACGCGCGGCCACACGGGCCAGACCGCCCAAGCAGACCACGCCCGTGGCGAGCGCGAGACCGGTCGCCGCCGTCCGGCGGCGGGAAAGGCCGCGCGGTGAAGAGGTTGCGGGGATAAGGTGGGTGAAGGGCTCAAGCTCACGCCGCGCGCGCTCCAGCCAGTAGGCGAGGCCGCTCTCTCCCTGGAGCGGCGCGTCCTCAAACGCGGGGGCGGCATGGCGCGCGCTGTTTTCGATATCATGCATAGTAGTTGAACGTTACCACATCGACGCCATCACTAGGACAGGGGGGATAGCCCAGATCATGGGTGCGCGGCGCCCGTCACACGGGCGTCCTGGAAAAGATGAAGCCAGCGGTCAGATGGGCGACGATTTCAGGGAAAGACCAAGGATCGTGACCGTTTGGCGCCGGAACTACGATCTCACCGGCCTTGACAATCTCGGACCCTGGCTGCCTATTGATATGGGCCGACGGCCCGCAGCGGTCGCGAGAAGTGGTCGTAGATGACTAAGCCCTCCCAGGCGACGCGGTGCGCGTGCATATGCCCGCGCCGCAAGAGGCGGAGGAGGTTGTGTTCTCCTGAACTATCCCGGTAGACGATCCAGGCCAGATGGTTGGCGGCCGTGCGGTCGGCCAGGGCTAGGTCGGCGGCGATCCGCACGCGCGCCAAGCGCGAGCCGTTGACAGGTATGCCCACGATGCGTCCTTGTGACTCGAACGACAGGCGGTAGGCAACCCAGTAGTTGGTATAGGCGGTGCGGACGCCCTCCTTCCGCAACACGGGGATGAGGCCGGTGATGGACCGCCGGGCGCGCTCATTGCCGTGCGACTCAATCGTCAGCGTCAGCCCGGTTAGGCAGAGCATCCCCACGGTGAGAAGCGCGACGCTATTTGTGCCGCGACGCCAGGGGCGCGGGACCAGCATATCGACGACGAGTGGGGTGATCGTGTAGAGTGGCAGTAAATAGCGCGGCAGGCTCGTCGACGACGCTCCCGCTCCGAAACGGCTGAGCACGAAGAACAGCAGGCAGCTGATGGCGAAGAGCGCCAGCGCCCCATCGCGCTGGGGCGCGGACGCGGATAGGGCAAGCGGGGATCGTTCAGGGACGTAGGGCGAAGGAGTGGAGACAGTAAGGCTGCCTTCTGGGACATGGAGCAACGAGGCGATGCGGCGCGGCAGTCCAACCGGGCCAAGGATAAGGCGGCCAAGGATATAAGCTCCCCCTACCAAACCCATCAGATAGGGCGCGGAGTGTACGCGGGCTAACCGCGCCGCGACATCGCTCTGAGAGTGTGGAACGGCGAGACCCAGCACGATGGGTAGGGCCTGCGTGACCAGACGTACGGCGACGGCCAGATGGTCGCCGCCGCGTCCGTTGCGGTATAAGTAGGCCAGCGTCGCGCTGTGATTGTTCAGGTTGTAGAGCAGCAACGGCGCCGCGCCGACCACGGTTCCGGCGGCGGCGGCGGCTAGAGCGCGTAGCGCCGCAGCCCAACCGGCGAGAGGCGCGGCGCGCCACGCGGCGAACAGCACCAGCAGATACGCCAGCACGGCCGGCAGCAGGTATTCGGCCATCAACGGCTCCATCCATAGACCGACGCCGGCCAGTACGCCGGCCGCGAGCGCGACGGGACGTGGGATCGTACGTAGATCGGGGTAGCGCGCGGTTAACAGCAAGAGGATCGTGCCACAAACCATCACCTCGATGTAGCCGTAGCCGGCAGCCGTACTGTGAAAGATCAGCAGGCTCGGACCAAGCGCGATGAAGAGCGCCGAGAGCACCGCCGTGCGGCGGCCGTATAGGGTCGCGCCCAGTGCATAAACGGCTCCGACAAACCCGACCGAGAAGGCTAGGGCCGGTACCTCAAGGGTAAAGTCTCCTGCTCCCCACAAGCGGAAGGCTAGCGCCGCCAGGTAGGCTTCGAGGCTGCCCTGGTACGGCTGGCCGTCGTAAAGGAGAGGCCATCCTCCCGCCTGGATGTGGTAGGCCATCAGCCCGATGATGGCCCCGTCACTGTCGACATAGGGGTAGACCGCCCTCATCACGGCGATCCTGAACATGAGGGCTAGAAGCATCAGAGCGGCGCAGACGAGCCAACCCGGTGGGGCGATCGAGACCGCTCCCTCTTTATTGGAAGGCGCCGCGGTACGGACTGTGTGGGGACGCATATCGACCATCGTCGCGGTAAGCCTTCAGTGAACGTGCGGGCGACGAGGGTTATGATACCAGCTTCGACCCTACTCTTCGGCGACGGGTTCGCACGGGTCGAGGGAGCAAGGTCGCCAGGCCAAGGGCGCAGCTGAACGGCGTCCGTTCTTCGCTCAGACGCACGAGGAAGGCGCCGGCGCGGCGATCACTTTGGGAGTCATATCGAAGAGTTATGTAACCTTGACGCTCTCTTGACCCTTGGGTATAGTTACATCTTGTGGAGACGTTGTCTCACAACCTTCCGCGATAGCTCAATGGTAGAGCGGGCGACTGTTAATCGCTAGGTTCGAGGTTCGAGCCCTCGTCGCGGAGCGACTGGTGCAAAAAGGGAAGGGGTCTGTTGCTAAAGCAACAGACCCCTTCCCTTTTTATCCCGTGCGGCCTTGCCGCGGCTATAAGACGCCGGCGGGGCGCGATTGCTCGTCGGCGGCATGGGGACGCCGCGCCCCATGGGCGCCGCCGCCGAGCCGGCGACGCAGCACGTAGGTAAACGCCTCGACCACGATGTCTTTGCTCATCTTGCTCGTGCCGATTTTGCGGTCTGGGAAGACGATCGGCACCTCCTTGATGCGAAAGCCCTTGCGATAGGCTTGCAGCACGGTCTCGATCTGGAAAGCGTAGCCTTCGAGCCGGATCGCGTCGAGGTCGAACGCCTCGATCACGGCGCGCCGGTAGCACTTGAAGCCTGCCGTACAATCGCGCACGGGCAGGCGCAGGAGGGTGCGGGCGTAGATGTTGCCGAAGCCGCTGATGAGGCGGCGCGAGAAGCCCCAGTCCGGCGTCTGGCCGCCGGCCACGTAGCGCGACCCGATCACGAGGTCGGCCTGCTCTGCCGCGGCCAGAAGGTCGGGCAGGTAGCGGGGCTCGTGCGAGAAATCGGCGTCCATCTCGAAAACGCAATCGAAGTCGTGCGCGAGCGCGTAGCGGAACCCTTCGATATAGGCGGTGCCGAGGCCCTGCTTGCCGGCGCGGTGCGTCACGACCATGCCCGGATGGCGCAGGGCCATGGCGTCGGCTAGTTGTCCCGTCCCGTCGGGCGATCCATCGTCGATAATCAACAGCGACGCCTCGGGGAGCGCCGCGTAGATCGCATCGACGATCGACGCCAAGTTCTCCGCTTCGTTGTACGTGGGGACGACGACGAGTACGTTAGCTTTCGGCATTCTGTCTCCGTACCAGCCTCGTCCGTAGCTGACGCCAACGTCGCCGGAACACGTAACTCAGCGCTTCAGAAACGATTGTCCCCGTCATCTTGCTTTTGCCTTCGCGTCGATCGATAAAGGTGATGGGAATCTCCACGATGCTCCGGTGGGCTAGATAGCATTGATACGTCGTCTCGATGAGAAAACCGTAGCCCACCAGTTCGATCGAACCGAAATCGATCGCGGCTAGGGTCTCGCGCCGATAACACTTATAGCCCGTCGTACAGTCATGCACCGGGAGATCTAGCACGACCCGCGCCACCGTATTGCCGATCCTACTAACGATACGCCGGCTGAGCTTCCAGTCGGGCGTCGACCCTCCCGGAACGTAGCGCGATCCGACGACGAGATCGTGGTTGTGGCTCTGCTCGACGAACTGAGGCAGGTACGCGGGGTCGTGAGAGAAATCCGCGTCCATGCCGATAATGACGTCGTAGTCTCGTGCGAGCGCCCAATTAAATCCGGCGATGTACGCCGTACCGAGGCCGGCTTTTCCCGCGCGCCGCATAAGATGCACGTGGGCGTCCGTCCTTCTGTGCGCCTCGACCGCGTCGCCCGTGCCATCGGGCGATCCATCGTCGACGACAAGAACATCGCCTTCAGGAAGAGCTTGCCGCACTCGCTCCAGCAACTCATCGATGTTTTCGCGCTCGTTGTACGTCGGTATGATGACTAACGACTTCAAGAACCCTCTCTTAGAGCGCGGCTGCACTGTGGCTTTGCCCGGATACCCCGCAAGTGTACGAAATGGCGTACTCCCCGTCAAGGATCGCATACCCGCGTCCAGGGCTCGTGAAAAGTCAGGACGAGGGGAGGAAAGACGCGCACTCGGGGAGCGCGGGCCTCCCGCCCGTCCCCGTGTCCGGTCTGGGACAGGCGAGCAGCGCAGCGAGCGCCCGCGCTCCCCGGACGACTTTTCACGAACCCTGTACCCGCGTTCCCTGGCGCCTTCTCCCTTCACGATGGCGAAGCGAACCGTTCATGAACGGTGCTCTCGCACTCTCTCAGGCGCCGTACCGTGGGGTCATTGCGCCGTTCGGGAGGACGCTCTATCTCCGTAAGAGCGCCGGTCCCGCTCGTCGCGCCGCTGGACTACAGCGCTTTGAAGCGCTCGAATGGGTTGCGGCACTCCTGGCAATGATACACGGAGCGGCACGGCGTGGGGCCGAACAAGCTGTCGCGCACCGTTCGGGTCGAGCCGCAAAACGGACAGGACACGGGCGCCGCCCCCAACATCGCCAGCGGCCGTCCACGTAGGGGCGGCGCCGGGGCGATGCCAAATCCTTTGAGCTTCTCCTGGCCTTCGGGCGTAATGCGGTCCGTCGACCACGGTGGGTCGTAGATGAAGTCCACTACGACGTCGTCGACCGCGTCATCTTGCTTCAAGCACCCCTCGATGTCGCGGGCGATGACGTCGAGCGCCGGACACCCACTGAACGTCGGCAGCACCTCGACGGTCACACGGCCGCCGTCTCGCACCTCGACGCGGTGCACCATGCCCATCTCCAAAATGCTGACGGCGGGGATCTCTGGATCGACCACGGATGCCAAGCGCGCCCAGAGGCGGTCCGCCAAAGAGCCTTGCTCCAGGACGGTGGGGGCGTCGTGGGCCGTCTCCTCATCCGTACTATGTACTCTACGCGCGTTCATGAGACCTTCTTCCTGGCTTACCACTTGTCGCCCAGTCCCGAGGCTGAGACGCTGGTCATCTCACCGTGCAACGCGGCGAAGTGCGCGCTGACCGGGCGCTCGCGCTTGCTGTGGGGGGCCGGCTCGAGCAGGTCGACGAGATCGACGCGCTGCGAGGCCAGCCAGGCCGGACCGGGCGTGGCGTCCCCGGCCAGCGCCTCTTCCACACGCCAGCGCCACTCGCCAAGCGTGGCCGCGGCGGGGCGCGGTAAAATGCCGGCGGCGACGAGGAGGTCGTCGCCCGGCGTGGCGCACAGGACATCAACGGCCAGCGGCAGCAGAGCACGCACGGCCGCGGCCAGACGCAGCGCGCTCTCGGGCGTGCCGTCGCGCAGGCGCTCCCACCAGGCGATGTCGTGCATCAGATGGTAGTGCTCCTCGCGCGCCATCGTCCGCGCCGCGTGCGCCAGGGGCGCGTAACTCGACTCGCGCGCCGCTTCAAGGCGACAGGAGTCCGCCAGGTCGTAGAGATAATGCCGCGCGATCGTCCCTGCCCAATCACCCTTCGGCATCTCCACCAACTCGGCATGGCGGTACGCGGCGGCGGGGCGGCGCAGGGCCAGCCGGTCGGGATCGTCGCCGGTCAAGGCGGCGACGATCCGGTACAGCATCGCGGCGTGACCGATCTCGTCCTGCGCGATAGACGAGAAGGCCACGTCCTCCTCGATCTGTGGGGCTACACCCGTCCACTCGGAGTCGCGGTGGCCCAGGATCAACTCGTCGTCGGCCCAACTCGTCAGGTAGGCCACGAGCGCGGCGCGCGTCGGCGCGTGCGACGGGCCGTCAGCGCTGGACAAGAGCATCCCCGTTCTCGTCGTCGCGCGCGGCGCCCGCTAGCGCGGCCTCGACGAGGGCGCGTTTGCGCGCGATGCCCGTATATGCCTCGATAGAGCGGTAGGACTTGTCGCTGGCCGATTCGAGCACATCCACCTCCTCTAAAGGATGCAGGTCGTCGCGCCTCACCACCCAGACTCCCGCTGGATGGTCGCGCCGAAAAAAGCATTCTTTGGCCAGCAGCAGGGCCATGCGCGTGTCGTCCGCGTTGACCGAACCGACCTGGACCAGCGGCTCGGTCGCCGTCTTGCGCCCAAACACCTCGTAAATCGCCATCGTCGCGTTCACTTTCTTTCGCGACGCCGTCTAGGCCGCGCCCACGGCGCCGGGCGCGGCGTTGAGGGCGGCGCGCACCCACTCGTGCTCGTCTTGGGCGGCGCGGCGCACGGCGATGCGGCGCTGTGAAGCGGGACCGTGCCCCGTGACCACGCTCTTTAAGACGCTCCAGTCCGGCTCGGTATAGTGCCAGCGTCCCGTCTCTTCGTCGCGGCGCAGCGCCGCGTCGGGCAGGGTCAGGCCGAGCGACCAGATGCGCGGCACGTACTTGCTCAAGAACTCCTGCCGCATCTCTTCGTTCGCCTTGGTCTTGAATCTCCAGGTGAGCAGGGCGTCCTGCACCGGCGCGTACGAGGGGCCGAAGAAGTGCATGAGCGGCTCCCACCAGCGGTTGAGGGCGTCTTGCAGCATGGCGCGCTGGGCGGGCGTGCCGCCGGCGAGTTCGAGCGTGACGTCCTCGCCGTGCTTGAGGTGCAGGGACTCCTCGGCGCAGATGCGCTTGAGCACGCGCACGTAGGGCGCGTAGTTCGATTTGAGCAGGGCGTGCTGCGTCACCAGCGCGGCGCCGTCGATGAGCCAGCCGATCGCGGCCACGTCGGCCCACGACTCGGTGGCGTAGTGGAAGACGTTGTGGAACTTTGTCTTACCGGCGGCTAGATCGGAGAGCATCTCGTCGCGGCTCTTGCCGAGGTCTTGAGCCACGGAGTAGAGCAGTTGCGCGTGGCCAACCTCGTCCTGCACCTTGGCCGTGAGCGACATCTTGCGGCGCAGGGTCGGCGCGCGCGGAATCCAATCGCGCTCGGGCAGCGCGCCCATGATCTCGCTGTTGGCGTGCATCTCGATAAACTTGAGCACGCCAAGCCGGTACTCCTCGGGCATCCAATCGCCCGCCTCGATCATCTCGCCGCGCTCGACGCGCTCCTTGAACTCCTGCTCATAGGTGCGCTCGTCGATCATCATCACCATCGTCCTGTACTCCTTTAACGTTGCGTCGCGTGTCGAGGCAAGACGGCCACGCCGTTGGCAGCCCGGCCTGCCGAAAAAATCATCTTACTCGTCGCCGTCCCGCTGCCCTAGCCCACGAAGTATCAGAGCGCTGAAACGGTCGGCAACCTCGTCCGGCGTCAGCGTGCCGGAGGGATCGAACCACTGGTAGGCCCAGTTGCCGGCGGAGAGAAAGAGCAGGACGGCGGCCTCCACGTCCGTATCGGCGCCGAAAGCGCCGTCGCGCACGCCGTCGCGCACCATGTCCCGCCAGAGCAACTCGTAGCGGTCGCGGCTACGAACGATTCCGCACCGCGCGTCCTCGTCGAGATGCCGCCACTCTTGCAAAAACACCGTCGCCAGGTCGCTATCGTGGGCGACCACGCGCAGATGCACCCGCAAGGCAGCGCGTAGACGCAGCGGTGTGGGATCGCCGGACGCCGCGATAGGGGCGACGCCGTCGAGAAACAGCGCCGCTCCGCGCTCCGCGAGTTCGCGCAGGACCTCGTGCTTGGCCGTGATATGGCTGTAGAGCGACCCTTTTTCAAGGCCGACAGCGCGCCCGATGTCGGCCATCGACGCTCCGTAGTAGCCCTTGTCACGGAACAACTTGCCGGTGGCATGCACGATACGCTCGCGCTGGCCTCCCGCTGGCGTCCCCTCGTCCACGCGTTCCTCGATCATCGCCCTGCCTTCCGAACGGTCGTTTGGGTGTAGGTCTATCGTACACCCGTGGCGCCCCCACGTCAAGAGGGCTCTTTTGCCGCCATTATCGCAGGGCCATTTCATTTTCGGGAGAGACCAAGAAGAGCGAGGGCGTTGTGTGGTTGGGCGGCGTAGTGGCGGGTGGCTGCAGCAACATTTGTGTGTCCAGAGCGATGGAGGAGCCCGATCATGGCA
>JAABUX010000822.1_pt1 | contig 50163 bp, 34 predicted proteins | sample 5561851 | NCBI WGS metagenome assembly JAABUX01 (sample SAMN10711883, study PRJNA513361) | rock metagenome | isolation source: Antarctica rocks | place: Antarctica: Victoria Land, Richard Nunatak red sandstone | collected 2016-01-03 | reverse complement strand
GTATATTCTTAGAGGAAGGATAATACTTATACCTATCTAATTATATTCTATAACTGTAAATTTAACCTAGCTAAAATAAATTATAATACCTAAGATTAGGAATTATTAGCTATTATTATATCCTTTTAAGTATAACGGAAATACCTTAAAGGAGCCTAATACTATATTATAGTTATTATAGACTACTATAACCTTAAATTATTCCTTACTACTAAGACGCTAAGCTGACGCTAGGCTTATTAGGCGGAGTTTCTTTTAACGTTTAACTTTAAAATCTAATACTAGCCTAGGAAAAGGAACCCTACTAATATACCCTCCTAGAGGGCTAATTATAATAAGCCTAATACTACTTATATTATAGTCCCTTTCTTTAAGTTAACGCTTATAGTTATTAAAGAAGGGCGGGATACGGCCTACTAGGTAATAACGGACTTATAATTAATAGAATAGGAAGATAACTAGACTAAGAAGCTCTTATAAACTATCCTTAAAGAAATCTTAGAAAAACTTAAGACTAATAGTAGAGCTATTAGGGCTAAAGGACTAAGTTATAAATAGCTATTAGGCCTTTTATATTTTTAGGGTAATTATTTCTATATACCTAAGGATATAGATCTAAAAGTCTATATTATACGAAATTTCTATAATTCCCTAATAGTAGGCTACCTTAATCGCGACTAGACTATTTTAACTATCTACTATTAGTTCTACTAGCTATTACTAAGTAATAATATAGGCGACTATATAAGAATATATAATGTCTACTAAAGAACTAAAGCTTTAAAATACCTACTATATAGGGAATTAGTACCTATTCTAATTCCTAATATACTATAGAGATCTATTATAGTAGACTTTATTATAGACCTCCTAAATAGTAAAAGCCCCGTTAATAATATTACTTATAACTATATTATAGTAATAATAGACTATTTTAGTAAGATATACTACTATATTATATATTATAAATCTATAACCTCTAAATAGTTTATAATTTTATTCCTATAAGATATATTTTAGTTATATAGGATACCTAATATAATTATTAGTAACTAGGATACCCTCTTTACCTTATACTTTTAGTAAACTCTTATAAAAGCCTTTAGTATAGATTATAGGCTTTTAATAGTATATTATTAATAAATAGACGGCCTAATAGAGCGGTAAAATTAAATTATTAAGTAATACTTATAAGTCTTTATAAATTACTAGTAGGATAACTAGGTTACTCTACTTAGCCTTAGAGAATATACTTATAATAATAGTATCTATAATATTATATATTAAAGCCTATTCTTTATCTCTAGTAGTAGAGAGCCTAAACTATTCTAATTAGTAGATACTCCTAGCTATATTAGCCCTAGCGTAACCGCCTAGGAAATAGTAAAAGAACTAGAATATCTTAATATAATCCTTAGGGAAGAGCTTATTATAGCCTAAAATACCTAGGCTTAGTATTATAATAAGGGGAGAAAGCCCCTAACCCTCTAACTAGGAGATTATATTATATTATATAATATTAATATCTTATTATAAAGACCTTATAAGAAGCTAGACTATAAAAAAGTCGGCCCCTTTCTAGTAGTAGAGGCTACTACGCCTAATACTTATAAGATTAAGTTACCTTTATAAATAAAGGTGTACCTAGTATTTTATATATATCTAATAGAACCCTATTATACTAATATAATTAAAGGCTATATCGCGCTACTACTACCCCTAATTAGCGAAATTATAGAGTATAATAATAAGAGAGAATATAAGGTAGATAAGATCCTAGACTCTAGATTCTACTATTATAAACTATAATATCTTATAACTTAGAAGGGGTATAGATTAAAGGAAAATTTATAAGAGTTAATAAAGGATATATAAAATATATTAGACCTAGTTTAATAATTCTACTAAAAATATCCTTTTAAAGTATTACTATAGTAGTATAGGTATAAAGCCTTAGAGGTATAAAGCCTTAAGGTATAGAGCTATTAATTAGACCTTTTAGGTTATTTTAAAGTAGATATAGGTATAAAGTTATTTCTTATATATTTAGGAAGTATAGAGCTATTATAGTACGTAGTTTTAGGGTATAAAGTCATTTCTTATATATTTATAGTATAGAGCTATTATAATTATATAGTTTTAGGGTATAAAGCTATCTTATAGAAAATAAACTATTTAGCCTTAGCTATTAAGTTTATAATTACAGTAACAAGCCTATTAAGTAGAATTAGATTAGCGCTTTATACTTTATAGGAGTTATTACTTTATACTCTTAAAAAATCTCTAACTTAATTATATCCTCCCTTAGCTTAATAGTTTATTAGCCTTATATTACTACATAAGATAAAGAACTTTATATTACCCTATATAATTTAAGCTTATATTAGGCCTATAAAATTAAGGAGGGTCTTATTAGTACTATTATTATATTATAGAATTCTAATTATTAGATACTTAGTAAGGCTATTAATATGATAGATTAAGTACTCTAGGAGGCCTATTATAATTATAAACTAGAAGATAAACTATACTTAAAGTACCTATTTTTTAACCCTATAATAGGAGATATTAACTATCTATTAAAGGTCCTTCTCTTAATAATATTATAGGTAGACTTAGCGGGGATATATTACCTAAACGCGTAAAGCTATTAGACTCTATTATAGGTCTTATTATTCTTAAAGGTATCCCTATTACTAGTATTAAGGCCTAGTAGCCTCTAGATTTTAACGCCGTAGGATTTACTATCTTAGAGCCTCTTAGGATCTATTAAGGTAATATATTTAATATTAAATATAATAATAGGTATAATATATTTAGCTAATTTAGTAAGGATAAATACTATATATATATTCTTTATAGTTAGGAAGATTATAACCTAAAAATATACTATACTACTACTTTATAAAAACTAAACTTAAAGGCCGCTAAAGCCTAGGCTAAGGAATTAACCGCCGGAGTTAGCTCTTATAAGCCTAAGTCCTCTCCTAGGCCTCTATAAGGTACTAGTATACCTATCCTACATTAATTATATATACCTTTATTAGTACCCTTATACTTAAAACTATTCCCTAACCTCCTAGATAAATTTACTTATAAGCCTTACTAGCTATTAGATATAAGGGCTAGTAAGTCTAGAGAGGTTTATATAAGTAATACTACTAGTCCTATCTAACCTTATTACCGTAATATAACGGGAATAGAGGAATTTAGAGAGATTCTTATAAGTAGTTCCGCTAGTCCTATCTAACCTTATAAATGATATATAACTAAAATAGAGGCTACGCCTCCCCTAATACCTAGTACTAGGAATCTTTAAGGGGCCTTTACTAATCTAATTAGGTAGTATATTAATATAATTATAGTTATAAAGCGCCTAGATAGTACCCTACTTATTTAAGTAGATATAATAGTACTTACTAGGAAAGCTATTAAGGATATTATACCCTTAGTTAGAGCTATTATTATAAAGGATAAGAAAGTCTTTAATATAGCTAAGAGTAATATTACCCCTAGGATATATTAAATACTTTATTAGGGTAATAAAACCTTAAAGACCTTATAAGTTAAAGTAAAGTAAATCTGCGATAAGGCTAGATAGCTTACTACTCCTATTATAGCCCGTTATCTAGATATTAGTTATATTATAGACTATAAAGGCCCGCCTTATTATAATACCCTAGATATACTCCTATAATATATTAAATTAGGTTATATTATAGCTAATCCGCTTATATAGTTTATTAAAGAATAACCCGCTCTTATAAAGCTAGAAGACTTAGGGCCTAAGGATTAGGACTTAGAGTAGAATATTAACGGGGGACTTAAAGGCTAATAGTATAGTATTAGGCCTTATAAGGACTATAAGGTATAAAGGGGGGGATTATAAATAGAAGGAGTAGCTAATAGCTCTATGTTACGACCCGTTCGTCTTCTAACTAGAAGGCTCTGGGGTCTGGGTGGATCTCGTAGAGAGGAGTGTTAAGGACTAGGGTAAACAGGCTTCGTACTAAACTGGTCTAGTACAGGTGTAGTATTATATCCAGTGTCTAGGAGATTAGTCTGGTAGATAACATAAGTTAAGCACGAAGCTTCTATCTAAAGGAAAGCAACGCTATCTATATAGATATAGGAAAGTTCATGCTCGCACTAATCGCCAGTGCTCGTTCTTTATCGACTAGGGCGACTGGTCGTACGATCGCCCCAGCTCGCCATGGTCGTCCTGCGTCGACCAGAGCGACTGGGTGAGCGGTCGCTCGACTCGCCATGCCAAGGCATGTTCGACTTGGTGAGCGCCCTATAGCGTCTGCCAAGGCTCGCGTACCAAGGGCGTAACACTCTAACTACTTATATTAGCCCTAATATATATATCTTAGTCTATAAGAATTAATAATAATATAACCTAATATAATATACCCTAGGCGAGCTAATAATATATAACTACTATAAGAGGGTATTAAGTATTATAACTTTATTCTAGGTTAATATAAATTTTATACTAATCCTTATTTATCCTTACTTATATTATATAGAAAGTATAAAGGAGGTATATAAATATAAGAAATTTAAAGATACTAGTATATCTATTTATAGATCCTTATAACCTATCTACTAATCTATATAATATCTTATAAGAAATAAAAGACTAGTAAAGTTAATTAAATAGGATATAAGGAGGTATATAGTAAGCTTATAAATATATATATTAAGTAGGTAGATTTATATAACTACTTATATAACTTTAAGGGGGAGGATAGAGTATTAAGGGATAATAAGTAGGTATACTAGCTTATACTACCTTTATACTAGTCTATAATTATTTATACTAGAGGTATATATATAGTTACTATTATAGAATATATAAGGCCCTTTAAGGTCTTATAAATCTATAAAGATCTATAAATATAATTATATCTATAGGAATAAAATATAATAACTTATACCTATAAATTACTAAACCTATATAACTTAATAGGCTAGTAATAAGATCTACCTATATATAGTACTAGTTATAAACCTATTACCTATTAATAGAGCTAAAAGGTCTCTAATCTAAATATAATTAGAATAAAACTAGGATATTATATAGTAATAGAGCTTATAATATAGAGCTTTTATACGCGTAGTAAGCGCGCCCTTAATATATATAATAATACCTACCTTAGTTCCCGTTAATAATATTAGCTTAGTATAAGAGACTTTAAGTTAAGAGATAGAAGGTATACTAAGTAGGAAAGATAGAATAATAGGCTAAGACTACCCCTCCTAGCTAGGAGAACTATAATTATATATAATAGTAGGAGTAGTAACCTTATAATTATAAAGGTATAACTAGTAGAATTATATAATCTACTTTCTCTTCTAAGTAGATTATTATATAGCCTAGTACTAAGAATAATAATATAATAGTAGTAATAAAGTATATTTATACCCCCCTAATAATTATAATAGCCCCCTCTTATATATTATAAAGAAGATATATAGTAGTTCCTAATAAGAGTATTATAAGCCTTCTACTAGGTTATAATAACCTATTTATTATAAGTTAAATAAGAGAAGGATACCTTAATATTAAATAGTATAAGAGAGAAGTAGTTAGGGTAGTAATAAACTAGTAGGAGGGTTAAAGATACTTATTAGTATTAGTTAAATTATATAAGAAAGGGTATAAGGGTAATTAAAGGAGTATAAATCTTATAAGAGTAGAGAAAGGGGCGTAGCCCTAATAAGAGAGAGGAGTATATAAATATTAGGATCTAATACTAGGGTAGTATAAAGTATAAGAGAGAGGATAGTATATAATATTTAAAGATCTAGAAGTATTATAATAAATAGGGTAGGTAAGAGAGGTTTTCTTTTATATTTTATAATTTCCTCTTAATAAGTTAAATATTAGAATACTCTTATTAACTCTAAGTAGCTAGATAGTAGAGAATAAAATATAAATATAAATATAAATATAGCCTAATAATAAAAATAATTTAAGAATAAAAAAATAAAAAAATAATAATAATTATAATAATAATAAATAAAGATTAAACTAAGTAAATAGATATTAATATAAAATAATAATAATAGTATAAATCTAAATAAGTCTTATATCCTTAATAAGAGTATTAACTTTAATAGTAACTTTAATAATTATTTTATTTATAATTAACTTTATAATTATTAATCTTAATAATAGTAATAATTCTAATAGTTATAATAATTTTAATAATTTTAATAGTTCTAATAGTTCTAATAACTTTATAAATATTAGAAATATCTTAAAACTTAATTATTTTATAAAGACTTAAATATAAAAAGTAGGAATAATCTTAATAAGAAGCTTAATATATTTAACTAAATTATATAGTATTTAAAAGAACTTCTAGATATATAATATTATTTATACGCCCCCTTAAACGCGCTAGTAAGAGGACTAAAAGTATTTATATATTATATATATAAGATAGTATAATATAAAGCTAATTATAATTAAAATATAATAGAAGTAAATCTACCTTAATAGTAGAAAGTAACTAGCTTTAAGACTTATTGATAATTATTATAAAATAGAGCTAGACTAGAAACTATTTATATATAAGGAGGTAAGGGTAGTTACCTTCCTTATTAGTTAATTTAATTTAAGGAATTAAGTATATCCCTTTATTATATTTTCTATTAAGGATCTAACCTTAAATATATTATTAAGATAGATATATAATAATTAAGCGCGTCCTATTATATATACTTTTATTTAAATATAGGTTTTATAATAATATAATTAGAGCCTTAACCTTTAAGTATAATTAAGAAGGAGGGAATCTAGATAGCTTTAAGAATTATAAGAACTCTAGGCTAAGTCTATTATTATTACTACTAGATAATAACTTATTAATTAATAGAAGGTATTATATAATCTTCTTATTATAATAGAAAATACCTAATTTTAGACCCTAAGCTTATTACAGCTTATTAATTAGTCTAAAGTCCCTTGAATTACCTCCTTAAGACTAGTACTAACTGTAGTAAATATTAAAAGTCTTGATTTTCTTTATATTCTATCTATGTTTATACTAACGCTTTATAATGTTTTCTACTTAAAATAAGTTATAAAGCCTATATTAGCCTACTTAATACTCTAAAAATTATTAAAATTAGTATAGTAGTTTAAAAGATATATTAAGATAAGTAGATTTACCTACTAAATTCCATGCGCTAACAGCTAGGATATAGATTATAAATAATGAAAATCCTGATATTATTTATATTTTACCTATTTTATAATAACGCCTACTAACGTATCTACTATTAGGTTAAATAGGGGTAGATATCCGTCTTATTACTAGGTATATAATACTATTAGAATAATCTATATCGGTCTATTAGTATATTAGCTAATATTATCGTATTTACAGGCTACCTACCTACTAACGCGTCTAATTTACTTCCTACTATTTACCTCACCTACTAACGTGTCTAATATCAGTCTGGAAAGGGGGAAATATCCGTCTTATTACTAGGTATAAAACGCTGTCTAAATAGGTATATGTATATAATATAGCTAATACTATTATATATACAGGCTACCTACCTACTAACGTGTCTAATTTACTCCTTACTATTTACCTCACTTACTAACATATCTAATATTAGTTTAAATAGGGGGAAATATCCGTCTTATTAATAGGCTAATATATCTAATATACTCCCTACTACTTATATTACCTACTAACGTATCTAATATACTCCCTACTATTCACGTCACCTACTAAACGCCAGGTAGTAGGGGTGATTTTCCAACGTAAAAATCTTGAATTTTTACAGGTATTTTCTAGTTTTATATAAATATATTAGGATCTTATTATTAAAAATAATAGTAGAGTTATTTTATAAGGATAGTATAACTCTATTCTTAAAGAAATCTAGTAGTAATAATAGCTATATAAGGGAGGTAGTAGGAAAGATATATTTTATAAAGATATATTTATTTATATTATAATTCTTTACTTTAAGGGGAAGAGCTATTATCTTATATATTAACATAATATATAATATCTAGCCTATCTACCTTATAAACGCCTAGTTATTAGATCTAGTATAAAGTTATATATTTTAATATAACTAGAGTAAATTTAGCTTTAGCTAGATCTAGGAGTTATAAGGGCTAGTATTAACTTATATAACCTAATTACCTCTCTAAATAATAGGAGTTATTTATATAAAGGTATTACTTATAATTACTAGGAGCCTATATAATAGGTTATTACTCTTATAAATATTATATTATATTATATTAACCGCGGTAAAATTATTCTTATTTTATATAAGTACTTTATCCTATATAATTAGGGCTATATAATAGAGTAACTCTATTATATTAAATTATATAGGGATATAATAGGTAGATATATTATTATAAATAATTAGGATCTTAAAAGTAGAATAGAATATATAGCTACTAAGTAGTAATATTAATATAATACTAGTAGAAGTAATATATAGTATAATATATCCTTATATATATAGAAATAATAATAAAGAGCCTTATAAAGAAAGGTCTTCCTAGTACTTATAATATTATATATAAAGAAGTATATAATTTATAATAAAATTATAATAGTTATAAGGATAATATTATAAGTAGAGTATTAATTAATATTTAACTTTAAAATAGTAGTATTATATAAGGTTACTTACTCCTTAATATTATACTCTAATTTAGATATAATTAGAAGAGGGTAGTCCTACTAGAATTATATAAAGAGGGGTATAAGTAGGTTAAAGCCTTTAAGCCTTCTACCCTAGATTTATAACTATTTAGCGACTAAGAATAACTTATAATTAAGATATACTTTTATTATATTAGTAGGAATATCTAGAAAGTCCCTAGTAATATAATATAGTAAATTATTAAAAATATTATAATAGAACTTTTCTTAAACTTTAAAGGGCTTACTTATATTATTATAAAGAAGTATAAATATAAATAAAGAATATAAGAAGTAGTTAGAAGAGTAATATTAAGATTCTTTAAAGTATATAAACTACTTATTATTATTATTAAGGAGCCTTAAGGTAATATATATAACTTAGAAGGTTAGATATAAAATACTATTAATAGTATAAATTACTTTAAAACTAGAAGGCTTATAAATAATAATAAGTAGGACTTATAAATAGAACCTCTCCCCTTATATAACTTTATAATTATATATATAACTAATTATATATCCCCTTTATTAAGATATTTACCGCCGCTCCTCTTTCTTATTATAGTAGATATATGTTGCAGTCCTACTACTTTACTACTTACAGAAGCCTTCCGCGGCCTAGCTATACTAGGCCTAGCGCTTTAGCTTATAGGCAGGATTCCTATACTTAGAGAATACATCTTTCTACTATATCTTAATACTATTATAATAAAATAGTAGTAATACCTTCTAGCTACTACTATATACTATTAATTATATAGTAAGCTAAGATCGTATACCAGCTCTATAAGTACTAGTTCTTTAGAGTACTACTAGCTATCCTTAGCACTAGTTATCTAAGTCTTCCGCTCTACTAAAATCCTAGGCCTTTAACCTTATACCGGATCTTTACTAATAAAGCCTTCTATAACCTTAGATATATATAAAGGTCTCCTCTAAAGATTTACTATTAATAAGAGCCTTCTTTATTACCTATTACTACCATCTAATAGTATTAGGATTTCCTTAGAATTATTAGGATTCCTTAATATCTTACTAAGAAAACCCGACTTTTCCCCGTACCTTCCTAATTCTAATTCACCACTTATTCTAGTACTCTAGCTACCTTAGTACTATAAGAGACCGTGGTACTTACCTTTTAGCTATCCGATTTTATTAATACTAGGTATAAATATACTAATACTATTAATAATATTAGCCGCTTCCTAATCTCACTTATTATTAAGGCTAATCTTAGGCCTCTAAGGACTAATTAGGTATCATCTTCTACTTCTTTATTATTATTACGAGATTAACGCCACTATACCTAGTTAACGTCTCTTAAACTAGTCACCTTTCTTAATATTAATAAACTACCCTAGCCTCCTAACTAGGCTATTAACTGGAGTCTAGTACGTACTATAAATTATCGTTTTAAATAAGCTACCTTATCCTTATAATAGTACCTATAATAACCTCTATCTAGCTTAAACTCCCTAATAAGGTCCTTATTATATAGCCCTAGATCTACCTCGCTAAGTAGTACGGAATTAATCCCCACTAGCACGCGAGTAATATTAATAGAAGAGGTAATCTATAATTAATTAATAGGACTAGAACTACCTAATTAACTACTAGAAGCTTTAGATATAGCGGATAATAGGCAGGCCGGTAATAATAATACTAGGAATAGGGCTACTAGGCCTACTAGGGGCTTCTCAGCCGAATAATTAAATATAATAGCAACCCTTATCTAAACTATAATAGCTGGCGATAGGGCTAGTAATAGGGCTAGTAATAGAGCTAATAGACGTTTAGCTACTCCGCCTACTATAATAGTACCCCCTATAAATAGTTAGTTTCGCTTATATAATATTAGATATTTTAATCTAAACCCTAATATACCGCTAGTTAAAGTTAAGGATATATATAATATCTATTATAATATCTTCAGCTTTACTAATAGGCTTTAGGTAAAGGCTACTACTATAGATAAGGCTCTCCTTTAGTAGAATATAGATTCTTATCTACTTAGTAAGGCGGATAATTAGTTTACTAACTAACTAAGCTAACTTAATTAAGTCGGGCTATATAATAACCCTACCAGCGTTACTAAGTAGTATAATACTCTATAGGCACGCTTTTAAGATTCGCCTAATAAATCTCTTAGCCTTTTAGAGAACATCTATTATACGGTTAAAGATACTTATAATTAATAAGACCCTATAGATTATATATCTAGTATTATCTTAAACGCGAAGAATACTAGTATTACTACTACTAAGTAAGTATAAGTACTCTTAGCTTATAAGTATCTTAATAGCGACCTATAATATAACCTACTAAGACTAACTACCTTATTAAATATACTAGATCTTCTAGAAGAGCTCCGCTTTACTAAAGATAACTAGTTCGATATCTATAGAAATAAGGCCCTTATTAAGATAAAGGGTACGAAATAAAGTAGTATAAAATAAAGTTAGACTTAAAAAATTATAATAATTACTATAATTAAGACCCTTAATCTATTTAGTATACCCCTAATCTATTTTATAATTTCGGCGGCGCTCTAAGGCTATACTATAGTAGTATAAACCCTTACGCTCGACTATTTATTCTATATTATAACTTCTAAGATAACGTTAATAATAATCCTTAATAGACTTAACCCGTTAGCTAGCTCTAGATTACTAGGCGGTAACCCCTTTAAATGACTAGCGGAAACATAAACGGGTCCTATAGGTAAGTCTAGTTATAAAACTAGCTATTACTAAACGCTTTAAATAGCTAAAATCCATATTAACCCTTTAATAGGTTTCCTTAGTATCCGGCTCTACAAGCCTATCAAGCTAGTATTAGTAAAGAAGGATATAATAAATAAGCTAAATATAAGGCGTATAAAGACACGTTCTACTAGACTAAATAGGTAAGGTCTAAAGAGCTAGGGTACTAAGATTATTCCGGATTTCTATAAGACTAAGACCCGGAAAACCCTATATTAGGTAATCATTAGTAGGAGGATACTATTAAAGCCTACTTTATTAAAACCCCCTTAACTATAAAAGCCTTCTATTATAAGTAATATTATTCTGAGTTCACCTCTAATAACGGTCTATATAAGTATATTCGTTACGGCTATAAAGAATTAAGGTCCTTATTAATAATAACTTCTTCTATTAAGGCTTAAGTAAGTAGTAGATACTAAAGCCTTCTATAGTCGACTACCTCTACTATTATTAGGAGTATTTCTAAAGATACGGCACCTGGAGGCTATACGTTCTAGGGTTATTACTTTATAATAGTTATAGTTAGCCTATCTTAGGAGGGACCACGTTATAAGCTCTACGCTAATACGGGTTATATAATAAGTCTTATTAATAGAGCATTTCTTATAAAGTATACCCTAAAGGTAGAGGTTAAGAGAATACCCACGCCTATAAATATTAGAGGTTAAGGAGACAAGAGATATAACGTAAGCGAGTATACTAAATTAGAAATATACTTTCCTAGTAATAATAGTATAGCTCTAATTAAAAGGGAGCTTTATATTATTAATAATCTATTAGCTAATATACTTATTAGGGTTAATATTCTTAAACCTAAGGGAATAGTTATTAACCTCGACTAAAATATACTAATAATTTAATCTTATAAAGGACTTATTATTCCTATTAACGTTTCTAGTAGAGGTAGTTAAATAAACTCTACTATCTATAGTAAGAAGGCTATAATTATTACCCCTTATATAAATAGGAAGATTCTAATTACTAGACCTTATTATCAAGCTTTAGACCTTCTATATAACAGAGAATTTCTATTTAAACCAGAGAAACTTAATAAGCTTTCAGCCTATATATATATAATAGATTATAATATATCTTATATTATTATCCGTAATAACTCTAAAGAATAAATTAAGCTTCCTAGGAATATTAAACTTAGTAAAGTCACGGAATATAAAGCTATAGGATACTTCCCTATAGAAGCCTTCTACAGCGACCTAGTAGCGAGACCTCTAAAGAAGAATACTAACTAGGTAAAGTTAAATCTATAATATTTAGTAGCCGCCGCCGCTACGTTTTTAGTAGTTATACTAAACACCCTAGCTCCTAATACTAAGGTAATTTATAATATAGGTATTATAATCTATAGCTTACCTTAATTAAGGCCCTTATTAGGTTTAATTATTAATAAATTTCATAGTTTATAGTAGGACACAGGTAATATTATAAATGTACCTAAGTCTTAATAGATAGATATTCCTCTAGTAGATAACTAGTAGGACCTATATAAACTAGGCTAGGCCTAGGTTTATCTAGTTAGAAAGGCTGATAAGGAGGTAATTAATAAAGCCTTTAATAAGCTCTATAAATAGGGTTAGATAGAGTAGACTTCTAAGTTAACCCCGTTTTCTTTCCCTAATTTTATTATCTAGAAAGATAGGGAATCTAGTAGAAAGGGATGAGTTATTATTAATATTAGGGTATTAAATAAAATTACTATGCCTAACGCGTATCCAGTTCCTTCCTAGGCTAAAATTCTCGCCTTACTAAAAGGTGCTACGCATATTACTACTATTAACGCATTAAGCTTTTTCTACTAATAGTAGGTAAATAGAGACTATTACTACCGCCTAATAGTAGCTAGCTACTAGGGGTAAGAAATATTTAATATTCTAGTAATAGGCTACTGTAATTTACCTATATACGTCTAACGTATAATTAATAGGATTCTTCGCCTATTCTATTATTTCTATAAGGTATATATAGATGATATTATAATCTTTTCTAAGTCCCTAGAGGAGTATTTATCCTAGCTAGACTAGGTTTTTTAAGTATTAACGGATATAAATATTCACCTATCCCCTAAGAAATTATTCTTAGGATATCCTTCCGTTTATCTACTTAGTTAGAAAGTCGATACTCTAGGCCTTACTACTACTAAAGAAAAGCTTATAGCTATTACTAACCTCTTATTCCTAGGAATATTAGCCTAGCTAGAAAAATATCTTAGACTAACTAGCTACTTAAGATAATATATTACTTAATATGCTATAATAGTTAAACTACTATAGTTACGTAAAACGTACTTAAATAAGGCCCTTTAAGGTAGAACTAAAAGTATTAGAGGTAATGCTTATAAAAGACTAGCCCGCCGTACCTACCTAGGTAGGCCTATACTAAAGGAAATTAACGCCTTTTACTAGCTTTAGAAGCTATTCACTTCCCTAACTATCCTATACTACTTTAACGAGCTGAGATAGTTATTTATAGACCTTAATACTAGTAAGGAATTCGGATTTAGGGCTTATATCTACCACGTTCTACTAAAGGCTTCTATAAATAATCTACTAGGATAAAAGTCTTAATAACCTATTATATTTCTTAGCCATCTACTTATAGACGCTAAGACACGCTATTAGCCTATAAAGTTTAAAATTACTAGTATAATCTAGGTTATTAAGAAGATCCGCTATATAGTAGAGGTAGCTAAATTAATAACTATTATATATACTAACTACTTAGCTACTATCTCTATTATTTAATAGACTAGTCTAAATACTATATTAGTTAAGAAGCTTAACTTACGCCTTATTTAGGTATTAGAATATCTATAGTATTTCTATCTTAATATTTATTATAAACTAGGAAAGTCTAATATTATTCTAGATATATTATTTAGGCTAGCTAGTTAGGAGTATTATCTAGCTAATATAAATAAGTCTAGCCTAGACGTATTATCTATTCAGGTTTTCCTAGTTAGCTTAGTTGAAATAAGTCTAGAGTTCCGTTAACGGCTTATTAAGGGCCTTATTAAGGAACCCCGCTAAGTAAGGGTAATATCTATAATTAAGAGGAATAAAGCCTTAGGTAGTAATACTACTAAGCTACCTTACTATATTATTAATAAGATCCTCTATTTTAATAATAATAAGAAGGGTCTCTAACTATATATACCTTTATTAATTAAGAATAAGGTTTTTTAACTAGCTTATAATAAAATGAGTTACCCTAGGTATACTTATATATACGAGCGTCTTATTAATAGCCTTTATATTTATAATATAGCTACTAAGCTTTATAAGTTTATTTATTACTACCTATATTATTAACTTAACTAAACGCTAAGGTATAGACCCTATAAGTTATTATAACTAATCCTTTTACCTATAAAACCCTTCTATACTATTATAATTAATTTTATCCTTACACTTCCTATCTCCCTACTAGATTAATATAAATGCGTTATATTAGTAATAGATAAATTCTCTAAAGTAGTTAGCTTTATTCTAGGAAAGACTATATAGACTAGTAAGGAATAGGTAATTAGACTACTAGATTAATTAGCTAAACTTAACTAGGGAATTCCTAGAGTAATTATTTTAGACTAAGACAGAAAGTTTATTAGTTAGATCTAGAGATAGATATTCTAGGCCCTTAAAGTTAGTCTACTATACTTAACCGCCTAGCACCCCTAGATAGATAGTATATTAGAATAGTCTAACTAGATAGCTGAGGTAGCGCTTTACTACTACCTTATAACCTTAGAAGATTCTAGGTAATAGCCTAGCGTTTTAGCTAGGATATCTTCTACCCTAAATAATTTAACTAAATATAGCACTATAAACTAAATACTAACTTAAATTATATATAGGTTTTAGACTCAGGAGGCCCTAGATCTATTACGTATTAATAACCCGTCTACTAAAGGCTTTAATAATATTAAGGACCTTATTACCTATATATAGCTAGTATATCCTATTACTATAGATAAATATTATCCTTCTTATATTAACGCTAAGGATATAATTATATTTACAGCCCTTAAAATAAAGGAGTATTATAATACTACGTACGCCCTTATATTCTTTAAAGTAGGTAATATAGTTAACCTACGCCTTTACTAAGGATATAAGCTTCTAGTAGTTATATTAAGGAAAATTAGCTAATAATTAGCTAGGTCTTTTAAGATTAAGGAACGTATAAGTTAATTAGTATATTAACTAGATTTACTAACTAATATAAAGATTTATAACATTATATTAGTAGCCCACCTTAAGCCTACTACTAACTCTAAGGACGACCTATATTAATAATATTATCCGGCTATTCCCCTTATCATTAATAGGTAGAATAAGTGGGAAATAGAGAGGCTTATCTAAAAGCGGAGGATTCGTCGGGGTTATAGTTAGTTAACCTAGTTCCTAGTTAGGTAGAAGAATTACGGCCCTAAAGAAGATTAGTAGATATTAGAAAAGGAGCTATTACGGAATACTTTAGAGTTAGTAAATAAGTATAATAATAATTTCGGTATAAAGTCTAGGATTCAGCCTTAAATATTATTAGTATTATCAGCGTTCTATATAGCTATCAGGACGATAGCTTTATTTATTAACGGCATTTATTATAGTCCTACTACTTTACTACTTACAGAAGCCTTCCGCGGCCTAGCTATACTAGGCCTAGCGCTTTAGCTTATAGGCAGGATTCTTGTACTTAGAGAATACATCTTTCTATTACATCTTAATACTATTACAATAATATAGTACTTAGGAAAATTATATTATAATAGATAATAGCTATTAGAATTTTTAATATTATATTATAAGAAGTATATAAGTATTATTTTAATCCTATTAAATACTTATAAAAGGTTAGTCTTATTATTATAAAACTATACCTATTATTAACTAGAGAGGTATAAAGTAAGCTATATAATAGGAGGATTCTTATTATAATTATAAAATTTAAAAAGGTTTTATATAACTTAATATAAATTAATATAATAATTATTTAAGTAGTATATAATTTTATCTTAATTATCTACTAGCTTAAGAGTTATATAGTTAGCGCCCTTATAAATATACCTATATATATACTTAATAGTATTAATAGAGGCGTAAACCTTAATATTAATATATATTATATACTTATAAGTTAGCTAGGGATTATATAAGATTATTTAATAATTATCTATCTTAATATCCTATCTATATACCTATCTTATCTATATATATCTATCCTTATAATAGTAGTAGTAGCATATAAGATAGCTATTTTTTATAACTAATATTTTAAGCTAGAACTTCCTTAGAAAATACTTTAAATAGATTTACCTAGATTTATATAGTTTCTTAATTATATATAATAACTTAGGATTCTAGTACTTATAAGGGTTATAAGTTATTTACTTCTAGATAATTTAATATAAGGAGCTATCTAGATTAATAATAGGATTAGGTAATTCTATATAAATTAAATTATTAATACGAAAATAATCTAGGAAGCTATTATCTTAATATAGAAAAAGGAGGATATAAATATATAGAAGACCTCTTTTCTAGTACTTAATAGTCTAAATAATCTTATAATAGTATTTAAATTAATTTTTAAGGTCTTATAATAATACTTTTTTCTTTATATAAAAGATATATATAATAATTTCTACTTAATTACTAGTAGTTTAATTATTAAAGATAGTAGTATTAATTTTAGACTAGTATAAGTTTATAATTATTATTATAAAGAGTATTAACTTCTTATAATAATATTAAATAGCTAGAGAGTCCTTATAATTCTATATTATAGCTTAATTACTACTATTAAAGCTAGAAGATAGAATAGTATAATATCTAAGAGTATTTATATAAATATTACTAGCTAGTATTATATCTTCTACCCCTTAATATAATTTATTATAAATAGTATCTTAATTATTATAAAGGAAATTAAGTCTTTATTAGTTAGTTATAGTAAAGTAATTAATAATATACTATTAAAATAGCTTTCTATTATAAAGTATTATTAAGAATTAGCTAGGATATTAAAAGAGGTAATAATATAACTATATATATTTAGAGTAATAGATAATAATATAGTAGTTATTATTATTATATAATTATAAGTACACGCCGGAAAGATATAGGATTTTATTATAATACAAGCTAATATATTTATTATATTAACTTTAAAGCTTTATATCTTAGCGAGTTTTAAAGTTTTTTATAAAGTTTTTTTTAGTATTAAACAGGGTTTAAGCTATATTTCTAGCCTATAAAAAATAATACCTAAATAGGCCTAGTTCGCGATTTGCTACTGGGATATCCTGTAGGATATTCTATCCCAGTCCGAAAATCACCTCGATCCTATACTAAAATCTACTAGCCGGAAAGATATAAGATATCCTACAGGATATCCCATATAGGATAGTATAAGACCGTGGGATAGGATAGGTAAATTAGGTCTTAATACTATATCTTTATAATAGTATAAGACGGGGATAGGATAGGAATTTTTAGTAGGATAGGATTTTCGTAGGACTACTTTATAGGATAGGATATCTATAAGATATCCTATAGTTAGTAAGTATATAATATAGTATTTTTAAAAAAAATATTTTAAAAATCTTTTCTATCTAGAAAGTTATAACTAGAAAGCTAACTAGAAAGTTAATATTTACCTTTCTAGTTAGCTTTCTAGTTATAGTATTCTATATAGTAATAATTCTAGAATATTTTTAAGATATCCTACTATTTTTAAAAATATCTAGAAATCTTTACTATCTAGAAAGATTTCTAGAATATTTTTCTAAAAAAATACTATATTGCGTCGGCAATTTCTGAAAATCCGGAGGGGTACCCGGGGCCGGCCTAAGATTAGGCTTCCGGGCACTAGGTGATAGCGTCGCGCCACCCTAAGATTAGGCTTCCGGGCGCTAGGTAATGGCGTCACGCCACCCTACGGCTAGGCTAGGTAATAGCGTCACGGTTCTCGTAACCAACGCTGTCGTATTATTATCAACACCCCGAGTTAACATAACTACCACGCTATCGCCCCCTATTATGGCCCACCCTAGCGTATTACCCCCGCGTAGAAATCGGCTGAATCGATCGATTCCGGGGTCACTTTCAGGGTAGCGTTAGGGGTGACTCCAGGGTACGCTACCCGAGTCCCCCGTCGATTATAGAACATCAAAACTTTTAAAGTTCTACTTAGTAAGCAGTCACGTGATATAGTTTTACTTAGTAAGTAGTCACGTGATTTCTTAGAATCTACTAACTAGTAGATTTCAGAAAAATTACTTAGTTAGCAGTTACGTAACGCTTCCCTTAGAGCTCGGAGCGGCCCTAGGCCTACGGGCCGAAGGCCTTTACTAAGGGCATAGGGGCGAGTTAAGATCTTGCCGACGTATATACTTACTAATTATAGGATATCCTATAAATATCCTATCTTATAAAGTAGTCCTACGAAAATCCTATCCTATAGAATTATCCTATAAAAACCTATACTATCCTAGAACGGGATAGGACTAAAATAGCTAATCCTATACTATAGTATAGTATAGTATAGTAGGCGAGACTAATATCCTATATCATCCTATATCTTTCCGGCTAGTACTAAAATCCTATATCTTTCCGGCCTGTAATTATAAGGCCTAGTATTAGCCTAGATTTTCTTATAAGAAAAGGAGAATATAATATAATAGAAAGTATATAGTATTAATATAATTAATAGTATAAAAAAGTAGCTCTTTACTATCCTTATAATATTTTATAATAATAATATTATAAAAGTAATAATCTTTATACTTAATTAAAATAAAGGTAGTAACCTCTAAAGTAGTTAGTAGATTTATATACCTCTTATTAGATCTAGCCTTTATAATTAATTAAAGGTAAAGGTTTAAAATTACTTAAATAAGCCCTATTATTACCCCTACTTACTTAATTTACTTTTATATAGTAGTATATATATTAATAAATAGGTTATTATAAGCTTATATTATTCTATTAAGTTCTTTAAGGAGGGTTTATTAAAGATCTAGATAGTAGGATAGTTAAGATATTATTATAAAGGCGGGATTATAAAAATATAATTAAGTAAAGGATAGAATTAAGTAAGTATTAAGTTATAAGGGGCTTTATAAGTAGTAAAGTTCTTTATAAATTATAAAAGACTAAATATTAATATAACCTTATAATTGAAAAAAACAATTTTTATTTATAAGATATAAAGGTAAGAGTATTATTATATTTATAAATATATTTTAGAAAATACTTAAAATATAATATACTTCCTTAGAGTAGCTCTTTTAAGAGTTATAAGGACTTAAGTAGAGGAGTAAGTATACTATTACCTTATAAGTAGTATATTATAAATAGTATAAGGCTAGCCTTATACTCTTCCTTCTAATATAAAGTAGAATAGCTAGAATACTATTCTATTATAAGCCTTAAAGTATATATTTCTACTTTATAATTAGATATTAAGCCCTTTAAACGCGTATAATTAGGTATAAGATTAATAGAAGGATATTCTAATTAAACTTAAAGGCTTTATAATAGGCTTTATAATAGGGGAGGAGGATTACGCCTTTATATATATAATAGAATAGGGGGTCTTAAAGTAGGAAGTAACTATTTTATAATTATATATTAATATTTAGATTAATAATATAGTTATAAGATTATATTTAGATTAAGTTCTTATAAAAGAGATCTTTTTTACTTAGAGACTTAATATAAGTTAATAAGGAAAGGGATAGAGTAGTAATAGTTTATAATATTTAATAATATAAGTAAAGCCTTAATATAAACTAATTAGGGGCTAAGAAGTTATAATAAGCTTAGTATATATATATCTTATATAAGTCTATTATAATATCTATATATAGATATATAAATAGATATAAATAAGAGACTAATAATATAAGATATATATAGAAGAGTAATAATATCTATAAGATATATAAGAAAAAGAAAAGTTCTTAAGGAAATTAGATTATATAATATATATTACTTAGTAGTAAAATCTTAAATAGTTATAGTATTACAATATCTATAAGATATATAGGAAAAAGAAAAGTTCCTAGGGAAATTAAATCACGTGATATATATTACTTGATAGTAAAACCTTAAATAGTTATAGTATTATATAGATTACTAGAGGGTTACTATCTCGGTACGAGATTAGTAATTAAGCTAGGGACTCCCTAGAAACCTAAATACTCTAGGGGCTAAGCTCCCTAAAAACCCGCTAAGATCTATAATTCTAGGAGTGCTATACCCTATACTATACCCCATGCCCTAGGGACTACTATACCTATACTGTGCTAATGCTATACCTAATGCTGTAGCTATGCTGTAGGCAATGCTGTAGGCATGCTGTAGCTATGCTGTAGCCATGCTGTAAATGCTGTAGCCATGCTGGTAATACTGTACCCATGCTGTAGCTAATGCTGTAGCCAATGCTATCCCTATGCTGTACGCAATGCTGTAGCCATGCTATAGGCATGCTGTAGGCATGCTGTAGGTAATGCTGTAGCTATACTGTAGGTAATGCTGTAGCTATGCTGTAGGCAATGCTGTAGCTATGCTGGCAATGCTCTAGCCATGCTGTAGGTAATGCTGTAGCCATGCTGTAGGTAATGCTGTAGCCATGCTGGCAATGCTGTAGCTATGCTAGTAATGCTCTAGCCATGCTGTAGGCAATGCTGTAGCCATGTGATGAGGGGTAAATGGACTAGCGTTAGAAGCATGTATTTAGGGAGGGAAATGCCCCTATTTTTCCTACTCCTTAGTAACCCCTATAGTAGCAAGACAACTCAGAAGATAATAAGATTATCCTACCTTTTCTAGCGACCACGGTACGATTAACGACAAAGTCACAGTCTTTTCACTATTTAAGAACCATTCATACTACGCTATCCGAGGGGGTTACTCCTTCGTAGCCTGTAGCCACGTCGTACTATACGCCTTAGCGACCTACGATTTTACCGGTAATAATACCTTCCTACGATTACCTACGAGAAGCCTAGTATATAACGTACTATTAAGCTAAAGAATATTATACTACGGTATTTATACTAGTTATTAAGAGTTAAAGCTTAGGGTTAGGTATTAAGCCTAGTACACCTTAATAGGGGTAGATTATCTACTTCTAAGAGCTATAGAGCTCTATAGTAGGGTTCTTATAATAAAGATACTAAGTAGGAGTTAAGATATCTTATTTAAAGTTAGGCCTAAATTAGAAAGACTATTAGTACTACTTCGCGGGGGCGTTATATATATATTCTCTAGAGCTAATAAGGGGTAAATAGACTAGCGTTAGAAGTATATATTTAGGGAGGGAAATGCCCCTATTCTTCCTACTCCTTAGCAACCCCCATAGTAGCAAGACAACTTAGAAGATAACAAGACCATCCTACCTTTTCTCCATGCTATTGTCTTGCTGCAGGCAATGCTAAAAAGAAAAGTTCCACGGGAAATTAGATCACGTGATGTACATTGCTTTGGCGGCCAAACCTTAAAATGTCACAGTATTATATAGATAGGGCTTGAGAAACTTATTAGCAACGCGCAGCAAGCTGTCAACATGCAGTCGGAGCGGAAGCTCGAGGCCGAGGAGGTCAAAGGCGTGGCAAAAGCTGTGCTGGAGGGACTGAGAGACATGCATGGGATGAAAATGGCACATACAGGCATGGGGTTGGGACATGTCCCTTGCGAGCAACCGCTGATCAGGATGACCGAGGCGCTCGGCTCAGCAACCCGAAACTGTGTGACTTGGGTAGCGCTGTACGAGTGGACGCGGACACCAGGCATGTGATTGGCCATCCGGCTTATCGCGCTCCGGACGTCCTGCTAAATCTGACTTTCGACGGTGGCAGTGGATACGTGGTCTTTTGGTGCTATGGTAGATCTCAACGACATGCATAAAGGATGCTCGCTGATGTTGTCTGTAGCTTATGTACCTTCTTAGCGTGGCGCACCTCTTTAGTGTTGGATATCAGTATCAGCCCTATATGCTTGGCATGGACTATAAATAGCCAACGTGTCTATAGCTAGACAATCAACCGTTCCATCAAATTATTCAACAGGTTATGAGCCCGGCTAAGCGCTATCGTACCTAGGAACGGTTCCTTCGTAAGGGATATCATCCTTACGTCGTACTAACAGCCGCCTAAGTCGCATGCGTTGCAGCCCTAGAAGCATCATCCCTAGGGTATATCATCAACATCGATACGGTAATCACGCGTCTTCGACAGTACCTCCCTCCTACGAAAAACCATCGACCACGACGCCGCAGAGCCATATAGCCAGAACGGGACAGTTTAGGGGTGCCTTATTAACTAGGAGTACTAGGATGGAAAGCGGAAGCGTACCGGAGCCCTCTTAACAGGGTATCCTCACATTATAGGGGAAGGAAATAAGGGCCACGACACTTAAATAAAGAGAAGGAAACAGGAGTAACGATACCTCATATTATAGGGGAAGGAAACAGGAGTAACGACACCTCATATTACAGGGGAAGGAAATAAGGATAATGACACCTTATATCAATACCGTCCACAGCACTCTTCCCGATTTCCCTACATTAAGCGGAGGTTTACGGGTTTAATAAGGCTCCAAAGCAGGACAGAACGAACATGGTTCAAGGGGAGCTACGCCGTCAATAGGGTAGCTACACCAAAGGTAGCTACACCAAAGGTAGCTACACCAAAGGAGCTACAAGGAGCTGTATACACGCCCTCAGGGCCTCAGGGGAGCATATAAGGTCTTTCCACTGAAGGGGAGTGTTGGATATCAGTATCAGCCCTATATGCTTGGCATGGACTACAAATAGCCAACGTGTCCATAGCTAGACAATCAACCGTTCCATCAAATCATTCAACATTTAGCCCTCCTAATGTGGATGAAGCCGACGACACATATCTCGCCAAAGTACTCATAAGCCAATATAGGTACTTTGGGCCCTTGCCAGAAAATTACGCGGAGATAGCGAACCCATATACAATGGCGCAGCTCCAAACCGTCGGTCAGGTGATTGAGGATAATGGTGGCAGAAGTCCTTATCTGAATACCTTTTGCAGTTGAGTTCAGCAAAGAGGATATGAGCTTCCTCGGAAATGTTATGAAGGCCGATCCGAGGGATCGCTTGTCGGCGAGAGAACCTCTGCAGCATCTGTGGCTCAATGGCACGTGCATATAGCACCTCCAATAGTTCTTTTCCAGCTACCTCACCTCTTGTATCTATATGAGTGGCATAAATCCTGATAAATCTAGCTGGAGCTATGAAAGCCATGCCAACAACAACGTTTCACACAGCTCTTCACTAAATTTCGGGCGTACATGACACGGTTGGCTTAGGAGACCTTGTTTTGCGTCTCAGAAAGACCCAACATTGAGTTTGCGATACGGAACCTGACCATGGGAAATGCTGTACCCGAGGAGGCTGAACGAAGTCTTCTTGCCAAGAAGAAGCGGCTACCTCCGCGGTTGTCCACGTTAAATCTGCTTGACCAGCACACGTCTGAACTACTGAAAACCGAATACTTAGCCCGCAGTCTACAAAACTAGATTCTCGTGGCCGATGACAGAAAGCTGAGGTCAGGGCATCCACAAGCTCTTGCCATACCGCCTTTATCCTCGCACGCATGACTGGGTCTAGTAGAAGCGGGACGTATACTTTGCCAACAATGCCATGAATGCAGCATCCCAGGTTAAAGACGATTGGAAGAGCATCGTGTATAGAGAACATTGATCCTATGGCGGCCACTGACGTCTGCGCGGCGAATTACTTCAATTTAGGCTAGTCGGATAGGAACGAATTCGATGTCGTAGTTGACTTTCGCAGCGGGATTGAATGGTGCTTGAATCAAGGTGGAAGAGAGAATGGATGGCCTGAACTAGGCAGAGCTTGATAGTGAGGGCCTTGCGTTTGGGACCCGGCATTCTACAACGACGGAAAATCTCTAGCAAATTCTGGGACTTTTACACCGTAACCCAATTGGCGCATTATACGTCAGACCATTCCCTCTCGTTACAGAGTACCCTCCTGCACAATCTCTAGTCCCGGTCTCCACCCTTCTTCGTCGTCCCTGTCCCATCCTTATAGACGTGGCACGTCTTGGTATCATCCTCGCCCTCAACACGTGCGCTGATAACATCTTCTTTGTCCTTCGGGTTGTAGTGGGACTTGTGCACCGCTCCCTCTTCGCGCGACCTAAACCATCATGGTTAGGAAAGATGCATCGCCTATAGACTAGACGAGCATCATAGTCATGATGACTCAGGGCCCACGTACTTGATAGTGACGGACTTAATCTTGCCGAGCCTTTGCTCGGCGCTGCCGCCGGGCTCGGTGAACTTTTCGATGGCCGTTTTCCACGTGGGCGTCAGCTTGTCGCGGCTATGGCCGAACCACTTCTCAACAGCCTTTGCAGCTGAGGAGGAGAAGAGGCGAGACATTGTGATTGCACTGTCGGGAATATATTGGAGAGAGGCTAATAGGCTTTGAGTCAATGTAGTCTTAACGAGGGAGAAGATATGGAGGAGAGCCGGGAGATAGCATTCATATACTCGTGCCCTAAGCGCTACCAGACATAGTACTTGGGCCAGGCTACTGAGATGATTGGCCCCAGCTTTAGGTCGCTGTAGGATGGATATGAAAAGCGCAAGGTGGCACATCGAGTAGCCAGCTCTATACGGTCATACTCTGAATAGCTCGATCTCGCCATATTTAGCCAGGATTAGCCTACCAATCGATGACTTGAGATGCTTTGATCTGATTCATAGTACAGCTTCCTCCGGCGCCGGCTGGACATCGTTGGTGCAAATAATTCTTGGGGCAAGGTTGGAGCAGGGGTTATGATTAGTGTAACAGGCTGGATTGCAGGAGCGCTGTCCAGCCGGCGCTAGAAATACCTGTAGATCTTTTAAGTCTCTTGATTGCCATAAGAATATCCTCTTGGGTGGGCGCTTACAGACTTCAGAAACATGGCCTAGAACCAGCACGCCAAAGGCAGAAGCAGGCGTTGAGGTGATTGGCTGGCAGCACAGAGCGGCCGACCTCAGGTCGATAAAGTCTGGACGAAGTGACAGTGTATTGGAGGGTTGCGCAAAAGGGCGAGACTCAAGCGCTTAGGCGGAGGAAGGCGCGGCATCGTCGATCAGAGCCTTAGATGGTAACAGCGGTACTTGATCGGAGTACGATTCACATGAAATGATGAGCTGTCTCAAGCACATCAATTGCCGTGCCTCTCCATCGCCTTCGGCCCAGGGTCTAGTCAGTGGATCCTGTCCAGTGTAGCCACGAAAGACTCATCCTGATGGGCCTAGACTCCGAAGGTATTGAGTAGTGACCATTGTGTTGACTGCTTCAAGGAAGCATGCTTATTGCTTATTGCTTAGGCAAGAGACAAACCTCGCGTCCAAATAATCCATTAGCGAGGGGATATGTGACGAGATTGGCGCGGGGTACGGCGGCTCTTGCACCAAATTCATTGGGCGGAACAAGATCTTTGGCCCCGGAAACTGCAGATCCGGAAGCTAGCCAAGAGCGGCCCAATAGTCGAATATTCGCAGTCTATCTCTTTGAGCTACGCTTAAAACCTATCTTAACTTTCAGCAAACGTATAGTAACGAAGTCTAAATGTTCTCGTCATCTTGAGTATATTTTGAAATTAAACCTTACGGAGCTGGGCGACCTTCCATTTGTTAGTGCCGCCTGGTACCACCATAATCAGACTTTCCGAGGGCCGAGCGTTAGCATATATGCAGATTCTTCTGAGACTTTCCCTCTTCTTTCGCCGTCTCGGCTTTTCTATGTCATGCGCTATGCCTTACCTTCGCGTTTGATGGCTTCCTTGTGGAACATGGCCAAGGGTCTGGTGAAGGAGCCGGAATCGCAGCTAATCCGCTTCAGCAATTCTAATTTCAAGATACTCCCATCGGACCAGAAGATAGAAGAAGAAGCCCACGACGCCATCTCGAAAGGCAGATATTACCCTGTGCGAATTGGCGATACTATAGAAAACAAATACCAAGTCCTCGGTAAATTAGGATATGGCCTTGGATCTACGGTCTGGTTAGCCAACGAATTTCGGTAAGGTTCATCGCACTCGCGTGCCTTGCGAGGGATCGAGAAGCTAAGCATCCTTTTCTGACGGAATACAGCAGAAGGTGTCCAGTCGTCTTGAAGGTCTTTACCAACGATCGTCAAAATCGAGAAGAAATCAATGTTTACAAGCATTTGATGAGTGTGCAGTCGAAACATCCTGGGCGCAATTATCTACGAAATGCACTGGATACCTTTACCATTCAAGGCCCCAACGGGAAACACCAATGCCTTGTACATGAGCCCATGTTGGAAAACGCGCAAGAGCTACTTCGCCGCAACCCCAGCCATCGGTTTACCGAAGATCTGTTGAAAGTCTTACTTCGGCGTTTATTTACTGCGCTTGATTATCTACACACAGATGCGCATTTGATACATACAGGCAAGTCCTAGCTCCTAATCCAATTCATAGCCAAGATCTCACTAGTCACAGACATCAGTACCTGGAATATTCTTCTGGGAATCGAGGACCAATCGATCATCCAGAAATTCATCAAGGCCGAACAAGAGCACCCATCGCCCCGCAAAGAAGTGCAAGGGTATATCGTCTATGCCTCAAGAGCGTTCGACTCCCCGTCTGGCAAGAGCATTGGGGAGCCCCTTCTAAGCGATTTTGGCTCTGCTGTTTCTGGAGATGTCGAGCATGATGAAGATGTGCAACCAAATGTCTATAGGGCGCCAGAAGTGTGCTTGAAGGCACCTTGGAGCTACAGTATTGATATTTGGAACGTTGGGTGCCTGGTCCGTCAACCAAATTCGGGGTTTTATGAAAAAGCAGGCTAATTCGATGATTAGATCTGGGATTTGTTTGAAGGCAAGCACCTGTTCTACGGCAAGGACCCGAACGAGAATAGATACACCACTCGCGCTCATCTCGCTGACATGATCGCTTTGATGGGACCTCCTCCCCCCGATCTCCTGAAGAGGGGGAAGAGGACTGCCGAATTTTTGGACAAGGATGGTGAGAACTCTCCTACACGCACGACATTGTTCGCTAATCCACCAGGTAAATGGCAAGCTGAGATTCCCGTGCCAGACCGTACGTGTCTTGAGGAGTCCGAAGAGAACCTTGAAGGTAGCAATAAGGAAGCCTTCCTTCGATTCGTGCGGAAGATGGTGCAGTGGCGACCCGAAGATCGACAGACTGCAAACCAACTCTTGGAGGACGACTGGCTGAATGGGCGATCATGATTGCTGCATTATAATGTTTCGAGAGAAAAAGCGCACGGACCAATGGACCTCTCCATGTTGGCCCTCGGTGGAATGCCGAGATAGGCTTTTTTTCAAGCACGCGATTCAAGCTCTTCCTAGTGAGGTATGTCCTTTGGCCAAAGCTAGGAGTCGCAAAGACGGTGGAGCGATGGAAGAGGTGGCCGTAAAATGAGGAAAGCCACAGGGGAAAGGCAGTCGTATAGCCGAGACGGCAGAACGATAAAAGTCAAGTGCTGGGCGCGTGCCTGGTTGCAGCCGTCATTACACTGACTTAAAGAGTTTCCCATAATCCTGCAGCAGATTACGACCGCCCGCATGTTTCATATTTCGAGCTACAGCTCATGGTACCCAGCCTCGAAATAATGATATGTCTAGAAAGCAAAGCGATTTAGCTGGCACATTGCTAGGATGATCATCGTGATCGACAAGTTGATCCTCGTCGCTTTTCATGTCTGTACCCATCTCCTCTACGTTATCCTAACAAAGTCTGACAAAGCCCCTTGGATCTGCTGTAAGAGCATTCCGTTGTCCGGAGATTCCACCTTTTATTCTCTACAACAACGCCCGCCAGCCATGCCGCCATTACGTATCATCCTTGCCCTGATCATTCAAGGAACTGAAGACGACTGTGGCAATGGGCCAGTCAAGCTCGATATTGCTACAAAACATGATATATCCGGAATGTCGTTATGTCCGCCCGTACTAACACTTCCTGATTACGATTACGTATCCTGCTGCTATCGGGCGACGAGATCGGAAGCTCCTCCATGATCATTCAGCGACAATCTTACCATAGTGGAAGGTGATCCCCTTGAAGATACGTTCTCACTGCGCAGCCGAGCGTCTCTCATAACATTCGATGGCTAAAGCCACAGCAGGCTATCATTATCTTCGAAGGCGGAATTAATCGAGAGCTTTCGCCAGGATTGATAAGGCCATCAGGGCCGATACATATACGGAACCCCCATGCTATCATCGGTAGTCGTACTAGTACACGATGACGCTACTGATGAGTATCGTACGAAAGAAGTGGCGACGGTATTGGCTTCGAGCTCAAGCCATAGGGCGCGGGTAGTTGCATATATGCAGAGGAAGTCAACGTTTTCTCAGTATATCAAATGCTGATATCTCGATGACCACGGCTGATCAATCGATACCAGGAGTACTTGTACATGTTAATCGACGGGATCGCCTCATCATAGTCCATTCTCTTTGCAAAGCTCAGATATCGCGCAACCCAAGGACTATAGCCCAGGCCATTTCTAACCACCTTCTATAGGTTCATTGATCATGATGTCGAAACATTGAATTATGAAACTTTAGCGGCACCATTCTGTCTGTTCCAGATAACGTTCGGGCCGTTTTGCATTCTTTGCCAACTTGCTTCCTTCTGTAAGTACGTTTTAGCATTCAACGCAGTCTGTCCTTGCCCAACATGGAAAGGAACCTGAGGCAAGCCAAGGAAGTAAGCGATGAAGCCAGCAAGCTATTACCACTGTAAGCGCAGCCAGCTACTATGGTGATCTTTGGTAGAACCTACCGTGCCGGTAGAAAAGGAAGTCCCGCTAATTGCCTGTAAGCCATGGGGGCTACCCCTTGCAGCACACCGAACACTCAGCCCTGGTGCCCAGGCAGTTACATGATTAGGGCCTTGGGAGAATGGAGGTACAGCCCCCAAGTTATCCACAGCTCCTGCAACAATCAAGGAAAATTTTGGATCATTGGATTTTTCCAAAGTAGCTGGCAGAGTATCGACAAGACTTCTACCACGTTCAGCCCCAAAGTTCCCCGACGGAACGACAACGATGACGTCGTTTTGAAATAAATCTTTCATAAAAGCGTATGCATTGGACCACGGATAACCTGGAAAACCTCCCTGGTTTGCGTCTTTGGCCGTATTGGGATATGCAATGACGGCTCTGCCTCGCCGACCTTTTCTAACAATGTCGTCGTTAATTGTGTTGAAGGCCCACACCACATTTGAGGCCTTCTCATTGATTTTGACCATGACGAGATGAGATCTTTTTGATACACCGTTGATGACTCCGGCAGCTTTGGAGGCCACGCATGATCCATGCGAACTCGCACTGTCGTCTGTTCTTTGATCCTCTGGGATTCCAAAGCCGTAGAGCCATTCCACGGGTTGGGACGGCATCCCACTAAACTCCTAAGAGGTAATTTAGTACCAGCTCGAAGACGCTTGTTTTATTGAAACACAACAGACATACTGAGTTGGAAGGGTCAAGGCCTCTGTCGATGACATATATATAGGTATCCCGCGCAGAATTCGCTTCGTACGCGTACGAATTGAGGTTTACGAAACCTTCTCCTGGAGGCCAAGAAACGACCCTGAGATCTGGAGGCGCAGTAGTCTGCCGTACGACTACCTTTATGAGCTCTAATTCTGGCAATGACCCATTAGGAGGAGTGTTGAACGAGTCTAAACCTCCATCACCGAACTGTGCGGGTTCAATGATATCTTCATCTGGTTCGACATGGATCTGTTGATTGAATGAGCTATCCGGACGTTGATCACCTGTTGGACTCCTCGGAAAATTGGACAAAATGATGCTAATACTTACGCCTTCAACGCTGGACTTCAGTTTTTCGATCTCTTCTGCCTCCGCTTCTATGAACCAGCATACAATACCCTTGAGCTCGATACTATGCTCACTGACCAGAGTCTCGACTTTCCCCTTGATGATTATCGCGCGGATCTCTCGATCGAGCTTATCAAGTCCATCTCGGTTTATGGGGTACGCGATAAAGGTTTCAATTCCATGTGCTGACACTGCAGTGTTTGGGTCAACAGGGACCGTGGAGGACGGAGGAACACCAGCCGGAGACGCCAAGCATGAGATAATAAGATGCAGCCACGTGGCAAGGATGGTCAATCCCAGTGTTGTTGGGGTTAACATCATCATGCTGGATCACCAAGGCATGGGTCAAAATAACACTAATCCAAGGTGGCACCTGCGATTTATAGTATAGCTGCAGTCAAGCTTGACATGGAATCGGCGTCGCATCATCGAAGCAGCAGGGAGAGGCGTCCTGACGTTGTGTGTTGTTACCAATATTGCGCATAGATCGTATAGTCCATACGCGCTTACCATACTGCCGACCTTCGATTATGGGAAGACAGTAGCAGGAGCGGATCACACCGCCTTACATGCATCAACTGAAACGTACTCGCGAATGTATTGGAAGAGGGAATTTGAGACTGTTCTATTCCGAGAGATAGAGCATCGTCAATAGACAATGTGGTACTACCGTGCGCTGCCCAGAATCCATTCGCCGAGCTGAGTCGGTACTTATTGCGTTGCGTCAAAAACGCGTTGGCGAAGAAGACAGTAAGGCAGAAGCGATCAGACCAGCAATCAATAATGCTTACCAAAGATCATCCAGATACTTCACATCGCAAGCTACAACCTTACCCACAAATCACTCGAAGTAGTCATGAATAAGAGCCTCAACGTTGTTCCCGCACGGACTAATAACAAACGCCCCATAGTATCCCGCCGGATAACCCTTCCTCACGCCCGGTGCTCCATGATCCTTTCCGCCTGCTGCCAACGCAGCTTCATAAAAAGCATCAACCTCTGCTTTATCTACACCGCATCAGCTCGCTGCTTGCCCTCGCCCCCTCCCATGCATGCATCAAATGAACCCACCTTTCGCCTTAAACGCAATATGTATCCCCAAGGGTTTATCACTCTGTATAGCCTGCTGGTCTCGATCCAGACAGCTGACCCAGAGGAACCGGGGGTTCTGCTCGTCACCGAATGCGAATAGTTCGGAGCCGGTTCCGAATTGCTCTTTTATTCCCAGGGGTGCGAGAGCGGTGTTTAGGAAGTTGAGCTCCGCAGCTAGTAGGTTGGTTGGGCAGCGGAGGAGGATGTGGTCGAGGGGCATGTTGATGATCGTTAATCTTACAGAGCAATTACTTAGGTGAAACTCAAAGACCCTTGGCGCTTGGCGCGGCTCGATGGCGGCAGGCTTGGCACGCATCGCTACTTTAAGTAAAGTACTTTTCTTTATCTATTCTTTCCATGCCTGAATGCTCCACGATACGGCATGAGTCGTACGATTGATAAGCGAATTCAACTTCGTGGATTAGCCGGTGAAATTCAGCATCCTCGATACAGATCGAAAATCCCAGGGTTCGGGAAGCATTTGACGTCACAATTCCCACGCAGGAATGGCTTCAAGAAGGCGACTGAATGAAGATCTGTCGGACACTATGTCACGCGCTCTGAATTTTAATTTTCATGAGTGGATCGCTCTGCGTTCTCCTGATGAAGAGTCGTTGTTCGGATTTCTCGTACCTTTCGAGTATTCTTGGAATGTTCTGGAGATAATGTCTGATACATATTCTCGCATATCAAACGCTCACTACGCGATCAACTGACTGCTTGCAAAGATCTATCCTTCAGTATGCGGAGATAGACTATTCAATGTCGGGTCGGAAACCGAATAATCCCATGAAGGTTGCGTAAAGGCGTGGGTTACCACATTTGGACGTCCTCCGGAAAGGTAAGAGATTTACCATTCCACATATTTCTTTGATCCGGATCATAGGTGACTTTACTATTGTGCCTTCATTAGATCCCATTTCTGCTCGTGATTACTTCTCCGCTGTTTCCAAGTGAGTAACACCCCCTACCGTCCATCTTTTGAGCTTAGACAATTGCAACGCTTGGAAAATACAACTTTTCTCACCGGCTGCGTTCAGTGCTTTCCGCCACTCGTCCTGCGAAGGAATGATTTTCAGAGACTGGTCCTAATATTCTACGCGATCTGCTCAACACAATTGACCAAGGATCGCACTTCAGATCGTCCAACAGCGACAGAGGTGCTCAGCCAACGTTAGTTCCAACATTATCCGTCCTTAGTCGCTGTCGAATATTGGGCCGAAGCAACAGAGGCTTTGGCTAATCTCAAGACGCTAAAGAGTATGAATCTGGATTCAAGAATCACCTAGTGTACGGATACTTTGATCCAGATGATAAAAGCGTAGCTGAGGAAGACCGGTTAATGTAAGTACACATTGGGAGGGAGCAGAGGAACATAGATGTGGGACGCTATTAAATCGGTTTGTTAGCACGAATTACCATCACCATAAAACCCTACGTTTTCGAAGATTGAGTTCACAGACATAGAAGCCCTAAAAAGTAAGCAACTACAACGACCGAAAGAAGTGTACGTAATCTTTCAATTTTTAATGTTTGGCTAAGTCTAATACGTTCCAAAGGCAAGTGCGTAACAGCGAAGAGAGAAAAACCGAATCAGGTCCTACAGCTCCCAAGGTCGCGTGGGCCGACTCGAAGATCCAAAAACCTCACCCTCTACTCGCTCCGATCGCTGAGTCTCTGCTGGCCGAGCGTCTTGCCTTTCCAGGGATCCTGTTGGCCAGTCCCACTTCATCATCGCGGCCACTTCGACTTCCCTCTGATCATCCTGCCCAGAGACCAGACTTAGAGGATTGCAGACTTGGGGGTGACCAAGAAGCCGATTCCCAAATCCAAATTCTTCTCCCAGTGTCCCTCCTCGTCGTCGCCGAATTATCCGATCCGACGGCGAAGCCTCTCGACGTTCGTGTCTGGGTCCAAGGGCTGAAGGACTGCTAACCCAGGGCCCATGACCTGGAAGCCAGTCCCCGAACCCCAACTCTTCTTTGAGTGGGTCACTTCTCCGCTCGGCCAGGTCTTGTTCGGAGTCCGAATCCTCAAATGCGGGCAGACTCATGAGGAGACCGTCCTCAGTCAATAGCCAGGGACGATTTGGAGGTGTCTTAGGATCTGAGAATCGACCCAGAGTTGCAATGTTCTCGTCCATGAGTAGGCTTTGCTCGCTCGATAGGTCATTCTCTTCGGCACTACCAAGCTTTGCATTATCAGCTACCGCGTCTGCCTGAGCTACTAAGATCCATTCCTGTGACTCTCGTGGTGAAGCCATGAGCCGAGAAAGTGCTAACCGAGGCTGGGGCGATTGATTTCCTGAGTGCTTCCTCTTCAGACTGTGGCGATTAGGCGGCGTCTCGCTGCTGGGAGTCGAAGATTGGTCAGGTCCAGGCTGGACAATTTTAAGTTTGTTCTTGGAGGTTTCATCTCCATGTTCTTGTAAAGCTGATGCTTGGGTATTCAGTATTGGTGAAGTCATGTCGAATATATCGAATATCGTTGGGGGCTGATATGAGATCGGTATATCTGGAAGTTGATATGGGTATTTGATGTTTGATCTTGTTGAAGAAGAAACATGCATCTCGAAGCTCTAAATACTCCTTCCCAACAAGTGTTGTGGTATAGTGTCGACTTTGCTCCAACACATCGACCACGCACAAAGCCAACTTCGAACTTCAATACTCGCGCTGAATAGCCCACTTCCATTGTTGAGCCCCGGTGTTGACCACGATGCATACACACTTTGTGTATCTCATGCCAACAAAGCACCTCAACATCTTCTCGAGTAACACAACTTGATTAGTGTGCGCACCCCTCAACACAACTTGGCGACTCCGGCTGCTGCGTTGTTGTGTGTGTGATATATATATATATATATATGTGTATATCAAAGCCTGGAATGTGTTGTCGCCACCTCACGCGCTCATCTCGCTGAAGACCAGACAAGCCGGGCCTCCATCTGACCAGAAAGGTGGTGGACTGAATCCGAATAGGCCATCGTAGGGTTGACCCGAATACAGATCCAGGGACGTAACGAGCTGAAACATCCTCGATAGACACATCATGGTCCAACAAACCGTATCCAAAAAAGACAAAAAGGAGCAAAACAAAAGTCCAATATAAACACCATAACAAGCCCACCAGTCCCATCCAAAATAAATAGAGGAACAAAGCCAGCCCTACTAACGCATCAAATGACAAAGTGCACGGTCGCTCTCAGAGATTGTATCAAGAATAAGGAAAATCCCAAGCAGACATCCATAACAAACACGAAGAGCGTAGCTAATCATATTAACAACAAACAAGTATAACATAAGTATGTAAAAACCAGACTCTTACCCATAACCCCAAGCAAGCAAACAAGCACCCAACCGCCGGTAGACACCGCCGATAGACACGTCAAAAAACCATGAAACAACAAAGCAAACGCAATAAAGTACAATCAACACATCCTGACACCCATGACACTAGGGAGGGGTGTTTCATACATGCATACAGCTCCCACCGCCGCAACTAGTCGTGATAAAGACGCGCTGGTAGTGAGAGCCTGAAGTAAATACGCACAAGATCGAAGGATAGGAAGGCTAGATAGGGTAGATAGATGTATGCAATGACTGAGTTTGTGAAGGGAAATGGACATGATAAACATAGACTAATCATAAGGGAACGACGCGAACATGCGCAATAACGGCTGGAAGTGTTGATATTATGTGTTAGGGTGAGATGATGGCGACGGGACGCTGCAGTGCTTTAGAGCATAGGACTGAAGGGGTGGATGGATATATCCATCCAACTCCAAACATCGACGGGTTCGTAGTGAAGGATTATAGCAATAATGCTCGAGACGCACTGGCGGGACTGGTACAACATATCAGGAATTGGGTTTGAAGGTGGCTTTGAGATGATGCTTCGGGAAAAGGAGGGTTATATCGCGATATACAACATATATTGTAGGGAAGTGGGAATTTGAACATTCATCACAGAAATGACGGGATATTTGTGAACCCTGGAACAATCTGTGAAGGCCCGAGGTAATTCCGGTGGGACCCTGGAGGGGGACATGGACTGTTACTGCGAGCATTGGAATCGGTAGTGTCGGACTATGGTTCTCCAAAATGATGGTAACTAGAGTACATGACGCGCACATCGATTCCAGGATGGTGAAGATCAATTATGATATTGAAGAAGCTAAAGATCTCCTATTGCACTCGTTGAGACCATAGCCATCAGATGAGATGCCGACAAGGGTAGGAGCTTGCTTCAGTTGACTTTCAGTGGTTGAATGCCGTTTCCCGTGAAGGGTTGGGGCGCGGGGCCTCTGTTGAATGCGTTAGGAAGCGTTCGGATAAATCGTGCTTACAGCGACTCACGGTATCTGCTCCATCGAATGGACATGGATCTCCTTGCGGCCATTCATGATACGCCTCAAGTTGCTACTCGCCGGGTAGACTGGACATCATCAGCGCCGAGACTCTCCCACACTCTAGGACGGGTGTACTCACCAACTTTACGCAACCTGTTAGGCGAACCTAATGGCTGCAGAGTCTTCAGTCCAAGCCAAGGATCAATACGCATATGATCCTCCCAGAAAGACTTGAGCTCGTAGTTGAAAGAGTCCTGCTTTGGTATCACGAGTTTCGCGACGGTTTGCCAGGGGTATTTCTCGGGATCCCACACTTTGCCTGCGTATTCCACCGGCTGATCTTCGAGATTTTCGCAGAGTTGGAATTGGAGGAGGTATTCGGCGTCGTGGGATTCGTGGAAATTCTTCAGCCATTTGCTGAGGATGTCGGAATCGTGTTCTTGGGGCTTGACGGTCTCTTCGTAGAGTTTCTTTTGCGTTTCGGACGAAGGTACGAGGCAGTATTTGGCGACGTAGTCGCCGAATCGGTAGGCGGTTTGTGAGTACTGGCGTGTGGATTCAAGATGGGTGTTTCGGACTGAATCTCGAAACTTCTGCAGGTCGGTGTCTGGTCTGGCCTCTAGCCTTTTGTATAGCTCTTTCTGATCTCCGCCATAGTTGATTCTGAGATCGATGATTTCTTTCGTCGTTTTGGCATCTGCGAGATCAAGGGCTGGAGTGGAGTTGAATTCGATGTCTTGGGATGTCTTTGTGGGTTCGAACATCTCGCCTGAGACATTGAAGACTTTCATGGCGAAGCCCCGAGGTTGTGGGATGCGGTCCTGTGCCAGATCAGCTACTTCTGAAAGTTCAATTGCGTCTGCGCGAGATCATACGTCCAAGCCTGGATCTCCTGGCTCGCTGCTGTAACGACAGACCACAGGATGTTCCGCCCCTTTTGCAAACATACTCTGCTTGAGGTGCTTCGGCAGGCCATCATCGACGATAAGCATGCCTTTGACGATGCCTTGCGTGCGAGCGTGGGTGCCTGGGTATGTATTAGCCTGGGTGGTAGACACGAGAAGGTGTTCGGTTACCTGTGTAGCAGTGACGGTGCATGTTATACTGAGCTTTCTGCATAGCGTTGATCTGATCTGCCACAGCCTGTATATCCTCTGCTTCGTTTGGCGGGATACTCTCAACCCCCTTGGCCTGCCAATGGATGTATTTCCTGTCCGCCATAGCATCCGGACTCGTGGCCCCGTCCGAGATGTCCATACCGTGTTGGCGTTCCATGATGGTTCGATGTCCAGACACACTGTGTAGAAGGTTGATCTGTTACCTGCTTGGCTTGAGAGGAGAGGGCGTATGGTGAAGACATTATGATATAAGGCAGAGGGGTGTATCTAGTGTATCTTCATCGAGTGGTCTGGATCGTGTTCGAGACTTCCAAGAAGGTCATCGATGGCCGTTCCCCGCAGTATGCGTCTATACCTTCGGCCATCGAAGGAGGAGATCATGCCCAATAACTCAAATCATCGTGATCCGGATTAATGGGAGAGGGGATAGAGGATGATAGGTTTCATTGGCCCATTTGTTATTCGGCTGCTTAGTCATATTCTACTCAAGGCTTGGCACACAAAGTCTTGGCGCGCGTCCTCGGTCGGTTCGCAGCATCCTTTGGCACATCCAACAGACGCTGCCGACAGAGCATTCGACAGGACATCCGACCAAATATCACTCAGAACGGGGCTACAATGTGAAGTACTTGCCGTCTCTGGTGACACACACTCTTGTGATGGTTCTAACCAATCATGGAGGAATCGCACAGCCCATTGCAGCGGCTGCTTCAGCTTGGAAGGGATATACCCGCCAACCACACTTCTACATCTTCCACATCGTCCCACCCTACAACCTCTTTTGCATCCAATGCTAACAGTTGTCACGCTGTGCACTCAGTCGAGTATTTTGAACGTCCCTATGCACCACTTGCCTGCTTTGTGATCGTGTTAATCTCCCATTCCCGTACGAAGTTACAGTTGATTCAATCACGCGTAACGACTTGTTGGCACTACTCCCTCTTTCGTTGATCAGCCTCTTCATACCACTATTAAGCAGCGTAGGCCGAGAATCGTCCTTGCGAAGCATGTCACTCCTGACCAAACTAAACAATACCGCACAATTCAACATCACATTGGATCAGGTAAATCGATACAAAGCCGGCGCCTTGGTATCAGGGTACCTCTCCCTTGTAAGTGAGCAACCTGAGGGCCAGACTCTCAATATAGGATCAATCTCGATAACGTTCAGTGGGCGGACCACGACCACAAAACTCTGTGACCTCCAAAGTCATCGCAGATCACTGCAACTTTTCTCATTCAATAACCAAGTATACGACGGACCAGGAAAGTGGTACGCCCCATATAGATCACTCTATGGAGATTCCAGGCCTCTCTGGTCATTCAGCTTCACCTTCCCAACGGATTGCGAGCACTCTCAGACCGAAAACTTTGAGGGCACTCCATTCTTCGACTCTGATCGTAGCCAGCCTCTACCACCCTCTTTCACAGATTACGATTTACTCGATAAGGCCTCGGTGGTGTATGAGCTAAGTGTCGAATTGCTAGCGGCAGGCTTCAGTGGCTACATAATGGAGGGGAGCTTTGTGCAGAAGCAAGTCCTAAACCTATATACCCAACGGAACGTACGAGAACCTAGCGTGCAGTACGTTTCAAACAGCAAGACGATTATTCGCCAAGGCTTGGAACTCTTACCACCAGCAGAACGCGAATTCCACAAACGTCCAATGACTATTGCTCAGAAGTTGGGGCTTAAGCCAATGTCCGTAGAGCGTTACCCCAAAGCTGCCTTCGAAGCAACCATTTTGATGCCGTCAGTAGCCATCGTGGACCAGCCTTTACCACTCATGCTACATATCGATCACAATCCCAACCACTCTACAGCAGCAAGCCCACCTGTTATTCACCTGAAACAAGTACAAGTATGGCTACGAGCCGAAACCTCGTTCTGTGGCATGACTCACAAAACCATGAAATTAGAAACCGCCAAAGATTGTGCACAGAACAGCTGGACGGTTCTTTCGGTCATTGCTCGAAAGGATTTTGAGAAAGCATCGCCCGGAGTGGAGCATCTGGACTTGCGAAAGGTCGTGGATCTGAGACTCGACCCCAGTTTGATACCGACATTCAGGACCTTCAACATAGCGCGTACATACTCGTTGAACGTAGGCGCGAGGATCGAGTGTGCGGGAAAGGACTTTCACATTTGGAGTCCTGGTTACGTTAAATGCACCCTACTAGCCGGAGACTTTTCACCACCAAATACCGTGGAGGGTGAAGTGTTGACCGATCATCCGCCGCCTCCATATGAGCAGGTGGCAGGGTCCAGAGGACTGGTACAACCAATCGTGCCAAGAGAGCCAAGTCTATCTCGGACAGCAGGGCGTCGGCATGGGCGAAGCAATAATGCGAACGTTATGGCTGCAGCTGTGATGTCGAGCATTGCCGGTGCAGCGTCCAGTAGTAGTCGAGGTGGAGGCTGCGGCGGATGTTGATAGTTGCTGGCGTGGGATCGAGCCGATGGTCTGCTACAAGAAACTTAGTGGAACTTAGAAGTAAAACTCCACCACTATCGACTGTTCAGTTGCGCTATATCAGAAAGCTGATCAGCCAAGGATGATCAATTGAGCATTGCCCTCCTGAAATCACTATTACGAATCCACAGAAGCGGCGTACTCAACAAGTCGATTGGAGATTGTGTTTCGATAACGACCACCACCTCTATCACCCGACTTCAGTGCCTGCATTAACAGATCTATCAATCTCTATAGCTAGGATCTCGGACCACGCCCATCCTTCTATATCAACATACCGCCATCTCTACCTTCAACCCCCTATCCTTTCGCCACCCTTTATCAAATCTAAGCCGGAAACCCATCGAAGAAGAGGGCGAGCTAGACGAGCAGGACGAAATTACGGCTCAAACTCTGCGCGACCCTGCCAAGTCAAGTGCTCAGATACATACCTAAGGTTACGGTAGGCAATGACTCTTCACGATTGCTGTATCGTTACGAACCATAACATCAACCAGCAATGAAACTGTTTCGTTCTATCGTACACGCGCTGCGTCTGAATAAAGATGTTGTTGGAAGGGCCAGACCGTTTATCCGGAAGATTAATCCAGAGATCGGTCTAACATAGTAGGCTATCTATGAAATAATAGAAGTATTTAAAAATCTTCAACCCTTCAACAGAATCTCCGCAGCATACACTACTATATCCTATATCCCACAGCCTCCTTTACACTCCTATTTAAACCTACAGATCGAAAAACACCTAACTTAAACCCTTATAATATCGGCAAATAACCACCTTAACACGTGATTTCCACCTGTTAGAATGTCAGATATTAGGAAAACATACCAGTCCTCTATTAGTACCCCCCCTACGTGATAGTCATTTGCTTTTATATATATAAACGGCCTGTTAGGTTCGTAAATATTATATTCCTTTACATCCTCTTGGATACATTATACCAGGATCTACAACAGTAGTGTATCCCTATCCCTATCCCTATCCCTATCCCTATCCCCACTCCCATCTCCAAACCTATCCCCTCCCCCAAGCCCACCCTACTAAAACCCTCGCATCTAATACGCCACTCTTCCTAAGCAGGTAGCAGATGGCTGGAAATCATGTAAAGGGGATTGTTGATACTGGTGCCGGTGCCTCGACGTAAGTTAGATATTTAGGAGAGGAGGGGGGGTTGGGATGGGATGGGATGGGATGGGATGGGATGGGATGGTAGGTGATAGTGGTAAAGCTGGTGAGGCTGGTGATGTATATATTAGGAGTGCGTGCGGGAGTGTGCGAGGGAGATAATAGGGGGGAATTTGGACACGAAGGGATGATGATAGACTTGGGTACTAGATAGGCTCACATATACTTCTGAAGCCAACTCAAATTCCAGGGGCCGAGATTTCTGTTGAAAATGGACGTCGCGATCATACCATCGGCCTACTAGTCTGCCTAGTCATGCAAATCCCCACATCCTGCAACGTGTCTTCGCAGAGAATCAACCGATCTATCTATCACTAGGCCTCTATTAATGGGTAGATTCCAAGAGTCTTCTTTTGTGGGAGATGGGTGCCTTGCGGGATGGGGAGGTTGTGGTAGGATGGGATGGGATGGGATGGTTTTGTTGGGGGGGAGGAGGGCTGGGTGGTAGAGTGGTGGGTGAATAGGTGGATAGGTGCTTCGTACAACCCTCTGAAGCGGATGTCATGCTGGGACATGGGATGATGTAGTAAGTACGTAGATGATAGCTATTAGAATGAATGGCACGGATATCATATGCACGAGTTTGGTGTGTAGATGGATCTTACCTCGTGCAATTTCTACCGAGACGGGCCTGTGAGTATGGCCTAGCCGAACGGGAGTCGGAGAACGATGCAATTCCGAAGCCATAAAAATCAGCCTAGCGTACCAAATTGACAGACGCTAAGGGATATATCCCTACCCCCTACTTAGCCTAGCTACGTAAATACCAGCAATCTTTCCTATATATATATAAAGCCTAGCAAGGTCCATGAATGGAATGACTCATTTATCCCAAGCAATCATGTTCGGAAACACACCTCCATTTCAACATAGCGAGCTGACGTCTGCGCCTTGACGTCCACTTCCCCAAAAAGCGGCGTGAAGTCATGTCCAGGGTAACAGATTCCATACACTCCACGCCGTCCCCTCAGGAACGATGGCCTCTATCTCAGCAATCTTACCATCGCCAAAGACCTCGCTCAAGATGGTCACAGCCGTGAGCTCGACCGGGACATCCATCTCCATCGTCCCGCGACGCGCCACGACTTTCTTGTACTTTGCCGTCTTCGCGACTGACCAGTTTTCGGTGTTCGCGCCACCACCGATGACCTCCCGACGCGTCGTCTCGAGCTTCAATTTCCTATCAGCTCCCTTTCTGACCATCAGCTCGGCAGCTCTGAACCATGTTTCCTTGGCTTGAACGTCCTGGATGTTTTTCTTTTCGTAGCAGGAAAGGAGAAACAGGCCCCAGACGGTGATGTTGCCGTAGATGGATACCTTTTCATTCGGGTTGGCGCCTTTGTCGAGGAGCAAGCTGACCATGTCGAAATCGATGAACTCGACCAGCTGCGGGAGTCGAATCGGGGTGACTATAGTGGGTCTTAGGGCGTAATCCAGGAGTGGTCGGCCTTGCTTGGCGTGCAGAAGCTTGCGGTCTTTGTCCAGCTTCTCCTTTACGTATAGGGACAGACGGCTCTGGACTGTCAAGGCGAGAAAATTGTTGTAATTTCGTTCGTCAAAGTACAGTCCTTTCGGCTGGTCACGTGCATTGGTCCAATGATATGCCATATCGATATCGGCGTAGGTAGATATTACCTCATCGAGCTGCTTCAGCAATTTGGGTTGTGGTTTCTTCTGCTCAATCTCGACTTCACGGGCATAAAACATGAGTGTGTCAACTAAGGAGAAGAGGACGTTAAGTCGCGTTTGAATGCCATTCTGCAGGGGTAGACTCTTTGCCCTTGCAAGCTCCACATAGCAGAGCGCTTGATGAGCATCCCAATCGGTTTTATTGTCCTCAGTCGCGCGTCGTATCAAGTCTTCATGCATGTCCTTGTCCATCAGAAAGTCTCTTACAGTCCTGTGAAGGAAGTCTACATTGTAGTCAATCGATTGATCCGGGAATACGTTGTTGACTTCAAGGAGGTCTTTGCATAGAAAGTTGACACGATTTCTGACATCTTCGTATACTAGCGTCAGCTGCTGTAGGGACATGGGCGCGACAGACGCTTCAAGTGCAAAGCCCGACTTGCGATGCTCCTTCTCAAGATTTCGGTAGCATGCAACCGAGAGCGGCTGGACAGCATGGGTTGTCAGCAGAAATACTTTGGCAGATTCCGTCCGATGTGCTTTGTCGATTCTGTCGAATATTCGCTTGAAATAAGATTCCAAGTCGTGCGGCATCGTATCGAGTTTTGCTTGGAGGTCTTCTAGTTTGTTCTGTTCACCGAGTCCTAGCAGGAGCTCGTTGACTACCAAGAATACCCAGAGAAAGACGCCGTGCGCTCTTTCGATTACTTCCTGCACGAATACGCTATACCTTTTGTCCTTCCTTTCAGCCAGCGTAAACCTGTGATCTTTCTCGAGGATGTCCTTGACAAAGCGCTCAATATCCCGCATTGTATGTCTCTCAAGGAAAAGTGACCCATCGCAATTTCCTTCCGCGAAAGCTGTCCTGAACGGAGTCCAAGGGCGGCTAGCAAGACACATCTTGATGCTCTCAGACTTTGCCAAAATTTGGAGTCTGTCTGTGATGTCAGTCGGTCTTCCATCATACTCGTCTAAACCGTCGATGAACACGCAGAAGCGTATTCCGGGTGTAGGACGATGTGCTAGTGTGACAAAAGCGTCATCAAGCTCATCAAGGGTCCATGGGTCACTCTTCTCGCCGTATGAGCTATCCTCTTCCCACCTCCTCGCACAGATGATAGGTATGAGACTTGGGCATCGCCTCAATATTTGAAACAACAATGATTGAAAAAGGCCTTCCTTAGATCTCTGCATCGGCGATCCAGCCGCCCAGAAGAACCAGGAGATCAAGACTGGCTTGGCAGACGGACCAGCCCATGCTTGGAGACACTGATTGACGCTCGGATTCTCAACCAGAAACTTCATGAGGGTGGACTTGCCGGAACCAGCTTTGCCAGCGATCCAGTAGATATCATTTTGGCTTTGTAGCCAAGTTTTGAAGCCTGTGGGGGGGATCACGGGGTCTATGGAGTCTCGTAGCATCCAATCAAACGTCTGCTTGTGAGCTTTATGAACATCGTTGAATCTCCGCTTCCACTCATCGAATTCGAGACTTTTCAGGATTCGTTCCTCATTCGCCACCCTGTCACCCTCTTCCGCCAGGTCTTCAAGTCTCTGAATCAGATATTGAGCACGATCGCCTTCATCACTCTGTCGTGCGACGCATTTACGGATGTCAGCCTTGAGCTGCTCCATGTGGTGAACGCTTTCAAGCTGCATTCGAGTATGTTCCTTTGAGATCTCATTCATACGCAGGCAAAGAGCAGACTGTTGATTACTAGCCAAACAAGGTCAGGTGGGTTTGCTAAAGGGTCTGACACGCGCTTCATCATCAACTGTAATCGAGAGTCGATCTGCTTCTGTAACTTCAGCAGACGAGTCTCAATGTCCTTGACCATCCCCTTCTTACGGGCGCTTCTGAAGGCGACTCGGAAACTGTCCCATTTCTTCGCATCCGGTGGTATCTCCAATTCACCAAGAAGATGCCTCAATGCTTTAGCTTCGTGCTCGCATGAGTCCACGAGCTTACCAAGCGCTATGTCATCCAAGCTCAACCTTTGGAAGGTCCGATCCTTGTTCTTTAGTTCCTTATTGAGGGCGTTAATATCCTTTACAATCTCAGCAGAGGTTACATTGTCTTTCGTCGCACCGCTGGCTGAGTGATAGATCTCTTGGGTCTGTGAGACCAGCTTGCAGCCAAAGTCGATTATCTGGATGATGGCGCTTGCAATACTGAGGGCTTCCAGAGGACTCAACATCGCTAGGATTAGCCTGTCTATTACCAGCGCCAGTTATGACTCGGTTATATTTGAGGTTTGTTATAGCTAGAACTACAGGTCGTCGGGCCTGTGAAGGCACTTAGCAAGGACCGACAGGCCAAGGGACTCTTGAAACTGAATTGGGTTCTCCTGCAGCATTAGAATACGGCCGACTGCGAAATAAAACGCCCTGTGCGAACATTCATTTCTATGTACAATAGTAAGGTAGATGGAGAGGAGGATTATCCAGGAGGAAAGGACTCTTCAGCCTCACCCTAGATTCGATTCGGTATAGTTCTAATTCAGGGTGGAATTCCTCCAACATCAGTCGCGTCGCACTTAGTTCTACCGCAACAAGCCCACTTACACTTCTACATAGCTCACGCTGCCGCCCTCAATGGACAACCCTTACGAGAAGGTGAAAAACCCTTGTGAGTACCTACGTCTTCGGCATGCGCAGAATCGTGTATCACTGGCTGGGGCTCCATACCGTGATGTACCAAACACCTAGGCTGATGACATGTGTTTACAGTCAGATATTCGAGGCAACGTGATAGTCAGGTTTCCAATTCCAGGCATGCCCCAGGTGAGGGTAGTGCATCTGTGGCACCTTCAACGCTTGAGCAAGATTCTCCGCTGCTTGCCGGTGACGGCGAGGCTAATATAGACACCTACGGCAATGAGACCCGGAGGCTTAGGGGCACAAGAGCAGCGTTCCAGAGGCCTTGGCATAGGGACAAAAGATGGTGGATCCGGTGGCCCGCTCAGGCGTGGCATGTTACCGGGCATCGCCTGATACCTCAAGATCAAAGCTCGGAATACAGACCGGCCTCGCACTGGTGGTCGCGTTGGTTGGCCAAAATATGGTGGCTGTATCGACGCTTAAGCGGATCTAACGACCTATTCTACACACTACGGGAGAGCTATCTGAACCTGATGCTCGTATTTCTTCCTCTAGCTTTCGCCGCCGCACATTGGTCTTGGTCCCCAGATATCGTGCTTGCATTCAATTTCTTGGCTATAATCCCGCTATCTGGTCTCGTGCATCTTGCGTGCGAAGACCTATCTGCAAATCTCAGTCCGACTGTGGGGCGATTGCTTGTTGCCTTTTCAGATAACCTAGTTGAACTTGTTGTATGTATTACACCAACATATGGAATCGCGGGATCTTAGTAACTTTGGCAAGGTCGGCACTGTTGCTCTTTATAAAGGTGAGATACGCATCATGCAACTCAGTGTCATGGGAAGTGTCCTATGCTACTCCCTCCTTGTAGGTGCTTACACCAACACCCTCGTCACCGTTGTAGATGTTGCTGAAATCGCTAGATTTTGGGATCGTGCTTTGTCGTCCATGGCGTACATTTCCGCGACGGGCATTTCAGCTCATTCGCCACAAAAACCATCACTTCATTCAACCTCACCGCATTGTGCTCTCTCTTGATCCCTTCCACATTCTACATGGTGGGCAAGGGTCAAGGTATAGATGGCCAAGCCCAGATGGTGGTTTTATCTCGCGCCGTTTCGATCATACTCATGCTACTATACGTTACATACCTTTTCTTCACGCTCAGAACACACAAAAGCCTGTTCGACGAAGATCCCGACATGGACGAGGAGGAGGAAGCTGCCGATGCTGACAGGGACGCTATTAGACCGGTGTCAGCTATCTGTTGGCTCGCCGTCTGCCTTGTATGCGTCTCATTCTGTACAGTTGCTCTCTTGTCGAGCATTCATCGTTCGAGCTTGAAGGCAAATACTTACTTCCTTGGTTTCATAATGTTCCCCTTTTTGGGGAATCTGACTGATTACGTGTCTGCTTGTCGGGTTGCCTGGAAGGACGAACTGGATATCACGATCATGGTAACGATCGGAAGCAGCATGCAAATCATGGTGTTTACGTGGCCCTTTCTAGTCCTGTTGTCATGGTTCTTCGATCAATCGATGACTTTCAGCCTAGATCTTTTTGAGGCTGCGGTAGTTTTTCTTGGAGTCTTCGTATCCAGCGGTCTAGTCAAGAATACGAGGAGCAACTACTATATCGGCACAATGTGCATTGCTTTGTAAGTCCCGAGATCGAAGATCATACAACGCTAACTTTTGAAGGTATGCCATCATCGCTCTTGCAGCCTATGCTCGTCCAGAAAGAGGCTACAATCCAGCTGGCGGGACGGTATTGCGTGCTGCTAGCTAAGACCAAACATCAACTTAGGATCTTCAAAGGCGATTATTCCGCAAGCCATCTGAGCGTGACCCCTAATCTCAACGATTGCTCGGAAGAAGCCAAGGCCAAGAAGGGCTTCATCTGGCCAACACGAGCACTGGATCAAAAAGCGTGGAACCTCCCAATACCCCACAGGGCGTGATACGAAGCATGCCAGAACAAATACAGGAGAGAAGCAACAGCAGGCATTCTGCAACCTTCTTAGGCCACGCATAAGGCCTTCCATTGAATTACATTTGGCCCAAATAATATCCCATGTCCTAGCAAGGCGTCTTTTCCAGGTACTTTCTACCGAGGTAACACCGAGACGAGTGCCAGCCTTTTCAGGACATGGGATAGAGACAATGTCGTGAAAAAGCGGAAAAGCGACCAGCCTTTGCCAACGCTGGAGAAAAGACTTTTGATTTTCCCTGGCTGTTGTAAAGTTGATATGGACTGCTGAGGCCCGCCAACCTTCATCAGTTGTCAGTTTACAATGTGGTCATGGTACGTAAGTGGATACCGAGGTGGCAATAAGATGGCGAGCTTAGACGCGCTAGGAAACCCAGGAACTCCCTAGCATCCATAGTGGGTTTGGTGAGGAGAAAGAGGAAGACAAAGAAGGAGAGGAAGGGGAAAAGGGAAAATAAGGCGTGGGAGAAGAAAACGCTACACCCATCAAAGTAGCACATGCAGAATGCCAGAGCAAGGAACGGAGTGGCTGGCGTAGAGAAGCACCGAAGCCTACAGCCGCTACAAGACGAGAAGGACAGGTAGACATGTGACTCGGAAAGCTCACCCTCGACATTCATCCTGCAAACATTGCAGTTCCCTGGAAAGCCAACTCTGGCAACTGAAGCCTATCTATCACACAATACCAGCACTAGCTGCATGAATCATCAAAATCCCCTTCTTACCTCAAATATCTAATTCGAAACGCTAGCTCATCTGACAAATCGATACCAAAACCCTCATCCACATCCACATATCCCCATTACAACATACCTACATACCTGAATCCACGCAACTACGGAAAACCCACTTCCAAACTAACCAACCAATCCGATCAATCCAACGCAACATAATAGTCCATCTCCGTCCATCTCCATCAGCCCCTTCTCCTCCCAACAATAGGAATGACCACCACGCCAGACGACCCCATACGCCTCCTCCTTTTCTCCGCATGTAGCTGTTGGGGTTAGGAAATAATACAACTTACGGGTTTGGAAATCTAACCCGGTATCTTGTCGGCTCTGCTTATACACCTAGGCTCTGTTCGTATGAAGGGGGGGTTTCTAAATGGAATAGGAGGATATTTGGGGCGGAGGATAAGGGATGGGATAGGAATAGGGTGGTTGGACTCCATCATCACCGTCATTGTTATCGTCATCATGTAGTTTATTAGTGCCGTAGCTACGGGCAAGAGGCGTGCTGTAGAAAGATCGACTCGATATGCATTGTAGGGGTTAGCTGCTTAGAGAGTCTCTGCTCCATATGGCTGGGCTGATAATTAAAGTATCTAGATGTCTTTGAGATGACGAGCCAGGGCTTGTTAAAGTCGCATTCAATTGTTGGAATCGGAATCGCAATGACCCACCAATTCGCCATACCGCGCTGCTACCTACACTACAACAACGTAATTTTTCCATACTGGGTAGGTTGTAGATATCATCCTTTTCCTCTGTACTCGTTTTCCTGTCGCTTACCTTGTCGCTTTCCGCTTTCCGGCTTCCGGTTTCACGCACTCTGTACAAATCTATTCGCCCGTTTTGGACTTGACATAGTGATCGTGATGGGGGCGAATATTGTTGTGGTGAGTGAGTGGTAAGTAGTATATAATCAGTCTAAGTGAGTTTGAGATAGATTTATAGGAATAATAACTCTTATCTCTCAGTAGACTTTTATACAATTTATAATTATTTAGATTGCCTATAAGGATTTCGTATTGTATTGGCAGGCGGTGAGGATAGGATATAAATTGAACGATTAGGGCACGATGACTTTAAGCGTCTAACCCTTTAAATGTATCTATCTATTGATTTCTATAGTCTCACTTCCACTTCCACATCCACATCCACATCCACATCCACATCCACTTCCACTTCCACTTCCATTTCCACCACCCAAATACCCATCCCATCCCATCCCATCCAATCCTACCTCTGCCCTAAACACCTTTACCCTATCTACCTACCTACCCATCTAAATCCGCCACCTCCACCTCCACCTTCACATAGCACAAATCCGATAATCTTGTTATAAGCGCTGCGTATCAAGGAGAAAAGAAAAGGAGTATCAAGTACCTGTTTCCCAAGACCCGACTCAATAACATGTACGCCCCGACCCCCCCCTTATTGCCAACCCCAATTCATCCTATCACGCCTAAAACCTCAAACCCCAAATTCGACCTAAAAGACCAGGACACACCTTCTTAAAACCCCGACCACACTTTCCATCCTCCATCCTCCATAACCCCCAAAAACAATACCTCACAGAAACCCATATCGCCTCCCTAATCTCCCAGCCCTCAAACCTCATCGAATCGTAAAAGCTCATCAACCCTCATCAATCTTATTTCGCGAAGAGCGTGAGAGGACATGGACTGGGAACTCAGCGCTCGTTTCTTTGAGGCTAAGATTGGGGGGGGAGTATGCGGACGGGTTTGAGGAGATGAGGAGATGAGGAGAGGTAAGGGAGAGGGACGGAGTGGACGAGAGAAGGCGGGGTGAGGTGGTGGGGGAGGGTGGAAGGTGTTTAGGGAGGTGTTTAGGGAGGTGAGATTGCTGTGAGGATGAGGGCGTCTATAGCTCGGCTTGCGTTGGGAGTGCTGCAGATTGCGTGCACTGGGGGGATTTGCACACATTGGTAGCTTGGAAAAGACTACCTAAGTCGTACCAAGCCCATCGAACCCACACACGCACTCTACTCCCTAAACAACACGCTTGACCTACACGCACAACCACAAAATTAGCCAAAACCATCCCCATTCATCCCCACGCATCCCCACAATCCCCGAAAACAAAAACCCCCCAACCCCCAAAGACACGATAACACGAACGCACATACCTCAAAGAACCGCTTCAGCCACCACACCTGAAAGACGCCCTCCCCGATCAAAACCCCCAGCTGGAAAATACTCCACCACTTGACGCGGCCGTTGGTGCTCTCGGCCGTGTTGCGGTGCGTGCGCTCGCGGATGACGATGTAGGATTGCTCGTCTTTGACTTGGTTGAGGAGCTCGGTGAGTTGTTTGACTAGATGGAGGGATAGAGACGTCAGCCCAGTTCTTTGGCGTTGACTCTCACCCGTCCACTTGATGATATCCCTAGTATATGTTGCTTCATTGCCACTCTTGACCGTTCGATCCCTCCGTATCCCAACCCTCATATTTACCCAACCCATACCGACCATACCTACCACACTCAACCCAACCCCACACCCTCTCTTCCCCCCCAAAAGAAAAACACCGCACGAACCTTCACTCTCCAGCGGATCGCTCGGCGCCTCGCTCTCAGGCACATACACGATCCC